>Ga0206126_10000365_pt1 | contig 61719 bp, 63 predicted proteins | sample Helgoland_Spring_5_FD_148621 | JGI IMG/M metagenome (GOLD analysis project Ga0206126, IMG submission 148621) | Pelagic subsurface seawater microbial communities from Kabeltonne, Helgoland, North Sea - Helgoland_Spring_Bloom_20160412_1 | ecosystem: Environmental > Aquatic > Marine > Epipelagic ...
TAAACTACCAAGTCGGTAATCATGGTGTAGGTCAACCCATATTTGTCCTTGGACATAATGAATGGGCGTACCATAAATGGAACTGAAAGCAATGCTCCGTTTTTAATATCTGGAGCTTGGTCCATTTTAATATACTTACCACCAGAAGGTTGTACGTATCGTACTGTTCGAGGTGTCAAATCTTTATTGAATGCTGCAGTTTTGATAACCAGCTGTTCTTCGCCATCTTTTGTTTTCAATGGCAGCATAGCAGCCTTTTTAAAGGCTTTCAATGCCATCTCTTTCAATTCGGATTCAGTTTTTTTTTTACCGTATCGTTTGGTAATTTTGGTCATGACGGCAGAGGCGGTCCCGCCCGCGTCCATGTTAAACATTTGCGTCAGTACGTTGTCATTAAAATTATTCATGTAGTTAAAATAATCGGACCGAGCTTGACCAAATTGTGTATCATCTCCAGTACGCACTAAATTGGTGACAATTTTGGAAGTTTCTTTGGTTTGAGAAAATTTCCCACCAAAATTACCACCTTCGCCCAAATGTGGAAAAAGTGCGTTGCACGGTGGGGTCATCATTTTGAACCCGTAACCTGCATCGTTTTGGATATCAAAGTATGTTTCTTGTTTTCCGGTTCTACGAGAAATACGACTTGCTTCCACAAATTTTGGTTTCGATTGTTTTTGGTAACTGAGCATATTAAATTTGGTCATAGGAAATTGATATGACATTTTGAGTCTTTTTTTTTGGATGTTTGATTCTGTTGTATAATCAAGTAAAACCAATATATTCCTTACAGATTTGAGTTTTTTTTTTGGAATTGGAGGTTGTAACCCTGGAAGAAAAAATCATTTTTATTTTCCGGGACAAAAAAATTGTGAAATGACTGTTTGGGCGCGTGGTAAAAAATTTCCTCTACTATCGTACACGTGAAATACAACTGGTGCGTCGAAACGAGCTTGTTTTTTTTTATTTTGGTGGATAATGTGTTGTCTTCGCATAGCAGATCTTGGTTTGACTTGAATCCCAAGTACATTTTTTTTCGATTGATCAAACACAACTAAATCGACTGCAAACTGAAAGTCTTCTTTGACAGTAGCTTCACGGCAGATTAATTTTGTTCCACATTGTTTAATAGCACGTTCAAACTCGTTTTTGGACGCTTTCTCCATTGTTTGTCCCCGAAGTGGAGCCACGCAAAAAAGTGAATATTGAAATGAGTAACACTCACCCCATGAATAAAATTTTCGTATAGATCGGCCCAAATCACTGAATTGAGCGTTATATAGATTTGTCGCAAACTGCTCGACTGTGCCAACACTTTTCACACCACACTTGCATTTGTTTTGATGCTTTTCAATTAGAATACGAAGAATTTCTGGATTTGATGGTTTGTGATGTCTCACCAAATTCATAACAGGGACAGAATTTCTGCGTGAATTGCAGTGACTCTTTTCGTTCAAAATATTTAATTCACCACCTGTTGGTAAAGTTTTTGTTAATTTCGGTATTTGTGTGGTTCGTACATTTTTCGGTATTTTGATTTTTGTTTGATCGTTTATTGGTTTTGGCTGTGACATTTGTATTTCGAGAGAAACTCATCACTTAAATATAAACAAATGAAAATGGAAAAAACCTATATTTGTAACGAAAATCCGGAAAAAAACACCGGAATATTCCGGTGTTTTTTTCAAAATATGTGAAGAAAATATAGGTTTTAGCTATAATCAAAATTATCTCGCGGGCTAAAAAAGTAAACCTGAAAAAAAAACCCTATAATACAAACGAAATGACTCTAATTATCTGTATTTGATTTTATTAATCTAACATTAACTGAAACTTTTGATATTTTTTTTGTCAATCCAACCTTATAAAAAAAAATTCCAATTTTTTCCAAATCCGTATCACATATTTCTATTATTTCCAATTATTGACAAAATAGAATATAAATACAAACATAAAAAAAATGTCAACTTTAAATATTAATATGTCAAATTCAAATATGGAGCCGCTTGCAGGATGGGGAAGTAATTCTTATACGAAAGTGTCCGAAAACAATAAAGAAACTTTAATTGAAGATTATGTTTGCTATAACCTTCCTCGAAGTATGTTCCGTGCAGCTGCATCATTATTTTCTGATATTCGTCATACAAATGAATCTGCAAAATTTGACGAAATTACTCTGCAACTTTTTTTGCAGATGATTTCTTTAAGTATCAATTTGGATGATGATAAAGCTCCTGATATTTTCCCGTATGTTAAGGCTTGGTTAGAATGGGTACCTCACAAGGATGAAGATAAAAGCGATAGAGCTGTAGCTTATCGTATTCATGCTATTTCGCGTTCCCCACAGGTCAAATTTGGTACACAACTGCAAAAGATGTTAAAAGATTCTTCAATTTTACACAAAGATTCTATGAATCGCAAAATGAATTGTCGTAAAGTAGATCCACTCTCTGGACTCCATCCTCATCAAAAATGGATGAAAGTCTCTGGTTTAGAGATGTATACCCGAACAATTTGTGATAGATATGCAGGAAGTCAAGAGTTTACCGATCAAATGGATACAATTTTGAATCCCTCATTTAATTTGTCTGACGAATCCGAAAGCGAAGACAGTGGATATGTCAACCCAGTTAACCCGTCTAATGTGTTTACTATTGACCGTGCACTTTTTAGAACGCCTGATACTGCTGATAAACGTTTTATGTCTCGTGAACTGTACACTGGACATTCTGAAGCAAACGTGCGTGTAGCTTCTTTACATTTTCCATCTGCTGAACATGTTTTTTTGTTAACTCCGGGTCAATTACACCCTAAAGTTTTTTGTTCTAAGTATTTACCCGAACACCAAGATTGGATTGACAAGCAAACGGCAAAAAATGATAATTACTCGGGGTATGACGATAATGTACTGAACGAATATGATATTAGAACTGCTGCGGACATGGAAAGAGAACGCATTCAAGGTCTTTCCGACCGTTCTGCTTTTGCTTCGCTTAGTTTGCAAGCTAAAATCAAGTACTACAACGATTGTGTTCCCCATGAAAATACAGAACATTTTGCAGCTGCCTACGCTTCATATCAAGAATGGGCTGTCAAAGCAATGAAAACCCAATGTTTAGATCCTGATGCCTGTATCTCTGAAGTCGTTTCTAAAATGTTAACTTGGAGAGATAATAACGAAGCAATAGTCATCGACCATTGTTTGACTGATTCTTCAATGTCAGTCTTTGCCAACCGTGTTATCAGATTGATGGAAGGCTACGAACAATACTATTTGATATCAACAGCCCATCGTATGATGTATTTGATTCAACATGCTCGATACGATTCATTTCGTCGTGCTTTTGGTCTCCATTTTAATTGTTTTCAAGCCGGTGAGAGTGCTTGTTCTAAATCATTTTTGTTTGACCAAATGTCTAAAGACAGTATACCTGGAACAGTTGAAGTCTTAACCTACCAAACAGGCAAAGCCGATGCTGTTGACGGTAATCGCAATGATATTACAACTGTTTGTCATGAAGCACCACCTGGAATGTTTCGTACTGCTAAGAATCCAAATGCTGATTCTTCACAAGAAGCAATGTTTAAAGAGAAATTGACGTCACAAAAAGTCACTGCTAAAGTATATTGCCAAGATGAGGCAACCGGACGTCGTTCTGCACGTTTAACTAAATCGGAGTGTATTGGTGTTTGGATGGGGGCTACAAATGATCCACCGTCTGAAGTTGAGGAAGCTCTTGCCACACGTTTCTTTTGGGGTAATTTTGAACAGGTTCAACGCCGTGGTCGCGATATTGACGATTGTATGAATGGTCAGCGTATGATGACCAATCATGATAAGAATCACTTGAAACGTTTAAATTTAGAAGCTCAGGAAGAACAGTTTCGAATGATGTTGGTTGAAAAGGCTATTTGGACTGGAATAATCAAAGATGTCAATACACAAGCTTCCAATATCATATTGCCACGTTTGAAAGCCAAAATGACCAAGAACAGCATAGTACGTGCTGGTCCGCGTGATTGGGAACGTGTAAAAATCTTTGCTCGTAATCAGGCTATTGTTACTGCTATTGAGCAAGTATTTAATTTGCCAGGAGGTGAATGTTATGGTCAACCATTTACGATTGATCTTGTTCCCAAATTGGAACCACATTTAATTGTGACCGAAGAAATGGTCATTTTTACATTATCTATGCTTTCAGATCAATTTCGTTCTCCTGTAGAACATAAAATATTGAACACGATATGGACGATGGAAAAATTTAAACCTACGTTTGGTAAACCGGGTGATGAGAACTCTCATGATTATATTAAATTACCACGTTTACAGCAATTGTCTAAATCAGTTAGTTCTCGAATTCCGCTTGAAAATGGCAGAACGTCAGCGAATAATATTATGAACTTTATTGCGAACATGACGAAACATACCATTATGGCAAAACCATATACATTGTCTGTACCCGAAGGTACGGAAGCAAATCCAAATCCATTTCCTGTGGAAGTTAAGGGAGGAACACTACAGCCTAAACAATCGGCTTATTATGGTCCCGAGGGTGTTTTTATTCATGTTGCTCATATTTTGGGACACAGTTCAGATCATTCGGATAGCGTATATGATATTTTGGCCAGTGAAACACATAAATATTCCGACAATAAAAGAATTTTGACAGCAGTACCTTACAATAAAAACTGCTTTCATGTGTTCAAAGTGATTGAGAGAAATGCCGGCGGAGCCGAGTTGTATTATGAAAATGTCTTAGCAAATTCTGAAATTTCCAGATGGATCACACAAACTTCTGATGAGGCTTCGGCCAGCAGAACCAAAAACGGTTACGGGATTTACCGTGATGTTGATTTAGAATGTGCTTCTAAAGTGTCTCAAGTACTTGTCAAACAAGCGATTGGACCACTTCAAATTATTGATAGAATTGTCCTCGCCGAGCAAAATGAGGAATATGAGCGACCAGCGATTCGTTATCCAGAAACCTTAGTATCAAGCTGGAAACATAAAAAAAAATATGAGAACAATATCTCGAGTAGTAGCAGTTCGAGCAGTTCGAGCAGTTCGAGCAGCAGCTCCAAAAGAAAAAGAAACGAAGCAGTAGAAGAAATCGACACGTCCAAAAAAACTAAAATTGTAGCATAAATCAAAGCGAACAAGGCCTTTAACACTAAAACAAAAATTACACCGTTTTGGTATTTGCCTTTATCTATTCATTTTATTAGAGGGCCAAGGCCCGAAAATATATTAAATCTTTAAACATTGCCTAATAAAATGTACTTTTATTTCCTTCTGGCGGAGCCGAGGGCCAAGGCCCGAAAACTAAAATAATAAATAACACCGAATCCAAACACACACTGCACTTCGCGCTCAAAAAGATAGTATTTACATGTTATAGCTTCGTTTACTATATACAATGGAACACACAAAAGCTGAGTTTGTCTCCATAATATCAAGAGAGATCAATGCTGGAAAGGTTTATGTATATAGATCAAAAAAAAAAAATATATCACAATTGTTGTTTGCTTGTGATGTGTTTAGACGCCGCAATCACGATGTATTGGTTAATGTAGATGCTACTCTAAACGGAGAATCGTCCCTTCATGTTGTAATTCACCCACAAAAAAACTGTCTTGATATGACAATTACACGAAACGAAACAGAATCGGATATTATCAGCAAAATTCAACAAAAAACCAAGAAGATTAGAATACGTGGTTGTGGACGTGTTGTAGACACGGTTTATGGCGTTATTAGTAATCTCATCAACAATGGGTGGTATGTCGAAAAAACAACGTTAAATTCTTCCACACAGAAAAACGGTTTACTGACTCACGTCAACACCACATTACAAGCTGTTTTAAGAAAGGGATAACTTGTAGGTGGTAGAGCATTTTGATACTATATAAAGAGTACAAAAAAAATTAGAATGGCCTATAATCAAATAGATCAAAAATTGGGAAAAGCATTAAAATCAAAATCATCTGATGCTATTTGTTGTATGGCTTGCTACAACGACGTAGACGGTAAGCAGGTCCACTGCTGTAAAAATTACGGATGTGGGTCGTTTTTTGGGTGTCAGGGCTGTTTTCAAAGCTCGTCACCAAGTGAACCCTACAAAGCTTGTCAAAGTTACACTGCCATTGCACGTTCAATTGTTCAGCTTATGATTGTGGCTTTTAGTTTGTTATCAATTATGGAGTTTGGAAACATGATGGATAGTTCACATTTTCCAGGATCTAATATTAAACTGGATAGATATGACCAAGGAAACAATACAGATCTGCTTTGGGATAGTTTTAAAGATGGTTTCTTTTTAGAAGTGGTTGATCAAGGCCTAAATGACGAAAATGCCTCGGAATGTAGTAATTTCATTACTCCCTCAGATTTACCGACGCCATACAAACAACTTTGTCAAGGGACTGCAAATGCAACACAGGAATGGGAAACTGGATGGGTTTCGGCTTATAGTTGCGACAGAAGTGCTGAAGACCTATTGGCTTCAGATAATACCTGTCTTGGTTGGTCAGGAAACGTCTCAATGTTCGGTATGCTGACATTTTATATGTTAGCAGCTTATGTTTTCCTGTTTGCACTTGCTACATGGATCGAACAAAACGATGGTAATTTGTATAAAGACGAATATACGTTGGGCGATAGACTTTCTTGTTGGAAGTCGAAAAAAAGACCACATGGGGAAAATGCACGTGGCTGGTGCTGCATGAATATTGGGGAACGCAATATCACATGGATTACTTTACTTTGGTCTGCAGGTGGTATTTTGCTTGCCGTTCTTGCGGCTGGTAACTGGGTGTCGATGTGTGATAAAATTGACACGGGATTAGGTCGCAAAATGAAAATTGTCGATCCTGAAACGGAGAATATTGTTATTCCGAACGGACACGCATGTGCATCGGTTGGTTGTGAATCTTCTTTTGCAAGTATTTTTCTGTGGTATGCACTGACCATCGCGTGGATGCTATTGCCACAGGTTTTTATGTATTACTTTCCCACTATTGTCCCAGCGTCAACGAAAACAGTTGAAAAAAGCGAATCGTCTGTAATTTCAAAAGATGTCGAAGATGGAAATGTAAAAGATGGAAGTAAATATTACCGTAATACAGGCCACTTGAAAATGTAAATAATTATTTTTTTTGGGCCTTGGCCCTACCACTATAATATATTGTAATTTCATATATTTTCTATAATATCTTGTATACTGCCTGTCAAAAATTTACGTAATAAACCATCATTATTATATTGTTTCTTAACCAAACATTTTACAGATGGTAATATTGGTAAACTTACAGATGCCAATTCGATATTGGCGTTATATCTACTGATAAATTTGACAGTGTTAGCGACGCGTAGACAACTTAACGCGTCGTGTTTGTGATACAATATAACACATTTGTCGTTATATTGTATAATATTTTCTGCCATACATTGTAATACAGGACTCATACATGCAATCCAAACCTGTTTCTTGTTGTATTTGATTTTTTGAATTGAGTAATTGAGCGAAGTGTTCAAAATATTTAAAAAGACTTGGGAGGTTAACTCGGGATTCATCGTTGAAATCATGAAAATGTGTTCATTCATAGCTTACAGTGTGGTGGATAGCTTACAGTGTGTGGATCTTATATATCTGTATTTAAAAGAATTTTTTTTTTCATAGTTTAATGCGATTATTATTTTTTATAATATATGTTATTATTTTAGGGCATTTTGTTAACGAATTATATGCATTAATAAAAACTTGGGTTAATAATATCTGGGGAAATGATTCGATACAGTCGTCGATGGATTATGCTACACTACAATTATAGTTCTGCCTTCGACTTGAGGCAGCTGCAGCCAAGCGGATATTGACGACAGCGTTCAACATTATTAAAAACAATAAAAAAATGGCGTGGTCCGCGCTTCGCGCTCAATTATAGTTATTCTTTTGTCTCGCCTTGCTGGTAAAAGGTTTTCGTGTCTGCTAAACACTGCATTAAGAGACCCGCGGTTGGCTGACCTGCTGCATCTTCCGTGTACTCATTACCGCACCACAATTTTGTATCTCTGGGGCCTTTTCTTTCATATATACCGTCTTGCGAATTTAACAACAAATCAAGGAAAAATGGTTTTGCATATTTTAGACGGAGTGCTTCCATCATCCACTCTTTTTTATCGGAAGCATTGTCATCTTTACCGACTAAATTATTTTTGGAAAAATCTGAGGCGAGAATCTCTTGGAATACGCCCTGTTCATTCACTGCTTTGTACTCTTTTGCCAGATCGTTCACGTACCGCAAGCGTTTCTTCATATTTTTTCTAAAACAGCCCGAGATCAGTTTTGCCAAAAGGCCTGCCGCTGTTCTGTCTTTTTTACGATAATAATCGTTGTCTTTACCCCCCATTTTACCACGAATTTGTTTAAACAGTTGATAATTTACTTCAGAATCCCAATCGATCTCTCTCAATATTTCATACAAATTTTTCAAACACATATTATTTGTACGCAACGACATGAATGTAAATTCCGCCCCACCGAATAAATTGGAAAAGTAGCACATGGGTATCTTGCTACTGGATTTAAATGACAATGGATCAGTTTTCTGACGCTTGGCGGGTGTTTTTTCTACAGGTGGTTGGACATGCTTTGAATACATCTTTTATAAATTATGTTTGCTCTTCATATATACTAAAAAAAACCAATATATTCCTAACAGATTCCGGTTTTTTTTTTTGGGGAGCCGAGGGCCAAGGCCCGAATCGTTCTTTGTTATCGCACAATTTATTCAAAATTGTAGATTCTCTCGTTGTACAAAATTATACTTGACATTGTTTACCACTCGAGAGCGAAGCGCGGAGTGTTTTTTCTTGTTAAATAATATATATTGTACCATAACAATCATAATACTACATAATGACGGTATTACAATGGTATTAACCCACTCCATTTCTAAACAAACGATTGTGATTCCAACATAGCACGTGCTTGGCCATATTTGTGCGGCGAGCATTAGAATGTGGCGTAACGTTATCTCTTTTACAGGATCAATATATGTGGATTGAGCCAATACCATAACAGATATCAATGGAACACTGGAAATAACGGCTGCAAATTTTTCATAATTATTCAATACTAAAAGATTTAATCCGTAAACACATATGACCGTGAATATATTACAAGCGATGACGTATATCCATGTCACTTTAATATTGTCATTGTCATCAAATGTTATTGTTTGTATATTAAAAAAATTCAAAAATATGCTGAGAATGCCACAAATCAAAAGCAATATTGTGTTTTGAAAGAAATACAATATTGACAGCGCTATCGTTAATACAAGAATTGCAACTATCCAAATAATTCTAAAATTAGGATAGTCGTTTAATTTTTTGCTGCTCATTCCTACCACAAACACTATCAAAAAGATAACGGGTATTAAATGAGATCCAAAATTGAAATACAGCGTATTTAATAGGGTTTGTTTTGCTAACTCTGTGTTTAACAAAAAAGTGACGGTTATTATTGCGGTTTGTAAAGGAACCCATGTAAATAATAAACCATCACAACCTAAAAAATAAATAAAAAAAAGAAGAAGATTAGTAAAAATGAAAGCTGCACCGATTGTGTACAACAACATTCATTAATTAAAAAAATACCATTCTCTATATATAGTATATACTTGACGGTGATTTAACAAAAATGCTTGCCACAACAACAAACATGGACGATAGGCTGGATAAGCTGGAAACTGGTGTCGATCGATTGGACCAACGAGTTGGTGAAATTGACGCCAAACTTGGTCATGTAATTCAATTGAACCAAGAAATGATGATACAAAGTAACGAAGGCTTTCGCAACATGCACAGTGTCTTAGAAGAAAACAAGGAAACGTTGCAGAAATCTATCAACAAGATCAAATCGCAATACACCTCAAAATTTCAATTATATCTTTTTGGATTCATATTACTTATATGGACTATTTTCGTTGCGTTTATATTGCTTTCTTGAGGCGGAGCCGAGTGCCAAGGCCCGCGCGAAGCAAAAAAACTTTTGTCAAACTTTTTCCAGCTAAATCTAAAACATGAAAAACCTATATTTTCTTCACATTTTTTGAAAAAAACACCGGAATATTCCGGTGTTTTTTTCAGTATTTTCGTTACAAATATAGGTTTTTGCCAGAATCAAAATCATCGAAAAAAGTTTCGGGCCGGCGGCCCTCGGCTCCGCCAGAATTATTATCTGAGCTTAAACACAGTCAAATCTAAAAAACCTATATTTATATCACATATTTTAGAAATTATTAGCGGAGCCGAACCAATGAAATGTGTAAAAGACCGTTACATGTGTAAAAGACCGTTACAGGATTCGGGGGCAAGTGGCGACAAACGACAAAGACTTTCGAGTGATGCCTCTGAAATTGGCGAGACGAAATCTTCAGAGACATCACCCGAAAGTTCTGCTGACGAGACCAAAGAAGATAGGGCGGCCGCCAGAGAAAGGCAAAGATGTGCTAAAATTGCTGAAAGTAATACCAAACCATGTATTGCGGTCCTTTACACAAAAATTAATGGTGAAAAAATCAAGGGAAAATATATTAGAAATCAATATGTTCAATTTGGAGAACCTATAACATTTACATCCAGAGTCAAGGCAAGTAAATGTTTCGGTGGTATGAAAATTACCAAAATTCAAAGAAACATCGACAATAGAGGCAGATCCAAAATCAAAGGAGGTGAGTACGAAGGTCTATATGTTATGTTTTCTAACAAACCCGTTGAACCCATTATGTTTGAGGGAATCGAGATTAAACCTGCTCCTGCAAAATCAGAAAGAGTAAAGGGTCATCTATACGTCCATAACGACATTGTTCGTATTTGGGATGGTACATATTGGAATTGCGTGGAACACAATAAACGACTGTGTTACTGTGTTGAATGTGGCGGTGCCTCCATCTGCAAATGTGGAATTGTGCGCAACTCATGCCAAATTTGCCGTGTGCAACCATTACATCCGTGCACTGAGTGTCCACATACCTGTGTATCTGCATTTAAACTTGAATGCCACATGCGCACCCATACAGGTGAAAAACCCTATGAATGCCATCTTTGCGATTATAAATGTACTCAAAACAGTCATTTAACAAAACACAAAGGACGGATTCACGACATCGGCAACGAGGAATGCACGATTTGTTGGGATGATTGCTACCGTCCACGTTCTTGGATAGACGAGGCAACAAAGGATGAAGTCAAGTGTTGCCGCACATGCTACAAGAATCATACGGGTAAAGATATTCGAGTCGAGCAGGAGTGGTCTGATTATTTGGACGAACATTTTGACAAAGAGTTTCGTCTTTGCTCGGATACTCGGGTGAATTCCTGTAACAAATCGCGCCCCGACGGGCTTTGGGCCTCCAACGATTTGGTTTTGCATTGGGAATTGGACGAGCACCAGCACTCTGGTAAAAGCTACTCCTGCGAAGAGAAAAGAATTTCAGAGTTGTACGACCAATTTTCTGGCAAGCAATACGTCGTGGTCCGTGTCAACCCACATGGTTACACTCACCCAATCGGTAAAGCCAAGCCCGATTGGGAGGAGCGCAAGAAATTGATGCTGAATGTAATGAAAGCCTGCTTAACCAAGAAGTGGGATACCAAGATTCACGTGGTCTACCTGTGTTACTCAGAGACTAACCCTAACATCACACAAAGGCTCAGCAAAACAATGCTGTACGACGCGGAGGATGTAGAGAATTTCTGTAAATAAATAAATTTTTTATGGTTTAGATGGTAACCTCTGCAACACAGGGTACGCTGAACTAACGTATACTATGTACTCTGCCATCCCACAGGCATTTTTACCCCTTTCCAGATGAATATATCCTCCTATACCCCAGAATTGTGACCAGCTGTTTTTAATAATCCAGTATTTTTTAGTATAGCCTACGACACTCACAGCATGATCAATATCAGTCCCGCACATAGACGCCCTGTAGATACCGCCCCTATAGTTATCCCAATTCTTGCTGTCAACACCCACGGAAACTGGCCCGTAATGGTGTAGCAAGTATTCCAGCTGCCCTTCCGCAGTTTTGACGTTGTCCGACGATAATACACGCCAATTAGCCACTTTGATATGTGACAATACTTTCCCATCAGGACATGTCTTATCTTCGGCGAAGTAGGGTTGTTCAATATTGAGCATAACTGCGTAGTGACTTGCATATTCAAAGACAGTGCTCATTAATCCTCCGTTCTCGCACGATTTTTTTTCAGCACAGTCGAGTAAATGCTGAACAGAAATTGAGGGCGGATGACCGTGCCTTTTAAGCCAGTATTCCATAACTGTTGCAGATGCAAATGCGAAGCAACCACCACATCCTTTCTGTGCCTTGACAGAACTAACGAAGGAAATTCCATTAACATTTCTCCAATCTATAGGCGGGTAACTTTTCCGTAATTTCGAGATATGATCATTGTGAGATTCGATTACAACCTTTTTGTAGTGTTTCTTTTTTATCATTGAATTTCTCTTTAGCTCGTGTGGAAAACGATCGGAGCGAACAGTATGACCAAACTCTACGCCGTTTTTGATTTCATTCTTAACATTTTTAATTTTTTCTAACCGTAAATCCATTTCTGTCATATTCTTGTAAGATTTTTCAAACCGTTCCATATAATGACACAGTTCTGAACTACCATGTCTGTTTTTTGTACATCTGTCAGCAGAAATCATGGCAACCGACACTTGGAAAAGGTTCATTCCTATAAATATATAGAGTATATTCATGAATCGTAAATAGAAAAATTCCACTTAAGTATTATATTTTTATACGTTTTGTAGTCATTTACAATTGAATGTTGATATAGTCATTTTTCTTTTGTAGCAAGTATTTAAACATGTTAAGTGAAGCGCAATGGCTTCCTCTGCTGTCAATATATTGTCTTTGTTAGCATCGCAATCTTTTAAAACCTGATCTATTCCTCCAAACATATGAAACGGTATTCTTTGATACCATGGTAGGTATGTGTCTATAGCTTTTGAAAGTTCGATTTTATCTATTTTGTTATCATGATTCAGATCACATTTGTTATAAAAGCAACTTATGGCGTTTTGACGGGATGGACAAGCGAAACTTTGAAACAAAATGGTAAATAATATTAAAAAAAACATGTTTGATGTATTAATTTGATTTAAATACTGATTTTCTATTCGACTCGACGCGTTATGAAAATGTTGGATTTTAAAATGATATTGATAAGCCTATAGTTTTTTAATATAAAAAAGGACTAAACGATGTAATATGTTATTACGTTATTTATTATATATTTTTTTGACACTGTGTTTCATTTTACAATGTCGTAATTACAACCACTATCGAGTTAAACACCAAAAAAAATTCAATGAAGCGGTGACATATCTCAACTCAGACGTTTGTATAGACCCAATCACCAGAGCAGATCTTGGAACATTTAATCTATGTGAAAAGGCTACATTGATAGCTTCTGAAAACCCAGGCAGTGCTGCTTTCTACCAAATCCTAAACGATTGGCATCCTTGTGGACATTCCAGATGCGAGGGCTTATCAGATTGGTGTATAACGAACTTACATTGGTTTGTGTTTAGTATTGTTGGTATTGGTATGTTAATTTATATCAAATGGATCGATTATCAACGTGAGATAATGTTTACGAAAATGAGATTGCCGCTAAGTTTGGCTTCCGTTGCGAAAAAGGATTGATTCTACTCGCTTAGACTATAGTGTAGTATAAATCCATCTACAGTCTTCTGTAAAGCTTCTAAGACTTGTAAATGACCCGTTCAGTAATTTTTCACAAAGTGTTGGTAATTCTTTCTGTACAAATGTGGTAAATTTTTTAGGAGGAACGTGATGTAATTGTTCACTTAAAAACATTTTTTGTAGATCTTTTTCTTCATTTAAAGCAAAAAATAGTAAAGCATGTTTGGCAACACGATCGGTTGTTGATATAGTTTCTGCAAGTGTGCGTTTTAATCGCGGTGACATTTCATCTTGAAATTGTTTTTCCAAGTGTACTAAAATATTTGAACAAATTGTACTTAAATCGGATGATTCAGTATCAATAATACAACGATAAATTTTATCGGATTTGCATCTTTTTTTTTCAATTTTAGTCATAGAGGTATACATAGTTGATTTCTATTGTATTTTGTATTCTTTTTTTTGTAGTAAATACCTGGAAATTCTTTACATATTTCGTTTTTTTTTTTGGATTTACTATAAATACTGACTAAATAACTTCAGTGTATGGTGGACCTCAAAACATTTCAAAATATTTTCCGTTTTTTTTTACATTCTGCTTTAGATTCAACATATGTTCTGCTTTAGATTCAACATATGTGCATTCTGTAGACAATGGCCAAGACAATGAGAAATTGATAGAAACTATAGCTACATTTCATACTATGAGAACCACACTATGTCAAACTATTATTAAACACATTGGTAATGCTGTATTTTTTCATAATTTTGTTGGTGCTTGTTCGTGTTTACAATACAATTCTGTGCCTGAAAAATCAACATGTATTTTATCTGGAGTCACACTGAGTCGTGATAATGGTGTGTTAATTGTTGTCGACAAATCCAAATTGTATACATTTCATAAACGTCTCAAAGTAATTGTTTTGACGTTTTGGTACCTGCTAAATCTCCCTGCGGAGTTAACGAAGGAATCAATTAATTGGTATAGAGAAGCGAAGCGGGGAAATACGGATGAAAAAACAATTGCGAATATCGTAGACATTATCTGTGATTATAATAATAACATGTTTGTCAAAAAAACATACGTAAAATTAATGAATAGTGTCGATTTTGTTCAAAATCAAATGAAAGAAATAACTGTAATTAATTCGACAAAACATGGGTCACAAATATAACTATTTAGAATATATAATGCATTTCGTTATGAACAATGATCACTCGTTTTTTAGGTTGGGTTTTAATATTTTTACAGTTTTTCACAAAAACAATATGGCGAGAACAGATAATCGCCATGCAAACTATTTTTTGTGCTGCAACAGCAAATCAAATCCAACCTTATCATTTGGCTACTGCTACTTTGATTGTCATTTTAAGTGCGGATCCAATCTCCACAGACATGACAAAATTTATTCTATTTCATATTACTGTCTTAAGCGCCGTTTTTATTGAATACAGATTGCCATCCGCTCGATACGTATCGAGGACGTCTGTTGTATGGATAATACGATGGTTAGGAAGTTGTAACGATTTTTATTCGGATCCAGTACGTTCGTGTACAAAATGTCTTGTCTATATTATTATAGCAAATTTCCGGTTAAAATATTTGAACGCTAATTTTTACAAATGTATTTGGATTATTACGACACACGAAATTTGCTTGTTGATTCTCCCGATTCAATTGTTACGTGAGATTTATCTGGCGCGGCCGAGGGCCTTGGCCCGAAAACAAACCAACCACGTACTCACCCACTCTCGCGGCAAGAAAGATATTTTTATTGTTTGATATTTGTTGTTTGTCTGTTGGCAAAAAAAAAATTGGGCCTTGGCCCTCGGCTCCGCCAAAAAGTTGTATAAAGGCCGAAGCGGTTAATAAAATAATGGAATTTACACTTCCTTCGCTCACTCAGCAATCCTTTTCAAGATGGTACAATAAAAAAATACCACGGAATGACGGAATCGAAGAAATAATCGTTTATCCCGGTGTCAAACTTGGTTGCAGTACAAAAAGTCGCGATTTGCGTTCACAAATAACACCGGAACATATTTTTATCACGCACGAGGTTGAAAATAACAAATTTCATCACAAAGTTCTTGGGAGTAATAATACATTTGCTCATTTACCCAAAAGATTATACAGTCATTGCTTTCATAATATAAATATACATAGTATTCCACCCAATAATAGAATCACGGTTAGGTTGACTGAAACGACTTCAGTCATTTTGCCATATATTCCGGATGATTTTGTCAATCAAAAAAAAGCAAAAAGGGGCACAATGGTACGAAAAACGAGAGGCACAGTCAAGAAAATGAAAAATGACCGGGCTGCATCTCGACAAGCACAATATTCAGGGAAAAAACGAAAATATGTGGGATGGGTTACCCAAATTTTATCTGCAGAAACCGATGCAGCAGCAGATGATGGCATTGACGGTTTCAGATTAAAAGAATACTTCAGAGAACAAATAGAATTATTCGAAAATTCATTATTGACTGTAGTACCAAATCCGTTTAGTTCGTGTAAATCTATTGTAGACATTGAAAATGATCCAGAAAAAAAAGCTGCACTGACTACAATTTTACAATATATTTTCCATTATCAACGAGAATTGTAGGGTTCACGTTTTAATTTATAATAATATACAAGTATTTTGTTTTGATTGTAATTTTTTTAAAATTAGCTCCGTGTGTTCCAGACAACCCGCAACCGAGGAATTGTATGTTTGAGAATTTTCACCAAAAATAATATTCTCTATTTCTGATAGAGATTTTGTTATAGTTTCGATTGATGTTATCTCACTTTGTGTATGGCTTACATCAACAACACATGTGCCAACAAGATCGTCTTTGATGATTTTATGAATCTGAAGAATACGATTGAAATAAGAAGAAGAGGTTGGTAATTCAGGTGGAAATTTAAAAATGGTGTGTAACAATTTTTCGTTTGATAAACAAAGTGCTTTTGCTGAAATCTCCTTTATTAAACTCATCCGATGCTCTACTTCGTTTTCAGTTTAATAGTCCGCCCTTCAGAATATAAAAATCCATATTTATTGTTTTTTATCTATATTAGTTTAGGTTGTTTGATCATCAACAAATGCTTAAAAAATTAGAATTTGATATTAAACAGATCAAATTACATTTACATAAACTTGGTTTTCCGCTTCGCTTGAAAACTTTATCTCACAACAATCAAATTGTTGCTATTAATTCTCATTTACAAGAGATATTACATATATTAATGAATCGAAGCGATAATAATACTTTGTTTGAGAATGTGTCCTTACTTACTGGCATAATAACTGCGAACTATGTGACAATAAACACATTGGAACAAGCATGTGCCACAACCAAGTCTGTACTGAAATATATAGAGCAATATTTAAAACCGTAACGCGTCGGAAATAAACCAATGTAGTGCTTTATTTTGAGTACCGAGAATAGCTTGATCACAATATTTATTGGAAATCTCTGACAATACGTGGCCTTTTTCTCGCGAGTGTAGCCATTGGGCCACAACCCATGCTTTTGCAGGTGTTTCCGTTGCGTAGTTGTATGCTTTACCATTCCGTCCGTCATTTTCATAATATACATTATGATCTCTCCCTTGATAACTGTTAAGTTTATTTGAGTTCGATGTTTTTCGCGCTTCGCGCTTGACCGTAGATTTGTTGTTACTAATATAAGGTTCATCTTTATCCCATTCTTGATCCCATAACGACCAACAGTCCGAAGGAACTGAGATAACTTTCTTTCCTGTCCGTGTTTCATCAGAATTCGGTAAAAAACATTGTTTTTCTTGACAAACGGCATCATAACAACACTGATAAACTATACGTCGGTTTAAATCAATAGAAAACCAAACGTGATTACCACGATGTTGACCGTTCTTGATTCGACAGTATCGAGAATGACTGGAAACAAATAATTTCCCGTTGCTTGTAATTGTTTGATTATTTTTTTGCAATTGAGCATCACACGAATGGTCTAACCAATCAAAAACAGGAGTTAGTAACTGACAATCGGTTGAGTTTGATAACTTTTCGGAAGCTCTTTTTATAATTTTTGTTGTCCATCCGTTATAAGAATTTGGATCCAATTGAAAAAGTTCCTCCGGATGAGAAGAAGTAGAACACGGTATTGTATTGTCAATCTCTGAACATGTAAAAACATCAAGTGAAAAGGGTTGTGGGTATTGCACCAATAAAGAAGTCCAAGATTTATTGTGTTTCAATATACGTTGAGAACCAAATTTGGTTGATCCTTTTATTCGAAACATTCGATTTTTTGTATACACAGATGCATCTATATCAGAATAGCGCATTTTTTGTTCTATCATTGCACAAATCACTCGTCTTACAAAAGCGCCACAGTGATAAACATTTGCAAAGTATACGTTAGTACAAATTACGTGATAAGATGATTTTTCGTCACTTGACGAATCGAGTACCTCAAAAACTGGTTTTAACATTGAATCTTTGCACTTTAAAAAATCAAGTAAACGATTATTAATAAATTCGACTAAACTACGAATATCAACAACGTCAGTTTCTGATTCTATATCCAAAAATAAACGCGTTGGACAATTTTCTTTCAGCGTTTCGTACCAATGTTTATTTTGAATACTGTCATATAATTTATCTAATTCAAATATATTATTTACGTAAAAAACTTTTGATCCGGATTTATTTATATCTTCGGCAATTAAAATATCATTTGAATTAGAAACAGCCAAAGCTTGTCCTAATTTGTAAAATTTCATTTTTTTTGTAGATATTATTTTAAAAACTGATCTTAGAGTAAATAAAAAAAAAAATAAAATGTGATACAGATTTTGGTTTTTCTGGCCCGATTTTAGATTTTTATTCTACAATGCTTGGGCCGGCACAGGTTAGGCCCTCGGCTCCACCAAACTTTTTTTTAGCCCGCGAGTGATTCTGCAAAAACCTATATTTGTAACGAAAATTCTGAAAAAAACACCGGAATATTCCGGTGTTTTTTCCAAAAAATGTGAAGAAAATATAGGTTTTTCATGTTTTAGATTTGGCTCAGAGCTCAGTTGGCGGAGCCGCCGAGTGGTCAGTTTGTAGCTTACAAAAAAATCCAGGATTCGTAAGGAAAATATAGGTATTAACCAGATTCCTACAAAGTAATATCAAAAAAAAATCCAGAAATGTCTTCAAGCAATTCTTCAAGTAGTTCGCACTGGAACAATTTTATACTTCCGTTAAATTCATCACCTCCAAAAAAAAAACAAAAAACGGAAGAACAACCCAATTATACTTTTCAAAGTCTCGAAACGCCGCTTGAAATTGTACCCGATATTTGTGTTGCGGCTTCATCAGAACACAACATTCGAAGCGAAAGTTTAATGGTTGCTGAAACGAATTTTTTCAACCAGCGTAATATGGACTACTGGCATAGACATGACCTGTCTCACTTGAGACCTTATGATTTTCCATATGTCCGAGCACTTTTACAACAGAAGGCTTGTGATACCCTGTCTCCTGAAGATATTAAGCATAAAGAACATGTTAGAGTTAGCATTCAAGTAGTGACACGAGCATATGAAGAGAAATATTTATGCGAGCCAACTGGAAAACAACGCGCATGTATTCTCGGTGATCAGTGTCAAGGTCTTCATTTGCCTTACGTTACGTCAAATGCGTTTATTGTCCGTGAGTTTCTGTTGCCAAGTGAAGAAGAAGACTATTTGAGAACTGGTAAACTGCCGTCCGAGGAGCGTCTCTGTCTTTTATGTAAACGTTCGGAAATCGCCAGGGCTTTTATTAATATACGTGCAGATGGAATGGGTGTCAAAAATAATGTTATTCTCCAAGACTACCGCAACATCGTCGGTGAAACGGGTGAATATTGTTTGGAAGACTGCATCGTCAGTTCTCATCGTATTTTCCAAGGCCTGTTGGACCCAGTTGTCTTGCATTTAAGAAATGCTTATCGTTTAAAGATAAAGGATGGCGTTCGTCACTACGAACAATGGCGTATGAAATATCCGGGTCAACAAGACCATTTTTTAGTGGATGCGCCCTTGGCAGTTTGACTGACCTTGGGCGCATTTCACCCTATGAATTTGACGACGGAACAACCCGAAGTTTGCCTGAACAAACACTGTACCATCATTTTGTCGGTACCCGTTTTGAGTGGTTGTTTATGGGATCTTTTTGGGACAGATTGCAAACTGCGTCTTTAAATACAACTACTGACGGTTGGCAAATACCGGCAATACACGCTTCATCACAAAAAGTCTGTGCATTTGTCTCAATTATTAATAATATTATTCATTTAACACAATTAGAAGATTTACCAAACTCAATAGCTTTAAACATCCACGTTTACTACGACGCACACGTACCATTGATGTGTGCTATCGAAGATGCTTCGACGACAGATATTATGCCACTCTTCCACAAATATGCACCAAAAACAACAACTGTTATCCAAGAGTCCTGTTTGCCGGATATCATAAACGAACACCTTGAATGTTCATTCTGGAATGAAAACAAGACGAAAATGAAGCCAATAGTTCATTTGATGTGTAAGGCATTGCCTCAGCGTTGTCAAATCCGTAATCTACGAGAAATCATTTCCAATTATTGTCAAACAGACGACACTGTTCATGAATTTATGCGTTCTGCATTACTCTGTTCTTTGTTAGGTATGTACGAACACTGTCAGTTTAGATTGTCTTGGTCTGCCAGAAAACAAATTATTCGGCGTTTAATATATTCAAATCCGAACCGTACTCAATTACAAGAGTGGTTATTTACAAACTACCAACATTTATTATTTTATACAATTAAAGAATTTATGACATTTTCTATGCCGATGATACCAGCATTGTATGACGAATTATGTGTGACTTATAAATGGAATATTTTTGAGAAAACGGTTCGTACTGCTATGGACAGAGCTCGCGAAACTGTACAAAATAATATAAAAATTAGTTCGTCCATTCATGATTGGATGGAACACGTGGAAAACGCATTGGTGCTCGTGAATAAACAACAATTGGTTCATTTATACAGACCTCAGCGTCAAACTTTCAGTCAAACCGTAATAACAATGTGTAACCGTATGGATGAACAAACACAAAACACTGATATTTATTCAGAATTTCCCGTTGAGTACGTCTCACTGTTACGCCGAATGACTCAACGCGTACCAAGAGGACACATACATATAGAATGGTTGAAATATTTTAATGTACAACAATCTGCCATTGATTCATTGTGCAATATGTATAAACATGTTGCACAAAATGCGTTTAGAAGTGATTTGCGCAAATTACTATCAACATTACCGAGACACGATTTCGAGGCTGTACGTGCTCTTTTCGCTGCATTTAGACAAACACATTCAGTAATACGAGTGTTTCAGTTGCCAGCCCATTACTATGAAGCACAGTGTATTGCATTACGTAGAAGATATGGTTTGATACCTCTTGAGGTATTGTCTCAACATGTCGGTCAGGTTTATTTATGTATTTCTTGCAATACTTTTAAGGGATTCATAGTCAACAAAGATAGCAAAGTCAATAATCTGTTTGCAAATGGTCATTCGAAAATAATTGTTGATGACGAAAGTTTAAAATGCTATTGTGGGAGACGATCCGAAAAATCAGATACAAAGAAAAGAAATAGAATTGATGTAGAAACATTTTCAACAGTAACTGAAAGAAGTGAAGTCTCCAAAAGACAACAGAAAAAAGAATGGAAAATGGCCAAAAAAAATGTTCAAAATCAACGCTGCGCCAACACCGAATGTATGAAAGTAAACATTACCGGATGCTTGTTACAGTTCTACGACCAACTTTATCTATTCTGTCCGATTTGTGCGAATCCAACAACTTTTCATAGTGAACAACACGATAAAAATGGGTTCACTTGCTCACAGTGTTGTAAAGGAGGTACGTTGTTTACGAATGTATCTTGCTCGATATGTGGTATCTTCAAAGGCAAAGATTCTTGGGAAACCATTACATGTGATTACGAAAATGGTAAAAATGAAACAATTGCAGTTTGTAATAGTTGTTTTAAAAAACATTGCCTCAATCAATATGAAGGTTCTGTACCATACAATTTAATTGAAGAACAAAGAAATAAAATAAAAAATCAGAGAAAAAAAAAATAGACTTTTTACTCGCCAGAAATCCAATATATGTACCATAGAAACTACAAAACAGATAAATATATATACAGTAAAGATTATTATGTCACAAATAGAGATAGAGCAAGAATCGGTTGTCTGGCAAATTCCTTTGCCAGATAAAGTCATCATTAAAAATTTTTCACCAGAAGAATATTTTTATATTATTATTTTGGCCATATCATTCATGTATTCTCTATTTTTGTTAAAAAGCAAGCCGCAAAACCCTTCCCGATGAACGGTCTGTCATATTTGGTAGTGTCTGTAAAACAGAATCCAAATCCCAACCAGCAGAAACCAACCTCTCTTTATCATAAAAACCGGCGCTGACAAGATCCGTAAGACTCGGGTTCCAATATTGTTTGATATCTTCCAGTGAGAACCCAAACATACGCCAATTATCGACACTGGCACCCATTTGGGTCATCACGTTCCAAGAAAATCCCAATTCAAGTAATTGGTGAGTAGTATATTTGAAATCTGCCAATTCACTTAAACTTATATTGGTTTGTAGTAATTTATGTGCATCAAGATTGAGTAGTCGTCGCTGCTGCTGCCAACTGAACATTTTCACCTCTTTTGGGGTAATTCCCATGTCAACCATATGTTCCCAAAGAAATCCGAACTCTAAAATGTCCGCAGATTCATATGTTTCGGCAATTTTATTCCACTTAATACGTTCATGCACAGCATCTTTCGGCGAAAATCCTGCCAAAGAAATAAAATGCAAACTTTTATTATGATAGACATTGTCTGCGAAATGTTGGAGTGATGGTGTTAATGGGGAAATGATATCAGTGATTTTTTTGAAAATTGTAGCGGGTTGAACACATTGTAATTGACGTTGTTGGATCTTTGAAGCTATAGCGGACGTGATAGCTACCTCTCTATCCACGCCCACATCAGGGAGAGAAGTAGTAGTTTCATTACATTGTGGACATTGTGATGAAAAAGGACGCATAAATAGACAAGCAAGATGGAAAGTATGACCACATTCAAATGTTGCTGTATTTACATTAGTGATGGTATCTTTACACAATCTACAGCTCATAGTTGTAAATAAAATATAGCGCTATTTATAATATGTTTTTTCAGTTTATTAATATTATGTTTAATTGTCGGACTTCATTCCCATTCTTGTACTTGTTCTTCTTACTTTAGCAGATTTGGAAGAAGTAACAAGTGGAACAAGTGGAGTGTTAGATTTAGTTTCACCATGCGATTCGTCAGATGATGTTGTAGTGATCACGTTGCATCTGTGTAGAACGACATCTAACGGAGAACCCTTTTTAGAAAAAGACATGGCAGTACCCATAATCATTTTAGAAGCAATTATTTGTCCAAATTCAATCACCATTTTGTCATAAGGCGTAACTGTGAATTGAAACTTAGTACCTGGGATTCCTCCTTGTGCATTAGCTCTGTTATTGCCTCTTGGTCCGTCCACGGGAGGTACACTGGCACAGATGATATCACCGGGGTAAATGTTGTGTTCACCATTATTAAAAATGGTGTTTAATCCTGCTACAGTTACAACAAAACCTTGTTCATAGATGTCAGTCTCTGGTTTGAATCCAGTCACTGCAACACCCGCATATTTCAATTGTTCAATAGCGTCTTTGCGTCTTTGCATTTTAGCATCGTCACTTGAATCACTGGCAGTACTTGATTTTTTAAGTAATCCAGCAGCAAATCCAAAGCAATGCATTTGGTGATCACCATATCGACGAACAGCTGTAGTTTCGTCATGCTGCATTAAAATTTCACCTTCCATAATTTGAAAGTCCTCAATAGAAGTAGAACCTTTGTAAATGCGTTCACCATTTGCTGGTGCAGCACCATATTTTACTTTTTGATAATGACGAAGATCGTAGACAGCATTAAAATCAAAAGAGGTAGGACGTGCGAAAGGTTTGATACGACGGCGTTTTTGATTAGAGAACATAACTTTTTGTAATAAAAAAGAATGTGATTTATATACCGTGTTTTTGTTATATTAGACTGATCTCTTTTTAGGATAAAACCTTTATTTATATTTTGTTACACGAGCATTTCATTCCAGAGCTACATAATGTATCACTATATTACTTTGTTAAATTCTCATTAAAACCTCAATACGTTCTAATGATTTACATGCTTCTGAAACAAGATGTCCGTCTTGGATAGACTGAAGACTCGGAGTTTTCAACGTCACCTGTGAAACAATTCCAATTGGAATCAAGTGTTTTGCTTGAACGTAATTGGTTGAAGAATCTAACACTGCTTCGACTTGGATGTATTTCCCCTTTTCGTTTGTACCAGGAACAAAAATCCTTTGACCGTTCGGATCTCTTGATGCTTTACTATTGTGTTTTTTCTCAAAAAAACCTAACATAATACAAGTACCTTTCGTTAAATGACCTTGTGCCTTAGACGGTTTCCAGAGTCGCGCGACTCTGGATCTTCCTCGTACATTTATATTTAACAAACGTTGCCATTTAGATCCTGTATCCATGTCGGTGTTTAAGATTCCAAAATAGTTAAAATCTTGCAACACTTTCTCTACTGTGTCGTATTTCCTTTTTTGGTTCCCATCTGCGCCCACAAGGCGTGTACGTAACATATGATTGAGAACCGGTAGATTAGCAACTGTATTGTGGCGACTATCTCTTGATTTGATATTTCTTTCTACAAATAAAATATCGCCTTCGGAATACCCCTTTTCATAACCTGACGCAAATGGTCTTACAAAAAGTGGGACGGATGCGGTAGAATTGACCATCGCTTCTGGAACTGAATTATGTAGTGTTGGGCGGGTCAACGCATTTACAGTCGGCTTGTTCGAATAGTCTCCAGCGACATTTGACGAAGAACTGAATTGAAATGGTGCGTTTTGGTTAACATCACCAGATGTAGGCATACCGGCAGATAATAATCTTTTCATTGAACTCATTTTTTTATGTTAATAAAATCAACTCTATTTATACTGTTGTATTTTACTTCTATGTGTGGTCTACTTGGAAAATAAGGATTCAAAATTTATATTTAGTATTTTATATTTTACTTGAAGGTGATGCCCATGGGCCTGGGCCTTGGCCCTCGAATAAAATGTGGGCCTTGGCCCGCGCGAAGCTGGGCCTTGGCCCTCGGCTCCGCCAAAAAAAAAAGAAAGTATATAAATAATTTTCGGGCCTTGGCCCTCGGCTCCGCCATAAACCGACCCCCACCCTCAATTGAAACTATAAGGTTTTACACTTCCCGTCGATTTGCCAGAATCTTTTGATAATGTATTCTTGTAATATTTGATCAAATCTAATTTATGCTTACTTAAAGTAACAAAAACCTTCAAACTTCCGTTGTCAACTTTAGTACGTCCTGTGACGTTATTCCTCGACAAGATTTGCGATGATCTTACATGTCTTTGCATTGTATTTACTTGTGCGATCTCAGAACCTATCATTCTCTTCATGTTCAGCTGATGTTTAGAAAAATGTGCTTTGCAACACTCTACGGTGACCGTGGGACATTTAATCCCCTGCCTCTCAAGCGGCTCTTGGACTTGCGTTCTGAAAATTTCAGCCTGTAGCTTGTAAATTTCATTGTCTTGTATCTTCCCGACTAATTGTGAATCAATTTCTTGCATGCGCGCTATTATCTGATGTGCTTGGCCCGATGTACCCCCGTCGCCATACGAACACAACACACACTTTTGGGTTTCATCTTCCAATTCATCATCAGATTCGTCACCAAAAGTGCAAGCTATGAACTGTCCAATATCTTCGTCGCCCTCATCTGTGTGAACCGGTTCAAATGGTAAAGTTGGTAATTCCATTCATGTATATAAGCGTGTTTGTACGCTTATATACAATTATTTTTATATACAATTCGCTCGACCGGTTTAATAATTTTTAGATTGTTGAAGGTGATGATTCGAAGTCAATGTACAACATTTTAAAAACAGTAAACATAAAAAATGGTGAGGTGAATACCGTGCTTCGCGCTCAATTAAAATGCTTCTCCAAACAATAAAAATGCGGTATATATATCGTCGATATGTTTGTCAAAATATGTCAATTAAAGTTAATAAATATGAAGCAAATGACTTTGATGCAAAAACAACTGAAGCCTTGGAATCTGTTATGTCCACTCTCGAGAAACAAGCAGAACACGTAAAGGAAGTTACGTTTTTTTCCAACTTTTCAATCGACAAAAGTAATACTTTAAAATATGGCCAACTTGTTACGAAAGGCTTAGTTGTCCAAGTTAGTCCAAATTATGTTATGTCAGGTGCGGATATGAGTTGGTTTCATCCAAATATCGGTTCGGGTCGGTCTCTATACAGTGTTGACAAATCTTTATCTAAATCTGCATTACAATCTGTCGTCTTTGAGAATGACGACTCTTCCATTGGCGAATACTTGACCACAACTCCCGACGAATTTGGAAGCTCTGAAGTATCTCATCACGTTATTATTGATTCTGGCCCAAATTTTTGTAATATGTATTCGGATTTTTTGAATAGTGGTTTTACCGCGGGTGAAGTTCAAGTGCAATGGAAAAGCAACGGTCGACAAGAATCTACAATTTTGAGACATCGATCTGTCGCCACTTTAGTCACATCTGCTCCAATTTATTCTGATACTGTCAATGACATTTTATCGGATATGCAAAGCATTTACTTCACCAATAATGTTGTAAAGCAGAAAGATAATAAATTACTGATGAAATCTTCCGTTTTAGGTGGATATCGTCAGTATAATTTGACAAGCAAAACACGTATGTTTTACCCCGCGAGTTTGGGAACTTCGACGAATTATTACAAATGGGACGCAATGACAGCACAAAACGTCAACCGTATTGTGGAGACCTGTTCTTGGTCGGGTGACCAGATTCCTTTCAATACGCAAGTCATGACACCACCATTAATTAGAAAAGCAGCCGCTATCCGAAATATGGAGGATTTTTACGCAATGACGGGGTTGACTTCATTTGTTATGAGATTGAACCATTTGTCTGGTGATGCTTCGATTGTTGATAAAATGGCTCCAGCGGATGTACTTTCTTTGACGCCAGAAGATAATGTTGATTCGATTTCCGCCCCTATTGATTCTGGTCATGAAGTTTTTCAAAAATTGATGGCCAACCTTGTTTCCATTCAACAAAGTTGCCCAGAATTTCAATTGTTAAATCCTAAATTTGTGAAGGGAGGTAGACTTTCTCTACCTTTAGACGTTTATAAACAAATCGTATAAAAAAAATAAATTTATTGTACCTTTAGACGTTTATAAACAAATCGTATAAAAAAAATAAATTTATTGTGTTTTAATAAAACCACGCTTTGCTCAGTCTAACGGTAAAAGGGATTAGAATAGTCTATTTTTTGTTCTCCTTTGATCTTATTCATTCTTCGTAATATCATTGTTTGTTCCAGGTGAAGTCGGCTAAATATTCTGTCTTTTTGTTTATCAGAGCTTTCGAAATAGCTTGTTAGTCCCATCCGTATTGCCACCAAACGAGCAAAAAGAGATTGGTATCGTATGTCTTCGACGAGTACTTTTAAACTAATCGTGCGTTTTGTAAACCCTTCCACTATCATATGAGCTTCCATTATATGACCATAAACTTCAGGTGTTAATTGGATATTTCCCGATATTTCCGGCATATTAACCCAAGCATTTTTATCGGATTGTGTAGTATTTGCTATCACGTGATCCACTTCTACATCTTCACCAACGTGATCTGCTCTGGCTACATATATTGGTCCTGGTGAATTGTGGTCATATTTATTTTGATACATTTGAGTTTTATAAACAACATTGAAAACTGTTCCTATTTTTTTTTTTGAAAAGGCAGCAACCGACATCAAAAAACGATACGACGGGTCATCTCTAACATGTTTTGTATATTCTCGTCGTTTTTGTAGATTTTTAATATCTGGGTGTGGTTCTTCGTACACTTTACGTCTATCGACCATATCTTGGTCTGTCAATTCATTTTCAGTGTCAATTTTAAATCCTGTGTGATTCTCATTCCACACACCTTCAGCATTTTCAAAGTTGTTTTCACGGTCAGGGCGAGCAAAATCTAAAGAATGTTCGTTCCAGTGTTCTGTCATTTTTTTCAATGAACTTAACTTTATATAGTCAGTATATGATAGCCAGTTATATCCATTTTATTCGAGGGCCAAGGCCCAATTTTTTTTTTTGAACATGCACACAAATCTAAAATTCTTTAGTATATAACATGGCTTTGTCAAATCAAATAATTATGTCTAAAATTCAAAGACCAGTTAACACATTAGAAATTACCCCCAAAACTACAAAACTTTCCGCTCCGGTAGCTGATTCTAATTCGGCAGACTCGCCAAAAGAAGCATACACTACTCGTGTCGTCTTCGAGTCTAATGCGTCTGCCGACCAACTGCAAAACGGAGTTATTGTCCAGCTTTCCAACGCTGCTCATGTTTTTAACGGCTCAAATTCTAAACAAGACGTTTCAAAAGGTATTCTGACTGGAATTACTGTTAAAAGCATCTATTCCGATTGTAGTGAGCCAGTCACTTTTGCTTTGAACCTTTATAATTCTTCAGGTCAAGAACCTTCAATTAAAAATAACGAAGGATGGCTGCATACCCCGACTCAAACCGATTTTGGTAGTATGGCCAGTTCACGTGACGACGAAGGATATCGTAATTTACTTTCTGTCATGCCTTTTGAAAAATCTCGTTCTGAATTGGCTGTCTATCAACCAAATGAAATTGCTACTGATCGATACATCCAACAATATGGGAACCTCTCCAGTGAATCGTTGTACAAAGATGTAGTCAGTTTCCCAGGAGAACAATACTACTTAGTTTCACAAGACCATGCTGTCTTGAACGTTATTCGCCAAAATTGGGAAGCGCTCGGTATAAATGTCGATGCAGAAGCCAGATTTGGTGGTAAATACGTCCAAATTCCGACAAAAGTTTTTGATCGTGTCGTTTCAGATTTGAAAAGCCAAGTGTTGACTCGCATGCCCTTTACTAATTTGAACGATGTCCGTGCTAAATTCTATTCTAAACCTGTAGAGCACTATGCAGAGAGACACGTTGACGGAAATGATGGCATGTACAAGGTCTGTGTTGAGTTGAGCCTTTCATACACATTTCCGAGCGAACCTGTCAGCGCTGAAGAAACTACGGAAACCGAAATGTAAATTTAAATAATAATAACTGGGCCATGGCCCTCGGCTCCGCCAAAAAAAAATCAATAATTAAATCTGTTTAAGTATGATAGTGAAGGTGAAACTGGGCCTTGGCCCTCGGCTCCGCCAAAATATTATTTGTATTTATCACAGTCAAATCTAAAACCAGCAAAAACCTATATTTTCTTCACCGCTTTTTTATTTTATACTCGCGATATTTCTCACTGAACGAATCTTCACCTTCACTATCATACTTAAATATTTCAGCGTTCAACTTGCGCAATTTACCATTTGTTTCAAGAGGGCCGCCCTCAAATTTTTAAAAATCTTCCCTATATAAAATGAATCATATAAAAAAAATGCCGAACAATGAATTGATAAAAATTATTCTTGGTTTAAAAACAGATTTGATTCAAAAGCAAAATGAGTACACAGCTGAAATTAAAAAGTTGAGTGATAAACTTCCAATTTTCATACAAACGGTTTGTATCCGTGATACTGAAAATAAAAAAAACAAATTACAAAATTTAACAACCAAAAATAAAGAGTTGAAAAATAAAGCTGAAAAATGTACCAAGTTAAACAAAGAGTTAGCAACCAAAAATAAAGAGTTGGAAAATCAAGCTGACATATGTGCCAAGTTAAACGAAGAGTTATCACAATTAAATAACGAGTTAGAATCCGAAAATAACGAACTATCAAATGAAAATGTCGAATTAGAGGAAGATCTTGAATTATTAAGCGAGGAAGGCTTTGAAAGTTACATACAAAAACAATATAAATTAAGGGGGCAAAATAACGTCAATAAACTGTTAGAGGATCTGTGGAGGAAAACGTTGTCTGACTCAGAACAAACGCCGGTAGATAACAACACTCGGACAGTACCAGCAAAGAATAAAACGCAAGAAAAAATAAAAGAAGAAAAAGCCACACCCATCATTTTTGACAAGGCAATAGTCAAACTTCCAGAAGCTCAAAAACTTCCAGAAGCTCAATTGACTAACACTGGTGCTACTTTGATTTTTTGAGGCTGAATTTTCGGGCCTTGGCCCTCGAATAAAATGGACAAACTATTTACAGCTCACTCACAGCTAAATCTAAAATCTGAAAAACCTATATTTTCTTCACATATTTTAGAAAAAACACCGGAATATTCCGGTGTTTTTTTCAGAATTTTCGTTACAAATATAGGTTTTTCCAATAATCAAAATCATCAAAAAAAGTTTAGAATTTTTGAAAAACTATTTTCCAGCTAAATCTAAAATCTGAAAAACCTATATTTTCTTCACATATTTTGGAAAATATTAAATTTTATATATAATTATAACCAATGAAATGTGTAAAAGACCGTTACAGGATTCGGGGACGAGTGTCAAGAAACGGCAGAGAACTTCGTCCGCCTTCGGCTCCACGGATATTGGAGATTTGAAATTTTTATTCTTTACTGCGGCATCGTGTAGTGGCCTTTGCCAGGGGTGTGACAAATGCCATCCAGAAGAATGTGAACCAAAAGAAGCCAATGCGATTAAAAAAGATGGCATAATCTACAAACGAGTTGGACATGGATTCGATCTAACCTTTACCAGTTTAACCTGCCTGTTTATTCGGATGCGTGAAGATTTTAAATGTCATTGGACTCCAACAGCGAAAAAACCTGACCACAACGGTCGGTTGAAAGTTTCAATTACAGATGATTATGGAAAACCAATGGGTTCACAAGCCTTGAAATTTGCCAGTCTGGCGTGGGGTCAGTTAACACCAGCGGCAAAGCTCGCCACTGCTGATATGCCCCTCCGAGATTTTGGCCGTACCTATCAAGTAGACCATATTGACGGAAACCCCTCAAACAATGATGTTTCAAATGCTATGATTATGACAAAAGCCGAACACGATGCAAAAACAAAAAAGTCGGCCGCACAAAGAGCCAATCAGGCCATGAGTCATTCAGCCCCCTGCACCATGACCGTTTTTGTTTCCAAAGGCAAACCCCTTCTCGATTCCGAAGAGAAGCCAATCGTCGAAAATTACGACCATCGCAAAAAAGTTATGGACGATTACAAGCTAAAAAAGTCTCAGATTGCAGATTCTATTAAACGCAAAGATACAACAAGAAACAGTTTGGTCAAGATCAAATACAAAGGTCAGGACTGCTTGGCGCAATTCTCCTGGTACAACTTGCCCGATCTTGAAGGTGAAATTTGGAAACCCGTTACGGAAACCGATCATAAAACTATGGAATTACCGATGTCTGAAAAATATGATTACTTCGTCAGCAACATGTCAAGATTCAAATTTGTGACGAAATCCACTCAAAACGCAAAGATTCGAGACTTTCGAGGCCAGAAACGCCCTCCGATTAACTTGATGAATAAAAATCTTTACTTTCATCGTATTGTGGCCTTAGTTTTCCACAGAAAACAAATGGATGAATACATTGCCGAACAGTTTATCAAGACAGGCATAGTTTGGACATTTGCTAAGGGTCCAAATCAACCAAATGCACTGGATGTGGACCACATTGATTTTAAGTCAACCAATCACTGTGCCAATAATTTGCAATTCCTGACACCTGAAGAGAACAAAGCAAGATCAAACAACCGTCCTTGCCGTATTTGGGAAATCGGCAAGAAAGATGCCGAAATCGAATACTCATCGGTCAAAGCCGCATCCTATACGATTGGATTGTCCCTGCCAACAGTGCGCAAAATTCTCAAAAATAAAAAATACATGTACAAAGAGTGGCGAGGTGAATACATTGTAGAATAATAATGTACTATAAGCACCATTTATTTTAATACATTTTTTTTTATTTACAAATACATATGTTTTGGCGGGTTCTTTTTGGTAAAAACTTGTGCATGGTTTTGAAATGTTTTCAAACCTTCTTCTAAATCTTTTAAACAGAGAATGTTTTCTGCTTTATTTGGAAATTGTCGACACACACTATTTTGCTGCGAATGGAACAGCAACTGTTTAGTAGATCCCCCGGCGTGTTTCAGATGCTTGAAATTTCTGGCAAAGAATTCACAGACTTCTTTGCGGTCATTTTTTGCAATTTTCCAGCCATTTAACTTGAGTTGATTAACAAAAATCGATTGAATCAAATGCGATCCCGCCGTTTTGAATCTGTAAACGTATCCAAAACGGCGTTCCAAGCCATCATTTGAGGATAACATTGCTTTCATATCGTTCTCATATCCTGCAAAAATAAACAAGACTTGTCTATCCGAATTTGACATTGCTTCTACGATCTCAGTTACAACCTCTCTACCATAGAGGTCGTCGCCGTCTTTTGCACTGATTAAACTGTACGCCTCGTCAATGAAGATTACTCCACCCTTGCATGAATCAATTAACTTTTTTGTCTTTGCGACACTGTGTCCTTGGTATTTACCAATGAAATCAGATCTTTTGGTAATTTTGAAACGTTCTTTAGAAACAATTCCAATTGAATCCCAAACATCTACCAACAGAGTGGCAAATGTCGTTTTACCGCTTCCTGGATTCCCTAATAAAAGTGTATGCAAGAAATGACCGTTTAGTAAATTGATTTTCGTACGGCATTGTTTTACAAATATAGGATCTTCAACCTCTTCGTCTTCGTCGTCGGACGAATCGCCTCCTCCCCCCAAAGATTGCGTGAGCAGAGCCATCAATGCAGTTTTAGCACTATCTACGAGTTCAGGGTCGAAATCGGAATCTTCTTCATCTTCCGAATCAGTAGAGAAGGTACGACGACGTTTCACTTCCGCCGCCTTCTTCTTTCTGGTAACACGTTTGCGTTTGGAGCGGCGGGGCTGCTTTTCGTATTGAGCTATAAAATACAAAACCATTTTGCAAACAGTTTCTTTTATATCGTCATGACCAACAAAATTTCCGAGGTTTTTTAACGCAGGTAGTAAAAGCGGAAAATCACGTGAATGACTTTTGAGATATTTGCCTAATTGATCTAATTTCATATTTGACATATTGTGTTTTGCTTTTATAGATTTATTTTCTCAGGTAAAATCAATATATGTGTAGCGGATTTCGGTTTTGTAAAATCTGACTATTTTATACAAAAGTCACATTCTATAAAATGCAAATGAAATATTTGTTTCCATTGACAAATTTAGACATTTGGAAAAAATATTATTTGGAACTGACAAAAAAGCGAGCGTTGACCCTCGGCTCCGCCAAAAATAAACGCAAAGAAAAAGTGGATAAGAACTGGTTGAGCGGGTGGATTTTTATCTGAGAGGTAAACCAAAAGACGTAAGCGAAACTTCAAACTAAAAAATCCTATATATGTAACGAAAATATATGTTTATTTCTATAACTGAGTAAAAAAAAAACATAAACAAAATATGCTTCCTCTTAAATCTTCTGATATTTGCGCTTTAAATTTTAGTGTACTTTCATCTAAAAAAATACGTGAAATTAGTGTTGTGGAAGTAATTACAGATGAATTATATGAGAATAACCAACCGAAACGAGGTGGTTTGCGTGACCCCAGATTTGGTGTTTCGAACAGGCGTGGTTTGTGTGAAACGTGTGATAGCACATGGAGCGAATGCGCTGGTCACTTTGGTCACTTTGAACTGCCTGTGCCATGTTACCACAACGGGTGGATACATGAATGTATGAATTGGATGCGTCGTTCATGTGTCTGTGGATATGTCCAAAACCTGCCGCTTGGTAAAAAATGTCCAGAATGTAATCAATCTACTGCAAAAATTAGAAAAAAAAATTCAATTACTTTAACTATTGAAGATAAGGACGGACACCGCATTTTGACAGCTTCAGAGGTATATGGAAGATTCAAAAATATACCATATTATAATGTTAAGAATTATTACACTGGATCAGATCCTAATTTTCACCCTTTAAATCTTATTTTAACTGTGTTATTAATACCACCGAATCCCGTCAGACCATCGCCGACAATGGACGGCGACGAAGTTAGAGGTGAGGACGATATAACACGTCGATTGTTGTATGTGATTAGAATAGCAAACTCTACGAAAAAATCTACTAATGAAAATTCTATTGTGAAAAAACATGCCGAACAAAGACTTCAAGACGCGATACATATGTATATTGACCAAAGAAAAGCACCGGGTGGTGTACGTGCGTCCCAAAAATCCATTTCAGAAAGATTAGTTGGAAAAGAAGGAAGAATGCGCGGTTCACTAATGGGAAAACGTTGTAATTATACAGCGAGAACCGTCATCACTGGCGATGCTATGCTCGATATGCGCGAAGTTGGCGTTCCTCGCCAAGTAGCCGAAGTATTGACTATTGTTGAGCATGTCAATCGTCTAAATTTTAGCAAAATAAAGGAAAAAGTATTGACACAAGACAAATCAATCAAGTATATTGTTCAAAAAGATGGTAAAAGATTAGATATGCTTACAATTAAAGGTCAAACAAATTTACAAGTGGGAGATGCCGTTGAAAGAATTTTGCAGGACGGTGACATGGTTTTGTTTAACCGTCAGCCTTCATTACACAGAATGTCAATAATGGCACATAGGGCCAAAATTCTCTCTGGTAAAACATTTCGTCTGAATTTAACCTGTACAACACCGTACAATGCCGATTTTGACGGTGACGAAATGAATTTACACGCTTTACAAACATATGAGTCCAGAGCAGATGCAATGAACTTAATGTCCGTTGCCCAGAATATTCTTACACCGCAATCGAATAAACCTGTTATGGGTATCGTACAGGATTCTCTCCTTTCGTCGTTCATAATGACGAGCCCAGGCGTTACTCTTGATAAAGCGGAGATGTGTAATATTTGCATGTGGGTGGAAGGTGCTGTTTTACCAGAACCAGAAATTGATGGAAAATTTTGGACAGGATTACAATGTATATCGTTGTTATTTCCATCAGATTTTAATTGGAAAGACACCATCGTCAATGGCATTTGTATTAAAGGCCCACTTGGTAAAAAAGCTCTGGGAAGATCACATGGTTCTATAATACATTGTTTGTATAATGACTATTCTCCAGATAGAACCTGTCAATTTATCAACGAATTACAAAGAATCAATCATATTTGGTTTGCAGGCCAAGGCTTTTCAATAGGCATTGGTGACATGCGGATTACAAAACAAACAGCAACCAAAGTACAGGATGAATGTGCCAATGTAGACGGTGATGTGGTGGCGTTGCGAAAAGAACACGGTATTTTTGCCGAACCTAAAATCAATCGTATGCTCAACCAAACGAGAGATTCAATGGGATTGATCGCCCAAAACGCAATGTTGAAAACAAACAGTTTGGGACTAATGGTCAAATCTGGATCAAAAGGGTCTATGGTCAATATTTTACAGATCATGGCTTGTGTTGGTCAGCAGAACTGTTCGGGTAAGCGTATGCAAGCGACGTTAAATGGACGTAGTCTCCCCATGTTTAGAGCAACGGATATTTCGGCCCGTGCCAAAGGGTTTGTCAAACATTCATATATTGATGGGTTGACTCCCGATGAATATTGGCACCATACAGTTGGTGGTAGGGAAGGTTTAATTGATACGGCAGTTAAGACGTCTGTTACCGGTTATATACAACGTAGGTTGGTGAAAAGTTTAGAATCGATAGTTGTTGCTAATGATACAACCGTCAGAGACTCACAACAAAGAGTCATACAATTCAAATATGGTGAAGATGGAATTGATGGAATGTATCATGAAATGGTAGATTGTTACTTTGACTCTAATGATTTGAGCAATTATGATTTAAATAAATGGCCAGAAGTTGTAGAAGCTCATAAGATGTGGCAATGGAATAAACAATTTCAATTAGGTGATCAGTGGGCTGTTTCTGTCCCTGCGGGTAGGTTAGTCAAAGAATTTCAGGACGGTGGTTCTACGAACGATGTCCTAACTATTATACGACCGCTATTGGATGCAGTCAAAGGAATACCACTGACGCATGCCTATCTACTTTCGGTGTTTGCGATCAATAATCTACCGTGTTCCGCCAAAGCCTTGCAGGAAATTGTCGACATACTGTTGAACAAATGGCATCGGTCAATGGTAGCGCCTGGTGAAATGGTCGGGACGATTGCAGCACAATCTGTTGGGGAACCGACAATGCAGAGTAAGTGTTAGTTCTTTTTTTTTGTTTGTGTGAATGGGGTTATTTTGCTTCGCGAGGGCTGCGGCCCAGAAAACTTACTTGTAAACTTACTTGTTATTTCTTTTTTTTGGTTCCAAGTGACATTAAGTAAGTGTTTTCTCTTCGGAGCCGAGGGCCAAGGCCCACTTTTTTTTTTGCTTCGCGCGGGCCAAGGCCCACATTTTATTCGAGGGCCAAGACATTTTATTCGAGGGCCAAAGCCCAGTTTATCTTACCACTTTGTTCCTTCTTCTAAACAGACACGTTCCACAATGCTGGTAATAGTGCAAAAAATGTCACACTGGGTGTACCACGCTTTGAAGAATTGATTAACGCTTCCAAAAAAATAAAAACACCGAGCTCGACAGTCTTTCCCACTACAGATTTGCGGCCAGAAAAAGCCTGGAAAATTAAAACACAAATACAAAAGACAATTGTGAAAGATTTGATTTCGAAACATAGCTACGACAATACGATAACACCCCAACTACAAGAGTATTTGGATTGCCCTGATAATACACGCTGGAATACCAAAACACAACCAACACATATACTAACCTGTCATTTCGACCGCAAAAAAATGATACAGTCGGATATCACACTTGAAGATATTGTATGTGCTGTCAGAAAAATAGGCAAAACCGTAATAGTGGCCTATTATGAGAATTTATTGAATGACGTACAATTGTTTGTACGTCTCAAAGACGACACCAAATTTTTCAAATATGTCAAAATGATTATGGATACAACAATAAAAGGATCCAAATATATCGAAAAAGTGAACATACGATCGGAAGGAGAACGGTTTATTGTTGAAACAGAAGGGATAGATTTGACACATTTGCAAACATTACAATCCATTGATACATCTCGAACGCAATGCAATGATATTTTTGCCATTAGGAAAGTCTTTGGAATTGAAGCTGCAAGAGCAGCTTTGCTGAAAGAAATGCACCAGGTCCTTGCTGCATATGGCATCTATGTCAATCATCGTCATTTGATGGTGATTATTGATTGGATGACTTGGGGCGGAAATATTAACGCTTTGACGAGACATGGTGTCAAAAAAATGATGGACGATTCCACACCTTTAAAAAGGGCCACTTTCGAACAACCCGTGGAGATTTTCCACCATGCTGCCGTAAAAGGATTGAAAGACACTTTGTCAGGTGTTTCGGAACAACTTTTAATCGGTAATGCTCCCAAAATTGGTTCGTATTATAACGATGTCATTGTTGATCAAGAATATCAAAAAATTTGGGATAATGATAACTGGCAGCCACCAGCGGAAATGGTAGAAGATGACCTGTTTGGCGATTGGTCTGGAACATCAGCTCCCACTTCTGAATGGGAATCACACCAAACTTTTGCTACTGTCGAAGAAACAAATGAAACAAAATCAAATACTTGGCAAAAACAGCAAAATTCTGCGTGGCATCAACTTCAACAGCCGCCAATACCAGCTTGGGAGAATTTGCAACAGGGATGGTTAGTCAATCAAGCTCCGTCAGTACCAGCCAGGGAGCAAGCACCGAAAAATTCTGTTCAAAATTCGCCAGATTATATTCCAGAATCACCGAATTATTGTCCAAAAAGTCCAAATTATGCTCCACAGTCACCATATTCACCTTTCAGTCCAAATGAGAGCCCACCGTCGAAAAAACAGAAGGTCTACAGTCCCACGATGAATAATAATAGTTATTCGCCGACGAGCACATATTCACCTGTCTCTCCTGCCTACAGTCCAAAAAGTCCGACGTACGCTCCGAATTCACCAGAATTACCTTACAGTCCAAATGAGAGCAGACCGTCCAAAAAACAGAAGGTCTATTCGCCAACCTCGCCGGCCTATGAAAGCAATAAAAAACTTTACAGTCCAACGAATAATAATAATACATATTCGCCGAGTTCACCACAAAAAAAGAAACAAAAACTTTACAGTCCCACCTCGCCGGCCTATGAAAGCAATAAAAAACTTTACAGTCCCACCTCGCCGGCCTATGAAAGCAATAAAAAACTTTACAGTCCCACGATGAATAATAATAGTTATTCGCCGACGAGCACATATTCACATGTCTCTCCTGCGTACAGTCCGGTTTCACCGGCCTATGAAAGCAATAAAAAACTTTACAGTCCAACAAATAATAATAATAAATAGAAAAAATAATAATTGATTTATTTGTATTTTGTAGTAAACATTGCACCTAAAGGTGTATGGGCTTTTTTGTGGGATCTTTTCACCTTTTCTGGAATGCTCCTGCGTTTACTCTTATCCTTATGTTGCTTGGCGTACATTTTGTACCGTTTCTTTGTTTCTTTGAGTTGATTAGTGAGTTTATCGGAAGTAAAAGTCAGGAGGTTTCTCATTTCTTGTTTCCAATCGTACTTGTTCCCCCAAATTGCTGGCTGATCAAATCTAATTACGTTCATTCCTTCTTTTTGAACCATAAATTCCTTCCACTTGTCCAAAATCATGCGGTGAAAGAGTGTGTAGCTTTTAAATCTGGTAACTTGCATGTTGTGTTGTCGACCGTCGAGCTCCCAAATAAGATTAAATTCGGGTAGATAAAAATCCAGCTTGCCAAATTTGCCGTAGTTTTTTTTCATTTGTTTCATGCCACCAGGAATGTACTGAGTGACAACTTTAATGTTCATTTCATCCTGTAATAAATTTAAAACCATGAGTTCGGTTTTATTTTTGCATGTGGAGCACCAATGACCGTTGCTAACGGCGGCCAACCGCATTGGAAATACATGCAAACAGACGTCGCATTCAAAATCAACTTTTTTGTTACTGTACAATGACAAACGAAGATCCGCTTTATTGACAATGCAATCGGCTTTTTTCTTGTCGTTTAAAGTTAATCCTTTGTAAAATGCAATGGAACGCTCGAAACAGAAGGTGCAGGTCTTCACACCACAATGCTTCCATTTAGTGGAGCACATGCCGCACCAACGACCGTTGGTAACGTCGGCCAATTTAATTGGAAATACATGGAAACAGACATCGCATTTGAAATCGACAATTTTGTTACTGCCCAATGCTAAACGAAGATCCGCTTTTTTGACAGTGCAATCGGCTTTTTTCTTGCCGTTTAAAGTTACACCTTTGTAAGACTCCAAGGAACGGTAGAAACAGAAGGTGCAGGTCTCCACACCGCAATGCTCCCAAGAAATGGAGCACATGCTGCACCATTGACCGTTGGTAACCTTGTTCAACTTAATTGGAAATACATGAAAACAGACATCGCATTTGAAATCAACTTTGTTGTGACTACCACAACTCAACTGGGCATCAACGGGATTGACCAAGCACCCGACTTTCGATTTTCCTTTGGATGTTTTGTGGACAATGCACGACCCATTTTGGTCGAGAATACAATTGTCTTTGTCAAGTTCGCCCGTGAAACTTATAAATTTAGTCCCTCTCGGTCTTTTTGTTTTTGCCTTTTTCTTAGGACGTTTTACACCTGCCCCCTCGGTCGCAAGTCTTTTATTGCTGGCTGCTTTGATCGCCAACATTTTTTTTGTTATTATTTTTATCTAATTTGTTGGAATTTTCCAAAATATTTCTTACGGATATAGGTTTTAGGGTTGGGCCACGAATCTAAAATTCAGCGTCTAATGCAAAACCACGATCACCAGCCGATCCAGCCATTACATATTCACTGACCCTCTTCTCGAAAAAATTAGTTTTTGAATCAATCGATATCATATTCATAAACTGGAGCGGCTGATTAACCCCAGGAAACAGTGGTTTATAATCGGCGTTGACCATTGATAGTAATCTATCGGCGCAATGTTGGACATATTCGATCATTTGGCTCGCATTTATCCCTGTCAAATTTTTGGGTAACGCTGCTTTAACAAATTGAATTTCGAGATCAACGGCTTCTTTTAAAATCCCATGTATCTTTTCTTCTGGCAACTTTGGCAACATATTTAACATTTCAACTCCAAATTTGGCGTGCAATCCTTCGTCCCGTTGAATTAGCTCGTTAGAGAAACAGAGCCCCTTACATTTCTGCTTTGTTCTGAGCCAATAAATGGATGCAAAGGACGCACTAAACAAAACGCCTTCAAAAATGCAGAATGCCCAAAGTCTCTCAGCGAAAGGCAATGTTGGGTCCATGTATTTCTGAGCGAATTCGGCTTTGGCTTTTGTAGTTGGTTCATTTTCAACAGCAGTAAACAGAGCTTTTTTCCTATGTGTGGGTGCAAATTTCTCTAAGGCGGTCGAATACGTTTCAGAATGAATTGTTTCAACAAATCCTTGCAGTGTATAAAACGATCTGGCTTCGGCTACAGTGATTTCGGCCATAAATTGGTCCATCAAATTATCAACAACTAATGAATCCGAAGACGCAAAAAATGCCAAAATATGCAGTATAAAATTCTGTTCTGATTCTTGCAAAGTTGCCCAATCATCGATGTCTTCACCCCAATCGATCTCCTCAGTTGTCCAAAGTACGCTCTGCTGCTCTTTAAAAATATTCCACAAATTTTTGTGTTGAATCGGGTGCAAAACAAGTCGTTTTTGTACAGGGTCGGTAAAGTAATTTTCAGCAAATTCCATTTTATATATAGAGATCTTTTGTTTATATAGATAAATTTTGAAAATATGATTTAACAATTTACCAGTATGCGAAGTACGACAACGGATTTCGTGTCGCTTCGTATCGTCCGAACATTGATGTCGGAGACGCACACCGGAAAGACTGGCATGCTCATTCGTTCAATCGTGTCACTGTGCATCTTGATTTTGACGGTTGCTAATTATTATCTGTATAGTCCACTGGACAAAACACTTATTCGATAGAATGTTTTTTGTTATTTTATCAAAACTTCTATATATATAGATCATTTTACGAAATAAAATGGATGAACTTCTCTGTGTAAAAAGCGATTGGGAAACTGGGTTATTATTAACAATAATTGGTTTGATTTTGATTTCAGCAGGATGTTGTAATGTAATGTGTTTAAAACAGTTATTATGAAAAAAAAAACAATATATGTGTTATTTTAATATTTCCCATATCCGTAAGGAATTTTTAGGGTTTTTCCTTGATATGTACTATATCTAACACAAACAAATAATCAAAGTTAAATGTCAAACAAAAGAAATGCATCGGAAATGGGCGAGTGTCAAGAAACGGCAGAGAACTTCGTCCGCCTTCGGCTCCACGGATATTGGAGATTTGAAATTTTTATTCTTTACTGCAGCATCGTGTGGACTTTGCCAGGGTTGTGACCTTTGCCATCCAGAAGAATGTGAACCAAAAGAAGCCAATGCAATTAAAAAAGACGGCATAATCTACAAACAAGTTGGGCGGGGATTCGATTTAACCTTTGCCAGTTTAACCTGCCTGTTTATTCGGTGTTTGCAGTGATTGAACGCTTTGTCACTATAAATATACACAGTCTATTTATAAAATATGTCATCGACTGAATATGTTAAAAAGCCTGAAGGAATGACATTGGAGGAACTTAAAGAATGTGTCGAATGGTTAATTGAAAAAAAATGGTGGAACCAGACAAAAAATCTGGATCTGAACGTCCTCACCATTTCGAACCCTCCTGACAAACTGTACACTTATTTGGACAGTGGGGGGCGTTATTACGGCACTACTGTCGGAAGCCAACGATACGGTGACTTTCGTCAGTGGCACATTATTGACCGACACAAGACCAAACCCACAGAACCTTGTCTGCAAGTATTGAATGGTATTGTGACTATCATTAATAGCCCACCGCCAGCCCCCATAGCAGTTCCAACGAACTCGGAGAAGGAAGGGTGTGTGTTGATGTATATGCCACAATTTCGTACTTTTACATTGAATGATTAAATATCGGGCCTTGACCCTCGGCTCCGCCAAACTATTTTCGACCAAATAAAATAGCCAAAGGCGAGAAAAAACCTCGGCTCCGCCAAACAATAAACATAAAAAATGGCGCGGTGTTGCGGAGCAAGTAGAATAAAAAAAAATATATATATTTTAATAAAACTAAAGTTCAGTTCCGAATATACTGGTTATATTTGAAAGCGTTTGGAATGATTCCATCATATTCTGTTGCCATTCTGGCAAACGATGTAATTGATATCCAACCCAAATACAAAAGCAGATATATGTCGTCAATCCAATTTTACAAGTCCACAAAAATACTTGGTGTATATTTTTGAAAAGTATGTGCACACATCCAAATACCATAACAAATAATAATGCAAATGCAAAGGTATAAAGTATCGACATTTTATCTGACTTGAACATACTTTATAGCATTTGGTGTAGAAAAATCAAGCACCAAACCGAATCCGATAATAATTTCCAATCCGAGAATTATTTTTTCTGCCAATTGAAAAGAAATGATTTCTGAGCGTTTCAATATATTAGCTACAATCATAATAATGGACACAACGCCCACAAAAACCACCCTGATTAAATGACGAAATCGTTTATTGCCATATGTTTGTGTATGCATCACGTTCCAAATATATAAAATTTGTGTGATAACGACCAACACAGCGTTAATTATAAACACTACTTGAGCTGGTTCGTTCTCAAAATTGAAGGCTGCACAGACGGCGGTAATGAATACCATACTAAATACATACCAATGCCAAGCTGGATCTGTTTTGGTTTCGTAATGACTCGAGACACACCAAAAAAAACTGGCGAGTATTGCTGTAACTGCTACTCCGTAATTCACAAATGTACTGTCTACGATATCAAATATTTCAAGGATTATAAAAACTGAAATGATAACACTATATACAGATGCCAAAATGACAGTTTTAAATTCCGAAAATTTATTTATCAAAAATGATAAAAAAATTAACAAAGTCAACATTAATGCAAAAACAGGTACTGATATATATGCCGGAGTTATATCATCAATTTGATTCAGTATGGTGTACGACAAAATTTCTAAGTATATCAAAGCAGTCCAAATGGCGTATGTAAAACTATGCATAATTTATTTACAAAACGAAATCATTTATATACTACAAATAATAATACTACAAATATTAGTATAAGTAATTTAGTACCGTAAAAAAAGTAATGTCGAATAACTGGCACAATTGCTCAAATCACAATTGTAATCGCCCGATCTTTTGTTTGACTCTCTGTCGTGCGTGTTTTAGGGGATTTAGAGTCAAATGTAACGTCGAAGGTTGTCACCGTCCAAGTTTTTGCAAACAGGTCTGTAGCTATCATTATAGAAAAAAAGAGATACCACCAATCAAGAAATGCAGTGAATCTGGCTGTGAAAAGGTGTCATATATAGATAAATGTTTCTCTTGTTATACAAAAACATATTGTTTGCAGTGCAGCGCACACACGTTCGCACGTAATTTATGCCAAAAACACTACATGTGGGAATATAGATTAAAACAGCTCAAATAGAAACATGTTAGCCTGCGCAAAAAATGCCCGTGGGCCTGTGGGCCCGCCAAATTATATTTTTTTATTGTCTATTTTTTTCAAGTAAGTATTGTTAAAAAAATTATTTGGAACGAAGACAGTTATATCATCAGCACGAGCTTCGATATATAGTATACCATTTGAAATGATTGTATATTTATTGCCATCAACAAAAATGACATCATTTGCCGAAATAATTCCGCTCACAAAATAGGTTGCGCCGGATAACAAAGACACAATATATGGTTGGAGGGCATAACCTACTCCCAACGCAAATCCCTGAAGAATTGATACAGTAGAGGCTTCACCAGCGACATGACTCAATAAATAGAGGGAAACGGTAGTGAGTAACAAAAATGTAATCATTTGACCGGTCCACAGTGAATACTTAAAATAATTTTGTGCACTTAAACCTATTGTTACAATAATTGGTACAGAAATTAAAACTATACCAATACATAGTAAAACATCATCTAACGAATTCCAAATTGCCACTAATGCCAAAGAAAATGGTAAATCAACCGCTGACATAATAAAACATGAGTTTCTTTTTATATACACAGAAATCTTGAATTTTGTGAAGGAATATCATTACGTCACCGGTAATCTCCAAATGATCCATTTACCACAATCCCATTTCTCAAGTTGAAACCATTCATTATTCACAATAATGTGCGCGCTTCGCGCTTGACTTTCAACGTAATACAAAATTGTTTCATCGCCATGTAGTGGACATTTGAAAAATTGTTCGTCAAAAACACAATCAAACATATTCCATTGAAATTGCACAGATTGATTACAATAGTGAATAATATTTGATAATATTGGAACTGCCTCAGATTCAATATCCATCTCATTTAACAAAGAAAAATAATAATTCCAAACAAATATAACCATAAGCAAAAGCATAGTAACTACGAAAAGTAAAATAGAGACACTACAGCAAAATGTAGTGTTTTTCTCTGAGCAAAATTTAGTCATAGTTGATAAAAAAAAATAGTAGTTTTATACGTATTGTAACAAATATATATAATTAATAGTTTATTTTAGTTTGACTTTATTATTTTAGTTTAATTGCCGTCAATTTTAGAAATTTGATTCATTCTATCACGAAGATTTCCAGAACTGAACCCAGAAAGTGCTTGAAAAAGTGCTGGGTTTCTATCGCGGACAGATTGCATAGAATTTGATTGTGTTTTTGAAGAATCAAAAGCAAAAGGATTACGAGTTGCCGCAACTTTAGCAGATGCAGCATGAACAACAGATTGTTGGTGAGCAATACCAGACGAAGCAATACGGCGTTTCTTGGTTACAATATCCATCACTTTGTTTTCAAGTACTCTTTTATTTTCGGCTTGTGCTTGTGAAGCCAAAGAATCCAAATCAGTCTTGTATTTTGCACTGGCTTTATGGGCAATTTCGAGCATTTTGACACTTTCTTTAGGATAATTTTGTGCCATAGCAAAAATAGCTTTTTTATTCTCGTCAGTCATCATGTCCGCGGGCAAACTGGCAGACCAAGAATCAACCAAAGCTTTAGACAAAGCTTCAGCTTTACTCTTTGTTTCGAGCTCTGCATTGTCCTGTTGTTGTTTCCATTGCGCTTGCAATTGTGCAAGCTGGGCTTCAGCTTTTTGAAGTGCCGTTTTTGTATCTCCGAGTTCCGACTCTTGGTTGATTACCAACTTCATCAAATCCTCATGGTTTGTAACTTGACTTACAGGTGCAGCCGCTTCCGAACTTTCGACTTGTGCTGGAGTTGTATCAACTTGTTCTTGAGTTTCATTCTGGGTTTCTTCGATTTGTGTAGACATTTTTATACTCGCTTGATGCTGTGTTATATACTCTGTTTTTTTTGTTTCACTCGGACGACTTGCGGATTGTTGCTGGGTTGAAATCACATTACATCCCGCTCTTCTCGGTTCGGTACAAAGTGAAACTTCAACGGGTCTTTTTGTAGTTGACCCGTCCGAAAAGCTTGTATGCACGTGTTGTAGAGAAAGACCGGTGTATAGACGGTGCCCGTCCGAAGATGGCTGGAGGGCATTACTTGCAAATCTTCCTTCTAATGTAGAATCGTCGAGTCTACCGAGTATCCACTTCTTGCCGTCACTGTCGTTCCAATGACGTCGCACGTGACCAACAGCAAGTCCTTCAGCGTGCTCTATACGGATTGGTACGTCATTTAAATCCATGTTTTGACTCTCTTCCTTTGTAAAATCAAAAGTAGGGTCATTTTCGCCTTTAGCATCGGTATTTGGCAAAACGTTTCCCACAAAAAACGAAGGCATAATAATATGAAAGAGGCTTACTTCTTTTTATAGTTATTTTTGTTAGATTAAGCGAACAGTACGTGTTCGTGGAGCGTAGCGTGCTGTTGAATCCGCACTTACAAGAAACACTTTCGAACGACATAGGTATTATGATCGGCTCCGCCTAAAATTATGTAGTATATAAATAGAATATTCTTGAAAAATGTCTGATGATAATGCTCTGCGTCTACAACAACTGCGTCTACGACAACAAGGTGAGATCGAAAAACAAGAAATTGAAGAAGAAAAAAAAAGAGAAATAGCAGAGCAAAACATGTTGGCATTAGCAATTAAAAATAGTCTAAAAGAACAATTGACGATAAATTATGGCGAAATATCAGGGGGGGGATCCGATAAAGATTATATTATTTTGTATTGGAAGGATAATGAAGGTATTATATACGACATGTGTAAACTTATCGGAATTGATAATCAAGGTGAATTTGATACAGCAATGCACCTCTTACTACAAAAACTAAGCTTGAGCGAAGAAGGGGGCTATAATAATCATCACTTTCGATTATTATTACAGGCCAAAGGCAGTTATTCAGCGGTTGAAAAACATAAAAGAGTTTTTCAGGTACTATACGAAAAATTTGGGCGAATAAAACTTCTGAAACCTTACCGACAAGAATTCATAACTTTTTTGACGATAACAAATACAGATTGCAACACAAATACACATAGCAACACAAAAATGAACTCAAACAACAATTTTAAACAATATGTTAAGATTAATTTATAATAAATACAATAAAAACTGTAGTAGACAATAAAAATTAGAGTGCTTCGCTTGGGCCTTGGCCCTCGGCTCCGCCAAAATAATTTCTTAAATAAATGATTACTTTTGCTAAGCTTGATTTATTGCGAACTTGCTTTTCTATCATATTTTACACTAAAAGCGAAAACAATGACCATTACAACTGCTGTAGAACTGGCAATAAACATTGCCTGAAGACGATCAAGGCGTTCAAATTCATTTAATCCTAAACCGTTACAACTTTCAGGAGCAACACTGTCTTCAACTAATTTTAATGCGTGTTGTTGGTGTACTTGTAATGATGGAACAATTAAAATGGTCGTCATAAACATGAGCAATGCCGTTGCGATAGTAGAAAGTCTGAATAAAATACCAGCCACGTAGGACATGGGATCGCCACCCAGAATAATAGATCCTTTTTCGTACTTTGATGACATGTTCATGTCTATGTTGGTTACGAGAGCTGCGATAATAAAACTAACAAATGCTCCTACACCGGCGTAGAAACTGCAACCCAAAACAGACACTGGTCCATACAATAGACCACGAGTATCGTATGCTGTAGAGTCCGGAGATAGAAATCCAGTCGAATTGACATTGCATAACGAACCCATTGGTTGAGTGACGTCTGTTTCTTCAAATAATTCCATGTTGAGAAGAAATGTAATTGAGATCATAGAAATAAGACCTAAAAAAGATACAATTGATTGTAAAAATCCCATTTGTTTAAAACAAATATCAAAGGTTTATATACGTCCAAAAAACCAAATCGTATGAAGTATTTAAACATTGTCGATTATCCAAAAAAAAAATAATGTCGGAAGAGAGCTTAGAGTTATCAATTGAGGAGCAATCTGATATACGTGATTTGCTTAGTACGTTTGCAAAAAGTAAAACCTTGAAAGGGTCACCACAGACAAACACGTCGGGAAAACATTTTACAGAAATCGACATTGATAGTATTGATGAAGCCGAACCGGGTCAAATGGTGCATTGGAATGAATTGACGGCTAAAACCAGAAGATATACCTTCGTGCGGGAAACTCGGGCTACATTTGTGCCTTATATTTTGGATAAAATTCCAATTACGTTGGAAAAGTTGTCAGAGATGTGCGAAATGCTGAGGATGACTATTACAGCCCAAAAAATAAATAATACTGTTTGTTCATGCGAAATGGCCGAACCAATACGAATTTTACAACTGGAAACTTTGCCAGAAAACGATAAAATAATTATTACAAATCTAATATATATTGTATAGATTTGTAAAAATTAGGAAAAAAGTATAAAAGGATAACATGAATGAATAATGCTACATTTTTTATCGGCCTTTTCCATTTCAATTTGGGTCTTATTGATAAGCCGTATAATCGCATTTGGATTTCGAACGAAAAAGATATTTGTTTGGAAACCCGTATTCAATAGTAATCATTGGTACAATCTGACACCAATTTGGTTGAGAATACCTTCAAGTGTGATTACGTATTTCTACATTGTCATTTGTATTTTTTCCGCCATGTATCTGTTTCTTACGGATCATTTAATTTTACAACTATCAATAATTATATTGACAATATCGTTGCATACTTTTATTCCATCATTTATTGTACACATTCATGCTGATGTTCTATTATTTGTATGGAGCATTGTAAATGTGATCGGTTTATTTTTAATAATTTGCGCAACCGTTTCTATCGAATTAATAACTGGTTATGTGGCTGTATTTTCTTTGATTCCGTTATTTGTCATCACCATTTGGGGGTTAATAATACAAACCCAGCTTCGAACATGTATACCTATAGTATACAAAGGAATAGAAGAAAAACGAAAACCAAGAATAATTTAGTTGATTGTCTTCTTTTTTTAAGTATAAAGTTACATGGATTAACAAAAAAAAACATGTCAGCCGTGTCGTTACAAAACTCCGTGCGGATTAGGATTATTTTAATTTTGTCTTTTTCTATATTGATTACTTTAATTGTACCACTTACTTCAGATGGTATTATTAAAGCAGTTTCATTGTCGAGTATGAATAATTTCTTCTATTTTGCCGTATTGATTTGCTCAATTATTCCTTCAAAAATAGCGTGGATAGTTGCGTGTATAATACTCGTATTAGCATCCATTTTGGACTTGATTGTATTTTTCTTAAGTTTTCTCGTCACTTTAAGGTGTTTGGAAGAAGGTGGATGTATGAATACATTGCCTTTTAGTCTTGTTGTTTTGGGTCTCGTAGGCCTTGTCACGTTGCTCGATTTGTATCAAACATGGAACGTATATTTAATTTTACAAAATAAAACTTATGTGGCATCCGCCACTCAAAGGTTGCGAGTGGTATTAACTTGGGCTATACCATTTGTTTTACTGTCAAATGTCGCAATGGTCGCAAATGATGAATTTGCTGTTCTCGGAATTATTCCATTAATTTCGCTTCCAATTGTCATTTTTTTAGCGCATAAAAATGAAGGCACTTTTTTGGGATTATTATTAGTTATTACATTAATTTCAATAGCATTTACACTATTTTCTGTGAGTAGTGAACTTGCAACTCAAGCGCTGATGACGGAAGGTATATTAACAGCATTTGGGTTGGTATTGTTATCAGTGCCAAACGAATATTATATTAAAACACCATTGGAACCTGAGCCTGATATTCACATATTGCCAGCATTTTCTGTCAACAATAAGAAGCCTCAACTCGAAGCATCAGAGTTCAAAGCATCAGAGGCTTTAATACCAAAACAAATAAGAAAGAGAGTGAAACCACCTACCGGTAGCTTAAAATTTTGATGAGTGCTTGCCACCCAAAAAATAAATCCAAAAAAAAAAGTAGCCAATTTTGTATTTATTTTGTCATCTATGTAGTAAATAATGTCAGACGAAGAAGAACTTCCTGGCCCTCCTATGTATGTTCCATCTGAAATTATACAAGATATCGATGTACAGAGACAATCTCGTTACCCAGAAACACCACTTCAAGGGCCTTGGCCCGATGAAGATGAGAGCTCATCTCGCACTTCGCTTGCGTTATATTTTTTACTTGTTGTGATAATTGTCGGACAATTTTACATGTTGAATCAACTTCAAAATGATTTAAATGATTTTCAATCAGAAATGTTTGTTGTTTTGCAAACAATTAGCAAGCAAATAAAGCCAACTACTTGGCAAATTGTTGAATTAAATTAATCAAAGCGGGCATCTAATGTCGAAAAAAAAACATTATTCGTCGAATCCAATATAGTATTCAGTTTAAACTATATAGTTCGCGCATCGCTTGAATATAAACAATGTCATCTACTACAACTCTACCAGAAATTGTACCTACATCATCCGTCAAAGTAAAAAAACGCAAAAGAAAAAAACGTGATCCGAATCGTCCTAAGCGTGCCATGACTCCATTCCTTTTTTTCGCATGTGAACAACGCAAACTTTTAAAGGAAAATGGTAAAAAAATGACATTACCAGAACAAAGCCGTCATATTGCAGCAGTTTGGAAATCTGTCACGGACAAAAGTGCATATATCAAACAATCCGAAAATGATAGATCTCGATACTATAGAGAAATGGACGCATACAAACCACCATATAAAATTAAAAGACCAAGATCGAGTTATGCTTACTTCATGAAAGATGTCCGTGCATCAATTGCTGAGCAATTTCCAGATAAAACGCCAAGAGAATTGATGAGTGATGTTGCAGCGGCGTGGAAGGATTCTCCAGAAGCTACTAAATTAAAATATGTTCAAATGGCATCTAAAGATAAAGTCAGATATGAAAATGAAAAAAATACAATTATTGTAGAGTAGAATTGATAATTAGTATAAACTTATTATTTTTACCCCAGAGTGTTTATAATGATTATAAGAAAATATTGGGTCTTTTTTTCCTCAACTTCGCCGTTTTTATTTTTATGTATTCTCTGTTGGTGGTTAGATCGATTGTTTATGGAATTTGGACACCGACGATCTGACACAAATTTCTGCTATCATAATAACTTGCAGTACGTAAACATGCATTGTATCTTGACAGTTTTAGCGGTTTTTGGTCAGTCCATTTACTCGATTTATAAAAGGAAACGTAATTATGAAAGAGAAATAATTCTATTACAGACAAAAAAATCTTGTATATTTCATATATATATTTTGCAATTTATTATTTGCGCAGCATGGTCTGTTATATTTGCCTGCATTGTCGATGTATCACCTTGGCTGTGCATCGAGTTTATTGTAAATAAAAGGGCAATTTACACATTAATATCAATTATTACGCTATTTTGTTCAATATACTCAGAACAATATCTATATAATCGAGCACTTGTCTCAGCGGTACAAATTGTGGATATTTAGTTTTCTTTTGGCGGAGCCGAGGGCCAAGGCCCACAAAAACCAAATTTTTGCAGACATAGTTGTATCTGTTCAATGTCGGTTTCCAATACACAGAGCATTTCTACCAACTATAACCCATCAAATAAAAAAAGAACAGTATTTAAGATAAGAAAAACTGTAACAATACTATTCCATGTCTAAAATCAAGAAATTTAGACAGTGGGATATTGTACACGCCAACACTGACATTGAATTTACAAACGAAGACGGCGATCATACATTACAAGTCAAAAGCATGATGGTATCACGACAAATACCAAATCAATGTCAAGTTTTTTGCGAAAGTGAGTCAGTAGGAAGTGTTTCAGGAAAATCAACAACTGTTTACAATGGTAAAATCACAAAAATCACGCCAAAAACCAATCACACCAATTTTGATATTGAAATAAAAGTGGGTGATGAATTACAAACTTTAAATGTGAAATCTGTAAAGAGTAAAAATAATGAATGTGTAATTTGTTGATTTATTCTATTTTGGCCCGAGAGCCACTTATTTCTATCCAAAAAAATTATTTCTGTCATATACTCCTATATTTTCCGGAGCTTCCCCTATTTTTTCTCCTAATACTTGGTCTATAATATTTCGATGGACAACCCAGGTGTAAGCCCTTTCTGTAAACCAATCAATAGTCATCTTATAAAAACCACCGTTCGGTCCCTGTCTTCCCCAAGAATTTTCAACATTAAAAGCAATCACATCGCCTTTGTCGTCCGTTTCTGCACCAACTATTAACATTGCATGATTACAATGCGCGCGACCATATTTCATTCTGGTTGCTTTATCCATTTTCAATTGAAAATTCGTAAATAAGTCGCTTCTGAAAAGATTGTCATCCATTCCTTGACGACGCTTGTCGACGTCAGTATTCATATTACAAGCAAACCATACTGGTCGGTACATTTTCAAACTTAATAGTACAATCTTTGAAATGGTTTTCATATCTTTCAGATTATACAATAAATTTCGATGTATCTGGTGCTCTTGGTATTCGGTTGTGTACCACTTTTTATCTTGTGATAATCTCAAACCTACACCGGCGTCATATTTTCTATTATCTTCACGGGGATCGTTGATAATCTGCACTAAATTATCCACATCAATCGGTTGTAGCGGGAATGGGCGATTGTCTACAAGCACTGTACCGGTCATATTATTGATTGCGGTAAAAAAATTAGCCGGACTCTCAACTTTTATCTTACTTGTTTTGTGATGGTTTGGATCGCTAATTGCCAGATTATTTGCTACAGTTTTTAATTTGATTTGGCCATCTAACGGAGGCTTTCCCATAAATCCACACAACAATTTAATAACCTCCTTTACTTTACTATCACGAAATTTCACAAAAGCATTCATTTGGACTTTATAATCGTCGTTATTTGGATCTTCAATCTTTAAATTTCCAACCTCCATATCGTGTAGATCTTTGGCAAGCATATTTGCCAAAGTTTCTTTCATTTCTGAAGAGTGTGCTGTGGATATAGTCTCTGGATACATTGTCTTTGGTACTACTCCGTATTTCTTCACAAGTCTGTAAAAATTAATCCAATTAGCCCCATCATGCAAAGGCTCTTGTAAGATATCATTTCTTTCCATGTTGTATGGATCGTGCAACTCCGGTTTGAAAAAAAATAAGTTTAAAATGTCATTGTATTGCTCATAATAATGCCAAAAAAATAAGTAAGACTGACTAAGCTCAAAGGTTGGTTCTAATTTATAAACATTGATCAATTGACGAACCAAAATATTTAAACCCGCAAACATCCAGCAGCGTCCACTAAACAATTGATTGCTTGGTACTTTGACACCTGTAGTTACATCGAAGTGTCGTTGCATTAATTGATTTGCCTTTACCGGGTCTTCGTCCACTTCGCGTAACAACATATTATGCAAAACATAAGATAAACCATCCTGTGGATTGATTTCTTTGGTCATTTTCATCAAACTATCGTAAGGAAGATTGTATCCCTTTCCTTCGATCTCTTTTTGTTTGACAGCGTCCTTTTTTAGTTGTTTTGCCTGCTTTTCCAAATGTTCAGCTATATGATTAACTCTTTCTGCTTCCATTTCCAATTTTTTAATTTGTATCTCTTCCGGAGTTGGGGTCTGAATCATTTTTTTAACTGGTATTATGAGGGGATTTTTATCCGCCACAGTTGGGGGATTTTTATCCGCCATACCTTGTTCATTTAGATTTTTTCTGAACTGATGAACACGAAACATATTTTGACAAAATCGAATGGTTTATTTATAGCGACATTTTGTTCTTTTTTTTTAAGTATTTAAAGCGTGTTTGATCATGGGAAATTACTATGTTTCCACGTGGAATTTGTTTAGATTTAGAAACGACGATCGCAGGCAAATGTGATCACAGGGCTCCTGGCACAAAGCGATACGAGACGCGAATCACAGAAATCGGTTGTGTTAACTGGCAAAATACAGAAGAAACCTTCAAATGCCTTGTTAACCCCGTTCCTGCTAATGTGAAGCTTGAAAATGGCAAGTCATTAATGAATTGGTTAAAAGACAATTACCAGAAAGCTGCGCCAACAATTAATTTCTGGGCAAATGTGTTAACAAACAGAGGTTCGTTGTCAAAAGAAATGTTTATAAATCAAGAACCGCCCGAAATCTGGAACAGAATGACAGCTATAAACAAATCCAATGACCTCGCAAGATGGCATAATACCCCTGGAATCGGGCCTCAGATGCTAACAGAAAAGGAAGCCCTGCAGAAATTGATCGAATTCACTGCTGGGCGCGCTTGGATAGCCCATAATGGAAATAGTTTTGACTACAAAGTATTGCAAGGTGCATCCCTAAGAACGGGTGTTGTAATTCCCAATACTATTGTCAAGCACGATTCTCTAAAAATCTTTAAAAAAATGATACCAGGGTATAAAAGTTATTCCCAGCCCAAGTTATACTCCGCAATTTTCAAGCGAGATTATAACGCCCATGTCGCAATTGCAGACGCAAAAGCGCTTACTGAACTTTGTCGATACGTTGCAAATAAACAATCGACAAACAAAGTTCCGCAAAGCACGCCAAACAAAGTACCGCAAAGCACGCCAATGACGCCGAAACGTCCTAAAAAGAAACCAATGGATTTGCAATTTGGAACACAAAAGACATTACAAAAAACGTATGCGAAAAAAAATTACAACAAAATAACAAAACTAATACAAATCCGTGGGATCGGGCCAAAATCTATCGCTGCAATGGCCACTGTCGGTGTATTTACGATTTTACAACTAAAAGAAAAGGTAAAAACAGATAGAAACTGGTTAAAAAATACACTGCCATTTGGCACCAAACATAATCAAGTCTATAAAGAATTACAAAAATTATAAAATTAAATAAAATTATTCTACAATGTGTTCACCTCGCCACTTTTTATGTTTATTGTTTTTAAGAATTCTGTGCACTGACGTATCAGAACATCCCATCTCCTTGGCTGCAGCTGTAACCGATCGGTATTTGATTTTGGCATCGTCCTTGCCAATTTCCCAAATACGGCAAGGACGGTTGTTTGATCTTTCAACATTCTCTTGAGGTGTCAGGAATTGCAAATTATTGTCATAGTGATTTTTTGGTTTAAAATCAATGTGATCCACTTCAAGTGTAGCAAAGGTCCAAACTATGCCTGTCTTGAGATACTGTTCGGCAATTTTTGCATTCATTTGCTTTCTGTGGAATACCAAGGCAACGACACGATGAAAGTAAAGATTCTTCGTCATCAACCTAAACTGAGGGCGTTTCTTCACACGGTAATCGGTAATCCTTGCATTTTGAGTGGATCTCGTCACAGTTTTGAATCTTGACATGTCGCTGACGAAGTATTCAAATATTTCAGAAATGTCTGCGCCCATAGTTTTATGGTCGGCTGCCGTGATGGGTTTCCAAATTTCAACTTTTCCATTATCATCGACAAGATCGGGCACGTTGTACCAGGAGAATTGCGCCAAGCAGTACTGACCTTTGTATTTGATCTTGACCAAGGTATTTCTGGTGGGGATATCTTCATTTTTAATAGAATATTCAATGTGATGAGATTTAAGCTTGTATTCGATCATAACTTCTTTGCGATGGTCATAATTTTCGACGATTGGCTTCTCTTCGGAATCGAGAAGGGGAATGCCTTTGGAAACAAAAACGGTCATGGTGCAGGGGGCTGAAAGGCTCATGGCTTGATTGGCTTTGGATTCGGCCGACCGAGTCGTTTTTGCTTTGTGTTCGGCTTCTGTCATAATCATGCCGTTTGAGACATCATTGTTTGAGGGGGTTCCGTCAATATGGTCTACTTGAAAGGCACGCTTGAACTCTCGGAGGGGCATACCAGCAGTGCCGACCTTTGCCTCTCGTGTTAACTTGCCCCAAGCCAAACTGGCAAATTTCAAGGCTTGTGTCTCCATTGGTTTGCCATTGTCATCCGTAATTGAAACTTTCAACCGTCCTTTGTGGTTATCTTTAGCTGTTGGAGTCGTATACCCTTTAAAACTTGCATACATCCGAATAAACTGGCAGGTTAAACTGGCAAAGGTTAGATCGAATCCATGTCCAACTTGTTTGTAGAGAACGCCACCTTTTTCAATTGCATTTGCTTTTTCTGGTTCACATTCTTCTGGATGGCAAAGGTCACACGATGTAAAGAAGAAAAATTTCAAATCTCCAATATCCGTGGAGCCGAAGGCGGACGAAGTTCTCTGTCGTTTCTTGACACTCGCCCCCGAATCCTGTAACAATCTTTTACACATTTCATTGGTTATAATTATATTCAAAATTTAATATTTTCCAAAATATGTGAAGAAAATATAGGTTTTTCAGATTTGGCTGAAAAAAGTTCAGTCAAAAATTCTTAACTTTTTTTTTAGATTTTGATTCTGGCAAAAACCTATATTTGTAACGAAAATTCTGAAAAAAACACCGGAATATTCCGGTGTTTTTTCCAAAAAATGTGAAGAAAATATAGGTTTTTCATGTTTTAGATTTAGCTGGAAAAAGTTTGACTGGCGGAGCCGAGGGCCAAGGCCCAAAAATTCTAAACTTTTTTTTTTGTGATTTTGATTCTGGCAAAAACCTATATTTGTAACGAAAATACTGAAAAAAACACCGGAATATTCCGGTGTTTTTTCCAAAAAATGTGAAGAAAATATAGGTTTTTCATGTTTTAGATTTAGCTGTGAGCAGAGCTCAGACTGGCGGAGCCGAGGGCCAAGGCCCAAAAATTCTAAACTTTTTTTTAGCCCGCGAGTGATTTTGATTCAGCCAGCCTGCGAGCGAGCAAAAAACCTATATTTGAGCCTGCGGAACGAAAATTCTGAAAAAAACACCGGAGTAAAGTAGTCTGATTAAATTCAATATAAAAAAAAATAATTATGCGATTATCCGCTCAATCTTTAACATAGGGGAAATAATCTTCTGTAAATTTGCTAAGGTCCATTGTTTTTTTTTGGTCGTTACCATAAATAGAGGTTGGATATGGTAATTTCCCCTCATATATATCACGATAACTAAGGCTACACATGTAGTCAACAAACTGTATTTTATTAACATCAACATCAACCTCAATAATTTTGACTGTATACAATACCCTTTCAGTATGCGAACTATACCCGACTTTTTTCTGCCATATTTGCCCGACTTTTGGCGCTATTTCTTCATTAACTACAAATTGTTTATAATCACTCTCCACCTCTTTTTTTTCTTCTGCTGGCGGTGAATTCATTTTCAATTCGGTTGTCAGACATTTATACTATTTTTTTTTTGTTTGGGCAAAAGTGATTTTGATTCAGCCAGCCTGCGAGCGAGCAAAAAACCTATATTTGTAACGAAAATCCCGGAAATTCTTACGATTTAATAAATAAATATCAAATATTAAAAAATGGAAAATTCAGTAGATTTTTTCAATATTTTTATAATATTTTTTGTAATTATAAGTACATTATTTGTCTATTCATATATTTACAGAAATTTTAATTCAGCTCCTCAACATCAAACAATAAAAATACACAATAATCACAAGAATCAAACCAGTGATTCTTTGAGACAAAGAATTGCCCGTAGAAAGTTAAGATATATTGAAGAACGATAAAAGTAAAAATTACTTCTTTTTCTTTTTACTTTTCTTTGTAGTAGTTTTCTTGATTTTTAAGGGCGATGAAATGGCGTAGATTCTTTTGAATTCATCAAAAAAATCGGCGGCAATCGCTGGATCATCAAAGATCATCACATTCTCGATGTTTGTGACGGCATTCTCTGTTAAATTAAAGCTACCATTACTTACCCAAACTGTTTCTCTGTTCTCATCCAAACCAACCAGAAACTTATGGTGAAGCAACGATTTAAATCTTCCGCGTCCAGACCCGACAGTTCTGATTACACCACCAGCATAACAGCCAGATAATTTGGCGTATGCGGCTTGGTTGGTCTTTCTGTTGCAGAGTTTATCTTTGGTAACTATTAATGTTACACCTTTGACATATTCGGCCATCGTTTTCAAAATTATTTTATTTGACAACCAGGCACAACAACCGACAATGTATGCTGTGTCTTCTCTTTTGATATTACGTACCAGTGCATTTTGGATGGAACGGCCGTCGAAAATGACACTCATCTTTTTTTGGCCTCTAATGTGGGTCTTTGCACGTTTTCTTTCACCATTGTCCGCTTGTTTATTCAAATCGGCAGCGGGTCTTTTTTTGCTCATTTCTTTGTTTTCATATTATCAGTATATATACTAAAGCTGGATATTCGTAACAGATATGAGAAAAACTAAAAATCAAGGAAAGGCAACCATGATACAATTCGCGGCCGAACCACAAAAAAAAAATTTGATTGTGGTGGAGCCAGATGGGGAGACGAAATCGCCAGATATACCCTTAAGAAACTCGATAAGAGACGGTCTGGAAAAAGGAAAACACAAATATTTTAAAGTTAAGAACAAGAATCCTTGGAAATATTATAGAAAAGCCAGTGCCAAAGGTGCAAAGAAATTGAAAGAGAAAGATTTTGAAAATGGTGTAAAAAAAGAAAGTATACACAAAAAAAAAAGTATACGCGATGGTCTGGCAAATCTCAAATTAGGTGATTATTTCAAAGTGAAGAACGGTAACGAGTTCAGATACTATAAAATATTAAGTGCAAAAGGCGTGACGAAGACAACTATGGAAGCAATTGAGAAAGCAATTAACGATAAAGCTGTCACTAATACCCGAACTACCACAGTGACAGCGATTCAAACGTTAGTCGACGAGGAAGCTGCAACAACTACCACGGTCGACTTCATGCAAGGCAAAATAACTGGAAGTGATGTACCGTTATACATACAGAATCGTGACATGATAGCCGTGGAAAAAAATACAAAATTTTGCGTGTCACAATTGGTTGACACCGCTCGCATTTTCAAAAGCCTTGTGAAATACACGTGGGTTTTATCCGCTGCAACTTACAGTACTGGTACTGACGATCAATTAAAGAACATGATGCTCTTACGACGTGATACTGGTGGTGAAAATGGTCATCATTACCATCACAAAATAACAATTGGCGAATTTATTAGAATCTTTGATGATATAAATGTCGAAATCAATGAAAACGGCACCTTAGTTACGCCACAATCACAAGCGTATCATACTATCACGTTAAAATATCAAACACGTATCGAAAGAAAGAAGTCTGTCATTCACATGAACTTTTTGAAAATAGCTTTGTATAATTTTTTGATGAGAAAAACAAAAAAAGTAGAGGGCAGAACTAACAAACTGGAGGCGATAAAGAACAAGAAAGAAGGTTTATTGCTGTTGGTTATTGCCTGTTCTATTGGTTTGCCCACTCGCAAATTTACAAACGCTTACGATTTTTTTGAAATATTTTCTAAAAAATACACAATTGTTAACGATAAAAACATTATTCGTACACTTCTAAATTTGAATGGCATCTACGTCGACGAAGTCAAAGAGTATGGTAATCGTAGTTTAGAATTGTGGGAAATATACAAGAAAGAGTTTCCACATTTCAAAAGTATAGATAACGACAACGATACACAAACGCTTTACTCGTATCCAACAGCGACAGAACTCCGTTATATCGTACAACGTGCTGAAAAAGTTATAGAAAATATTTTGTACGGTAATGATCTCGTTGAAACGGTCGAGCGGGAGGATGAAACGGTCGAGCCGGAGAAGAGTAAAACAGAGTTATCTCAAGCAAATACAGAAGAGGCGTTCGCAGGCGACAAGACAAAAGTGACGCCTCAAATAACTCTAAATACTAAAAAATCGGATAGGATACCATTTCAACAAAAAGAGGAAATGGAGACATTGGATACTGATATTGAAGATAATGGTGATGACGCCCTCTCCAAAAAAAAACCTTTAAAATTTTTACTAAGTATATAAATTTGAGCCTTAGCCCTCGGCTCCGCCAAACTTTTTTTTTCCGCAGGCAAGATTTTGATTATTGGCAAAAACCTATATTTGAGCCTGCGTAACAAAAGTTCTCAAAATTAAAACACGGTATAAAACTTAATAAATACAGAATAATACATGTCCGTTTATTCGGGAAGGAAAGTGAGAAATTTATACGATGTAGAACAAGCTATGTATCAATTTCAAAAATCAGAGGGTAAGGCAATGCCTGCCAGACAATCGAATATGGTCACTACTATATTAACGTTGTTTTTGATTATTATTGGTGGTAGTTGCACTTCGATTGCAATTTATAATAAACATGAAAATTTCGTTCAAATTGGGTTTGCAAGTATTTTTATTATAGGAATAGTATTCTTTTGCAGAATTTGTACATAAAAACTTTATAGAAATGATTGTATTATTGTATTTTTTTTTACCGCAGGGTGATCTATTCATAGTTAAACAATCCATGTTCACCGCAGTAGTTTGCCATGGCAAACGTTAGATTGTGTGTGTTAGCTTTTCCCATGATATTATTAGCCCAGTCGTAGAACGAGTTGCAGACGTCAATGGCTTTGGCATCAGAAGAATCGACGTAACTCAAGAACTTTGCCAAAATTTGAGCAGGTGTATAAATCCCATGTTCTTTAAATTTTTCGATTGAAGCATTTCCCATACCAGGGATCTCTTTCATTTTAAATTCGAGCAAACTTTTATTGACAAATTCGACAACTGTGTCAGCGCGGAGAGAACTTTTACTTGGTTGATAAGACATTTTTTAGTTTTGATTGACTATAGACATTATCATTAAATACTTATATATTTGATACGGATATCGGATTTTTTTTTCTGGCCTTGGCCCTTTCTTTTTGTGTTAAATTTGTTAATTGATTTTTGTATTCTAATCTTGAACAGTTGAAATCAATGATTTTTTTCCTCAAAATCAATTTTTTGCGCTTTGGTATCCACGTCCCATAAAAACCAGAGATTAATGGAAACATGAATGGCATATTAAAGAACCAAGACAATCTGACTCGATTTCGTAAAAATGGTAATTGTATTATATTATATAATTTTGTTTCGCCTGACACAAAAACTGATAGTATATTAATTTTGAATTTTCTTGCTAATTTTAAAAAACCATATCGTGGATAAAATTCAGTATCGTCATTTGTTTCGGATAATACCAATTCGGGTACACCTCCAGAAATTACGATAAGAGAATATCCATCCGAAAGCACTCCTTCCATACTTGCACGTGTTGCAGGAATACATCCAAGAGCATTCAGGGAATGGCCCAATAACGGCACAAAATATAGGATCGGAGCTACGCAGAAAATGGTCTCCGATCCTTCGACAAAATGAACCCCAGCGACGGCACCGCAGCTTAACAACCCGTGCGGACATACTGAAATGACTCTTTGTTTTTTGATCACAATAGTATTACAGGGAAACCAATTATGAAGCTGAAAACTCACGAGGAAATTGCGTAGAAACGAATGTGTTCGGGGTTTAAGATTGATGGTGTAAACAGAGAATATAAAAGATACAATTGCACATGGCAATAGAATTGGGGCAAATAAGAAAGTCATGACCGCCATTATTGGTAAAGAGAATATCCAAACGAAAATAGTGATGAAAACTATTAGAAGATGTAGTATTTTCATCGTGTTTAATCAACATCTGTTTATATAGAAGATTGAAAATATTCACAAGTAATGAAAAATATATAAAACAATACTATAAATATTATAAAATATTATGAAATATCAGAGACAATGATTGAAGACTGGATCGATGCAATTGAGGATGGTTCACAGTGGCCTATGGTTCATATCTTTATGCCTGCTTTATTATATTTATATATAGAAAATATCTGGATCAGTCTCTCTCTTATCTATATATTTGAATCGGGAGAATTCATCTTCTCAGAGATTCCTGGTTCTGAATATTGGGCAGAGCATAGTAAGGTTGATACACTGGTCTCTGACATTTTAATGGGTCTGCTTGGTTTTTGGGCAGTCTCTGTGTTCAATAGCGGTATTAGGGACTCATACAGTTGGTATGCCTACCTACAACCAATTACTACAAGCCCACAATGGTATCGGAAATGGGCGTGGTGCCTTCATGTTCTTTTGGGAGGTGTATCTGCAGTCATTATTACACCTGGCTATATTCCTTCGGGAATAGCGTCTCCAATTTTCTATCAGTTTGCTTTATTTGGCGGATTATACGTCTTATTGGCATTT
>Ga0206126_10000367_pt1 | contig 61518 bp, 79 predicted proteins | sample Helgoland_Spring_5_FD_148621 | JGI IMG/M metagenome (GOLD analysis project Ga0206126, IMG submission 148621) | Pelagic subsurface seawater microbial communities from Kabeltonne, Helgoland, North Sea - Helgoland_Spring_Bloom_20160412_1 | ecosystem: Environmental > Aquatic > Marine > Epipelagic ...
ACTAATAAGTCGAATGTACCGTATCATGCTTGGTACAGAGGATATACCTACAAGTACACATCGAAACAAAATAATGAAGGGTAAAACCTATATGGATAAAGTTATGATTACATCCATTAATAATGTTAACAAAGATAAAAACCGATAATCATGGGAAAAAAAGAAAAAAAAGTAGAGGTAAAAGAATTATCTCCTATTGACAAAAAGATTGCTAAGCTAAAAGAAGTTATTAAAAAATTAGAAGCTAAAAAATAAAGCTATGATCAATCCTAACAAATTTGCTAATCAAAAAATACAAGAACTAGGTCAAAACCTTTTTCAAGGTGAAGAGTTTGCTCAGCAAATAGCCAACAAACAATTAGACCAGCCAGTTCCACCTCCAGGCCCTTATGGTGATATAAATCCTATTATGAATAAAGATAGTAGAGAGGCTAGAAGACAAGAGAGAAAAAATATCAGAATGGCCAACAAAGGTTTACGTCAAGCTAGAAGAGAAAGAGCTAAAGGTGTAAAAGAGCAAGGTCAAGAAAATTATAGCTATGATGGTTATGAAAAAGGTAGATATAATAAAAAAGGTGATGATATAGAATATGGTAAAACACCTAGATATTCTAAAAAAAATCCACCAAGTGGAAGTGATGCTAGTTTTGGTATTAGTGGTTATGTAAATGATAAAAAGCAATTTAAAAGTGCTTTAAATCAAGGTACAGAATCTAAATACAAAATGGTAAACGTACAAGATTTAGAAGACATGGGAGCTGTAAAATCTGATAAAAAAGGCAAATATGTTGTTAATTCTGATGAAATGAAAACTGGAACACCTAGAGATACATTAAGACTACCAAGAGGCGCTAAGCATTACACAGGTAGAGATTATAAAGTTGGAGAATTAATTGATGAAAGTGATTTTGAAGACTTTGCAAAAGACGTAAATAAAAAATAATATTATGGCAAAAAACCCAGGACAAGTTGGTGCTAACGCAACGTGGGACGGACCCCACCAACCAACTAATTTAAAAGAAGGAAATCCAAGATATGGTATGGATCCAATGCAGGTATTAAAAGATCCACTACCTTATAAAGCAGGACCAATATCTTCTATAGCTAAATCTAAGCTTGGAGGTGGTTGGCCTGACAGTATGGTTGCTGACAGATCTATAAATACAACAGCAAAGTAAAAATTCACTAAAATGAGTGATAGAATAAGTGAACACATATCTCTTAAAGAAGGTATTAAATCTCACACAGCTACTAGGTTAAATATTGACAATATACCTAGAGAATTAGATTTAATTAACATGAAAACTATTGCAGAACAAGTGTTTGAACCTCTACGTAAATGGGTGGGTGGTCCAATCGCTATTAATAGTTTCTATCGCTCGCCCAAATTAAATTCTGCTATTGGCGGAAGTACAACCTCACAGCATTGTATTGGTTGTGCACTTGACATAGACGATAACTACGGTTATAAGACAAATGCAGAGATGTATGATTATATTAAGAATAACTTAGATTATGATCAGATTATTTGGGAGTTTGGAACAGAAGATAACCCAGACTGGGTACATGTAAGTTATGTTTCAGAAGATGCTAATAGAAGAAGATGTTTACAAGCTTATAAAGAAAATGGTAAAACTAAATATAAAATAATATGAATTCACCTTTTTTTAAAAAAATGATGAAAAACCCGTGCTGGAAAGGTTATGAAGCTTATGGTATGAAGACTAAAAACGGTAGAAAAGTACCTAATTGTGTTCCTAAGAAAAAGAAAAAGTAATGGCTTTTAAATTACCTAACGGACCACTTAACATGCGTAAAACTACACAAGGTAAGGGTAGAACTTTTAGAAAAGCTGAGGAAGGGGCTGGTATGACTGAAACAGGTGTTAAGCAATATAGAAAAGAAAACCCTGGAAGTAAATTAAAAACTGCAGTTACTGGTAAAGTTAAACCAGGAAGTAAAGCTGCTAAAAGAAGAAAATCATTCTGCGCTAGATCAAAAGGCTGGACCGGTGAAAGAGGTAGAGCTGCTAGAAGAAGGTGGAAATGTTAAATAAAAAAAAATAAAAAAAAATGATTAGAAATTATTACACTGACTCTTATAAGTCTGGATTAGCTGTAACACCAAGTGATACACTATTATTAGATGGCAGAACAAAATCAACAACACCACAAAGCTCGTGGAAACAATATAATTTATATGTTGGTAATTCACCATCAATATTACCAGTTACAACAACTAGTGATAACACTGTTGTTTCAAACTCAGCTAATGTAGGTTTAGCTTCACCTAACGCAGAAATAAAAGCTGGCATGAGAGTAACAGGTGGTACATTACCTGCGGCTGGTGTTTTAATAGCATCTGTAACAGACGCAAGTAATTACGTTTTAGCAACTGCTTCAAGTATAGCTGCTGATTCAACTCTCACATATAGTTATGATGAAGTAGCGTCTATAAAAGTTCACACTGTTAATGATGAAGCAATAACATTTGTAAAACCTGCTGAAGGTTTTGTATTACCAGTAAGTGTAGTTATGGTTTATGCTACGGGTACAGGTGGTGGAATTTCAGATCTAATAGCTTTAAGTTAAAAATAAATATAAAAAACAATATTATGCCGAACATTAGTAAAAAAACAGCTTACGACGTAAAAGAAGCAAGCAATCAGTCACTTTCTAAAAGTGCAAGAAAACATTATGCAGAAAATGCACAAGCAGGTTCTAAATCAGATTCAAAGCATGGCTCTTGGATTTCTAAACATATGTCTTAGTTATGGGAAAATATAAACACGAAGGAAAAGGCAGGAACATCTCAGTAAGTGGTGGCCAAGAAAGAAAAGATCTATTTAAAGATATGTCTGGAGGTTATAACGCCATGGGTGACTCAAATAGCCCTAATTATAAATATGACGGAAGCGCATTTAAACAAAGATATAGTTCACCTATGGAAAAGTATGGACCATTAAAAGGTAATGCTTTTGGTCACGCTATGCAAAAAGCTGGAGGTGATTACGATAAAGCAAAATCTATGTTAGAAATGAAAGGATCACATTCACCGACTTACAAAACTGGTTGTGTTAGTGGTAGTGGTTCTAATGCTCCTTATAAATTAATGGGAGATCCTAATAAAAAAATGGACAGATTATCTGCTAAACATAAATCACTTTATGATCGTTTTGAAATGGGTCAAACTAGTGAAGCTGAAGAACAAAGAATGTATAGACTAGAAGATCGCATGGATAAAGTAGGGAAAAAAATAAAAAAGTCTAAAAAATCTCCACTTAATCAAGGTAAAAAAGAGGTTAAAACTTTAGGAGAAAAAGAAACTAGACAAGATCGTAGAGCAGGTAAAGATAATCTAAGACAAGGTTATTTTGGCATTGGTGGTGATGATCCTAAAAAAACAAAACTACAAAGAGATGCTAAAGAAAGAACTAGTGATCCTGATTATAAAAAACCTAAAGCAAAAACTTTAAAAAAATCTCCACTTAACCAAGGTTTTGATGGCGATAAGGCTTTAAAAACCTTACCCGGTGGAAACTATCCAAAACCACCATTTAAGCCTGGTGTAAAAGCTGATGAAGATAGAACAAAAAAAGATAAAAGAAAACATAAAAGAACCATGAAAAAACTTGGTCGACTTACAAAAAAAATAGTTTCAAAAAGTACAAGTAAAAAATAAATAACAACAATCAATAAACATTAACAACAAACAAAAACAATTATTATGGCAAAATTTATTTCAATTCCATCAAGCGGTTCGGGAATCGCAGGTGGTGACATCCTAGTAGGTGCAGACTTAATAACAGGAGTAGTTCAAGCAAGTTCTACTACTGTAGTTATCTATTTAGCAGGAGGTGCTGGTGGAGATGTGTGTACAATTACTCACGGCACAGTTAGCAAACCTTCAGTAAGAGATGCAGTTAACTATGCATTAACAGCTAATCCTGGAGGCGTAAAAGCTAAAGTTAAACTTCCTTCTGGAATAGAAGTTTCAGGAGTAGTATTCGCTTAATGAAACCAAAAGGCTTAGGTGATAGAATAGAAGATTTCACTAAAGCAACTGGTATTAAAAAAGTTGTTGATTCAGTGTCACAGGGTTTAAACATACCCTGTGGCTGTCAACAGCGTAAAGAAAAACTTAATAAATTATTTCCTGGAAAGTAATGGCTTTTAAAATTAATCCACCATACGTTATAGACAACACCCCGATTTACAATGTAGATTTAGAGGATGGTGTGTTAGGAAAAGCAGACAGAAACGGAAGTATTTTAATAAATAAAAATATTAAAGATCCAAAACAAATTGAAGATGTCGTTAGGCATGAGAAAGTTCATATTGATCAAATGAAACGAGGAGATTTGGATTATGATGATAGTGCAGTTTACTGGAGAGGTAAACGTTATTCAAGAAAAACAATGGAGGAAGGTGCTAAAAACCTACCTTGGGAAAAAGAAGCTTATGCCAAATCCTAAAAAAAAATTTAAAGACACAACAGTAGGTAAACTATTATTCGGTGCTGCATCATTAGTTAACCCTGCATTAGGCAGTGTGTTAAGTGGTGTAACTTCACCTGCTGAAGCTATTGCTGCTATCGGTAAATCTGATGTAAGTGGTGAAGACAAAATAAAATTACAACAGCTTATATTTGAACAACAGAATAAAGAAATGGAAGCTGTTACATCAAGATGGCAAGCTGATTCAATATCAGATTCATGGCTTTCTAAAAACGTGCGCCCATTAGTTTTAGTGTGGTGTATTGTTATATTCTCACTAGCTGGAATATTAGATAGCGTGGAATCAATACCATTTAACATAGGTGTTACATGGAACGATACATTTGAAAAAGTAATGATGGCTGTTGTTTTAGCATATTTTGGCGGGCGCACAACTGAAAAAGCTACAAGTTTATTTAAAAAATAAATAAAACCTGTAACTATATTAATAAATAAATAATTAAGTTAAATTAAATTAAATTAAAAATGGAAATTAAAAAAGACCAATTAGAAAAAATCCAAGGATTTCAAAAAGAATTAAACAAATTGTTAAATGAAACTGGATTTTTAGAAGCCCAAAAAACCGCGGTATTATCTAAGTTTCACGAAGTTAATCAGGAAACTGAAGACTTCAAAAAAGAACTTGAAGAAGAGTACGGATCGATTAACATTAATCTTGAAGACGGTACTTACACTCCTATCGAAAAAGAAGAAGACAAAAAGGAGTAATGTCATCTGTTATTAGAAAGATCAGTATAGGATCTGATTACAAAACAGATGCTATGCATTATTCTTTGACTCAGTCGGTATATGGAGGTCACACTATATCTCATATACTCTTTGATTCAAAAGATAATTCTTATAACATTTACATTAAAAAGAACAGCGAAGTATTGCCGTGGAAGAAGTTTAATTCTAACATGGCAATATCAGTTGAATATGATTTAGAATACTAATGAAAAGTATATTTGATTTTATCGTTGAGCCTTATGGCCAGCGATATAATAATGAAGTTAAAGTAGGTGACAAAAGCCTTATAATTAACACTCAATCAGAAAGTTTTAAATCAGTAAATAATATAGCTAAAGTTATAGCGGTACCAAAAGCATTTAAAACACCTATTAAAAAAGGTGATTTAATTATGATACATCATAATGTGTTTAGAAGATTTTATGATATACGAGGTGAAGAAAAAAATAGTAGATCGTATTTTAAAAATGGTTTATATTTTGTTCAATTAAATCAAGTATATTTATACAAATCTAAAGACAGGTGGAAAGCTTTTGGTGATAGATGCTTTATAAGTCCAATTCATAACAATGATGATATAGACGCTAATTTAGAAGAACGCCTTGTTGGTATATTAAAATATGGTAATAGTTCATTAGAAGCGTTAAAAATCAACGAGGGAGACCTTGTAGGTTATTCACCGTTTGGTGAGTTTGATTTTGTAGTTGATGGCAAGCGTCTTTATTGTATGAAATCAAATGATATTGTAATTAAGTATGAACGTCAAGGAAACGAAACAGAATATAATCCTAGCTGGGCACAAAGCAGTTGAGGAACTTATTAAGGTAGCAAAAGAAGCTATAGTTGATTCTGATGATGATATATCAGCTGATAGATTAAAAAACGCTGCTGCAACTAAAAAGTTAGCTATATTTGATGCTTTTGAAATACTAAATCGTATTAAAGAAGAAGAGGATATGTTAAATGATAAACCAAAAGAAGAAAAGAAAACTGAAGCTTTTGGAGGTTTTGCAGAAAGAAGATCTAAGTAATGTATAAGCAAACGTTATATAAAGTAATTGATCACATAAAACCTCATGTAATAAAAAGATTAAATAAATCTAAAAAGTGGGATTATGGTTATAACAAAGAACATGATGTTATTGTTATATCTAAAACAGGTCAGATAGGTGAGATATACGAAATACAAAACTTAAAAATAGCATTACCAAAAGAGAAAGATGTTAACAAGGATTATGACAAATGGCAAGTACATGAATATCCTAAAACATTAAAAAAAATTAAAACAATATTTGACTGGAAACAATATCCAGATGATTTTAAAGAAAAATGGTATGGGTATATTGATAGAGAATTTGCTAGGCGCCACGAAGGTTACTGGTTCATTAATCAGGGTAAAGCTACTTATATTACTGGTACTCATTACATGTACCTGCAGTGGTCCAAGATTGATGTTGGGCAAGCAGATTTTAGGGAAGCAAACAGATTATTCTTTATATTCTGGGAAGCTTGTAAAGCAGATAAACGTTGCTACGGAATGTGCTACCTCAAAAACAGACGGTCTGGTTTTTCATTCATGGCATCAGGCGAAACTGTCAACCTTGCCACTATCTCTAGTGATGCTAGATACGGTGTATTATCAAAGTCTGGGGCTGATGCAAAGAAAATGTTTACCGATAAAATCGTACCAATTTCCGTCAACTATCCGTTTTTCTTCAAACCGATTCAAGACGGTATGGATCGACCGAAAACAGAACTTGCATACAGAGTTCCTGCTAGTAGATTTACAAGACGTAAACTAGATAGCAATGAACAGTTAGAAGAATTAGAAGGATTAGATACAACTATTGACTGGAAGAATACAGGAGACAACAGTTATGATGGTGAAAAATTAAAATTACTTGTACACGATGAATCTGGTAAGTGGGAAAAACCTGATAATATATTAAACAACTGGAGGGTTACAAAAACTTGTTTACGATTAGGTTCTAGAATTATAGGTAAGTGTATGATGGGTTCAACGTCGAATGCTTTAGATAAAGGAGGTAGAAATTATAAAAAATTGTATGATGACTCAGACGTTACCAGAAGAAACCGCAACGGGCAGACTAGCTCGGGATTATATAGCTTGTTCATTCCTATGGAGTGGAATTACGAAGGATACATTGATTCTTATGGATTACCTGTCTTTGAGACACCGGAAGAACCTAAAAAAGGGCCAGATGGTTTCCCCATTGAAATCGGTGTTATCGAACACTGGGAAAACGAAGTAGATGGCCTTAAGAATGATCCTGATGCACTTAATGAATTATATAGACAGTTTCCACGTACAGAGAAACATGCTTTCAGAGATGAAACAAAACAATCACTGTTTAATCTTACAAAAATCTATGAACAAATAGATTATAATGAAGATTTAAAACACTCAAATGTTGTTACACAGGGTAATTTTATGTGGGAAGGTGGGATTAAAGATACAAGCGTTCAATTTGTTCCTAGTAAACAAGGTAGGTTTATAGTGTCTTGGGTTCCAGATGTTCAACAACAAAATAGATTTATTATTAAAAATGGTATGAAGTATCCTGCTAATGAGCATATGGGTGCTTTTGGTTGTGATAGTTATGATATATCAGGAACTGTAGATGGTAGAGGATCTAAAGGTGCGTTGCACGGTTTAACTAAGTTTACTATGGATACTTGTCCACCTAACTTATTTTTTTTAGAATATATAGCTAGACCACAAACTGCTGAAACATTTTTTGAAGATGTGCTTATGGCTTTACATTTTTATGGTATGCCCATATTAGCAGAGAATAATAAACCTAGATTATTATATCATTTAAAAAGAAGAGGTTATAGAGGTTACTCTATGAACAGACCAGACAAAACAGCATATAAATTATCTGTAACGGAAAAAGAAATAGGTGGTATACCTAATTCAAGTGAAGATGTTAAGCAAGCTCATGCCGCAGCTATTGAATCTTATATTGAAATGTTTATAGGATATAATAATGAGCAGTATGGAACAATGTATTTTCAAAGAACATTAGAAGATTGGGCTGCATTTGATATAAATAAAAGAACAAAACATGATGCATCTATAAGCTCTGGTTTAGCTATCATGGCTTGCAATAAAAATAAATATAGACCTATACCGGAACATATAAAAGAAAAAGTAAGTTTAAGTTTTTCTAAGTATGACAACAAAGGTTCAAAATCAAAAATAATTAATTAGATGATTAATACGAGTACTAATAGTTCCTTTCCTAGTCAGGTGGTACCTGTCGCGGAAAAGCTTAGTTTAGAGTATGGTCTGCAAGTAGGGCAAGCCATTGAATATGAATGGTTTAGAGGTGGTAGAGTTAATGGAACAAGATGGCAGAAAGGGTTTCAAAACTTTAACAGGTTAAGATTATACGCTAGAGGTGAGCAACCTGTGCAAAAATATAAAGATGAATTATCAATTAATGGTGATTTATCTTATTTAAACTTAGACTGGAAGCCAGTGCCAATAATTCCAAAGTTTGTTGATATTGTAGTAAACGGTATATCTTCTAAAAAATACGATATAAAAGCATATGCTCAAGATCCTTTTTCTTTAAAACAAAGAACAAATTATGCTTCGTCTATATTAAGAGACATGTTATCTAAGCCTTTACTTAATAGTATACAAGAAAACTTAGGGGTAGATGTTTATAATGTAGTTGATCCAGCTAATTTACCACAATCAAAGGAAGAGTTAGAAGTGCATATGCAATTAAACTATAAACAATCTATAGAAATTGCTGAAGAAGAAGTTATTAATAATGTATTAGATTTTAATAAATACGAATTAATTAACAAAAGAGTTATAGAAGATATAGTAACAGTTGGTATTGGAGCTGTTAAAACTAGTTTTAATAAAGCTGAAGGTGTTAAAATAGACTATGTTAATCCTTCTAATTTAGTTTATTCATATACTAACGATCCTAATTTTCAAGACCTATATTATGTAGGTGAAATAAAATCTATAACACTACCTGAGTTAAAAAAAGAATTTCCTAATTTAACTAACGAAGAGCTTAAAACAATACAAAAGTATCCTGGTAGAGAAGGTTATATGCGTAACCGTAATAACGATGATGATTTAGTACAGGTTATATATTTTGAATACAAATCTTATATAGATCAAGTTTTTAAAGTTAAAAACACTGATAATGGTTTAGAAAAAGTATTAGAAAAACCTGATACATTTAATCCGCCAGAAAGTGATAATTTTGAAAGAGTATCTAGAACAATAGAAGTATTGTTTACAGGTGCTAAAGTTATGGGTGTAGAACAAATGCTTAAATGGGAAATGTCAGAAAACATGACAAGACCTAAGAGTGATTTAACTAAGGTTAATATGAACTACAATATTGTAGCGCCTCATATGTATCAAGGTCGTATAGATTCACTTGTAGGACGTATAACTGGTTTTGCTGATATGATACAACTTACATCACTTAAATTACAACAGGTGATTGCTAGAATGGTTCCAGATGGTGTCTTTGTAGATGTTGATGGTTTATCTGAAGTTGATTTAGGTAATGGAACTAATTATAATCCTCAGGAAGCATTAAACATGTATTTCCAAACTGGTAGTATAGTTGGTAGAAGTTTAACACAAGATGGTGATCCTAATAGAGGTAAAGTACCTATACAAGAATTACAAACATCTAGTGCTAATGGAAAAATACAATCGTTGATCAACACTTATCAGTATTATTTACAAATGATAAGAGACGTAACAGGATTGAACGAAGCAAGAGATGGCAGTTTACCAGACAAAGACGCGTTGGTCGGCTTGCAAAAAATGGCTGCCAATGCTTCTAACATAGCAACTAAACATATTTTAAATAGTAGTTTATATTTAACGCTTAGAACTTGTGAAAACATATCGCTTAGAATAGCTGATATGTTAGATTTTGATTTAACTAATAATGCACTTAAAGCTAGTATAGGTAAATTTAATGTTGCAACACTACATGAAATAGATGATTTACATTTATATGATTTTGGTATATACATGGATTTAGAACCTGAAGAAGAAGAAAAAGCTATGTTAGAACAAAATATACAAATGGCTTTACAGCAAAATCAAATATACCTTGAAGATGCTATTGACATTAGAGAAATAAGAAACTTAACTTTAGCTAATCAAGTTTTAAAATACAAGAGAGTTAAAAAGCAAGAAGCTGATCAACAAGCTCAAATGGCTAATATTGCTGCTCAAGCAGATTCTAATTCAGAAGCTTCAGAAAAAGCTTCAATGCAAGAAGTGCAAAAAGGAGAGGCATTAGCACAGACTGAAATACAAATTGAGCAAGCTAAGTCTCAAATGGAAATACAGAGAATGCAACAAGAGCTACAAAACAAACAACAGTTAATGGCTAAAGAGTTTGAGTACAACATGAAACTTAAACAAATGGAAGTTGATGCGTCAACAAAAAAAGAAGCTCAAATAGAAGATCGTAAAGATAAACGAACTAAAATACAAGCTTCTCAACAATCACAAATGATTACACAACGTCAAACAGACGGGTTACCTACTGATTTTGAAAACAACATGGAAGAGTTAAGTATGTAATTTTTATTAATTTTTATATTATTTTATTATGTCAGAAACAAAGGAAAAAGCTGGAAAGCTTAAGGTAAAAGCTAAAATTCTTAAGCCTAAAAATTTATCAAATAATGATGAACCTATAAAAGTAGATTTATCAAAACCTAAAACAGAAGAACAAGATGCCATTCAAGTCAGAGAAACAAAGGAAATACCTGTGGTTGAAACATCCGGAGATAGCGAGAAAGTGGACGAACAAGTACAAGAGTCCAGCCCGATTGCTGAAGTTCAAGAAGAAAAACCTGTAATTGAAGAAGTTAAAGAAGAAGAAGAAGAGGTAATTTCTATAGGTGAAGAAATGGAACCACAAGCTGAGATTACAGCAGAGGAACCGCAAACTGTTAAACAAGATATTAATCTACCTGAAAACATCGAAAAAGTCGTAGACTTTATGAAAGAAACAGGTGGAACATTAGAAGATTACGTTAGATTAAACGCTGATTATACTAATGTAGATAATGATACTTTATTAAAAGAGTATTATAAAAACACAAAATCACATCTAGATTCAGAAGAGATTAGTTTTCTATTAGAAGATAATTTTTCATTTGATGAAGAAGTAGATGACGCAAGAGATATTCGGAAGAAGAAACTTGCATATAAAGAAGAGGTTGCAAAAGCACAGAAGCATTTAAATGGTTTAAAGAGTCAATATTACGACGAAATCAAGTTGAGACCCGGAGTAACTCAAGAACAAAAAAAAGCTATGGATTTTTTCAATCGCTACAACGAAGAGCAAAATGTAGCAGAGCAACAACATGAAGTGTTTAAAAACACCACTAAAGATTATTTTACCAAAGAATTCAAAGGTTTTGATTTTAGCGTAGGAGACAAAAAATTTAGATACGGTGTTAAAAACCCTAGTGAAGTTGCAGATAATCAATCAAACATCAGTAATATAGTTAAGAAGTTCTTAAACGATAAAGGTGATGTAACCGATGTAAAAGGTTATCACAAAGCTATGTATGCCGCACAACATGCAGATACTATTGCACAACATTTTTATGAGCAAGGCAAAGCTGATGCAATTAGAAATGTCGCTGCAAAATCAAACAACATTAGTAACGAAGCTAGAGCAAGTGCTCCAAGCGATGTATTTGTTGGTGGGTTTAAAGTTAAAAGTATAAGTGGTCTTGACTCTTCAAAATTAAAAATCAAAGCAAGAAAATTTAACTAAAACTAAAAATTATTTATTATGGGACAAATTGCTCCAGTGTTTGGAAGTATCGTACCTTCTCAAACGCAACTACCGCTAGCTAACAATTACCTAGCGTTTAATACTGCTGCTGCAGGTGCAAATGATTTCGCACAACAGTATCTACCAGAGGTTTATGAAGCTGAAGTAGAAAGATATGGAAACAGAACTTTAGGTGGTTTCTTAAAAATGGTTGGCGCTGAAATGCCAATGACGTCTGATCAAGTTATCTGGTCAGAACAAAATAGATTACACATCTCTTATACAGGATGTACATTAACAGGACCTGGTGCTGGAACTTTCGTTTTCAGTGTACCTACTAATGCTGCTGTTGGTGCAACTTCTATTAAAAATGCAATTGCTCCTAACGATACTATCGTTGTAATGAACCCAACTACTGGCGTTACATTAAAAGGTATTGTAGGTGCTGTAGCTGCAAATGGTGCTTTAACAAACGTTACTGCTTATCCATTTACAACTGCTAACTGGGATACTTTAGGTATTGCTGCTGCTGCAGGTGCTGCTGGATTAAAGATATTCGTTTACGGTTCTTTATTTGCTAAAGGAACTGGAAGTGGAAACTTTTCAGTACAGCCACAATTTACTCAATACTCTAATCAACCAATCATAATCAAAGATAGATTTGAAATTAATGGTTCTGATATGGCACAGATTGGATGGGTAGAAGTTGCTACAGAAGACGGAACATCAGGATACTTATGGTATTTAAAGTCTGAGTCTGAAACAAGATTACGTTTTGACGATTACTTAGAAATGGCAATGGTTGAAGGAGAATTAGCTGCTGCCGCTAGTGGTTTCACTGCTCAAGCTGCTAACGTACCTGGATTCTCAGCTACTATTAATGCTCATGGTACTGAAGGTCTTTTCCAAGCTATTACTAATAGAGGTAATATTATGAGTGGATTCCAAGGTGCTACAGGTATTTCTGATTTCGATCAAATACTTAAAAACCTTGACACACAAGGTGCTATTGAAGAAAACATGTTATTCTTAAATAGAGATACAGACTTAGAGTTTGATGACATGCTAAGCCAAATTTCTGCAGGACAATCTGGAGGAACTGCTTACGGTTTATTTGAAAATTCTGAGGATATGGCTTTAAATTTAGGTTTCTCTGGTTTCAGAAGAGGTTCTTATGACTTCTACAAAACAAGCTGGAAATACTTAAATGACGCTTCAACAAGAGGTGCGGTAGCTGTAAACAATATCGATGGTGTATTAATTCCTGCGGGAACTTCTACAGTTTATGACCAAATTTTAGGTACAAACATTAGAAGACCATTCTTACACGTAAGATATAGAGCTTCTCAAGGAGATGACAGAAGATACAAAAACTGGATCACTGGTACTGCTGGTGGTGCTTACACTTCTGAAATTGACTCGATGATCGTAAACTGGTTATCAGAGAGATGTTTAGTTACTCAAGCTGCTAATAACTTCGTGTTATTCCAAAGCTAGAATTACTTTAAAGTTTATCTCCGTCTTCGGGCGGAGATACTCTTTATTTTTTTTATTAATTATATTATATTATATCATGTCAAAGACAAAACAAATTTCAACCCCTGAATGGGAGATCAAGGATAGAACTTATTTTTTAACAAATCAAGTATCACCTTTAACATATACATTAGGAACAAGACATTCAAGACGTTATCCATTATTACATTTTGATGAAAAAAGTGGAGAACAAAGAGAATTAAGATATGCAACTAATATGAACTCACCGTTTGTTGATGAGCAAAAAGGAGAGGTTACATTAGGTCATGTTATTTTTGAAGAAGGAATGTTATTTGTACCTAAACAAAAACAAAACTTACAAAAATTATTATCATTATACCATCCAAGAAAAGGTCACGTTTATGCAGAGTTTAAACCTGAAGTAATAGCAACAGATGAAATAGATGAAATAAACTTTGAAATAGATGCTTTACTTGCTGCTAAGCAAATGGAGATTGATGAAGCTGAGTCTGTTTTAAGAGTTGAAAAAGGATCTGCCGTTAGTACAATGAGCTCTAAAGAAATAAAAAGAGATTTACTTTTAATGGCAAAGAAAAATCCTGCTGGATTCTTAGCTATTGCTAATGATGAAAATGTTGGATTAAGAAACGTAGGTATTAAAGCTGTAGAGCAAGGTATCGTTAAGTTATCTCAAGACCAAAGAACGTTCCATTGGGGATCTAATGATAGAAAATTAATGACTATACCTTTTGATGAACAACCATACTCAGCATTAGCTGCTTGGTTTAAAACTGATGAAGGCGTAGAAGTTTTTAAAACAATCAATAAAAAGTTACAATAATATGTAACTATAATTATAGTGAAGGGTCACTTTGGTGGCCCTAATCACTATTAACTAAAATATTAAAATGGCAATAAACGTAAATACTGTATATCAAACCGTTTTATTAATACTAAATAAAGAACAAAGGGGTTATATGACACCTGTTGAGTTTAATAAAATAGGTGGACAAGTTCAATTAGAAATATTTGAAAAATATGCTGAAGATATGAATCAGCAATTACGTGTGCCACAAATAGATTTAGATTATTCTGATAGACAAATAAATGTAGATGAAAAATTATCTATATTCAAAGAAATAGATACTGCTACATATACAACTAGTGGTCATCAAATACCTTTCCAATACTCTGGAAACTCTTCGACAACACAATCGTGGACGTCAATAACTAATCAACTTACATATCCTTTAATAGGAGACTCAATTAGTTTTGCTGCAAAAAATGCTATTAGTAATGTTTTTGTAGACGAAATACAGTATTCTCCAGATCAATACACTGTAAGTGGTGGTAATTTAATATTAAACGGTACAGCACCTCAAGCGGGTACTACAGTTGTAATAAATCTATATAGTAAACAGTTTTATAGACTTGGCACCGTTATATATAGTGCTGGAGGAACATTACCAATACAAGAGTTAGAGAGAGTTGGTTCTAGTGAACTCTATCATTTACTCAGTTCTAATCTAACTAAACCTACAACTAAATATCCTATATACACTTATAAAAATAATTATATAAATGTCTATCCTGAATCTATTGATTTTGGTATTTCAGTAAACTATTTAAGAAAACCTATACCACCAGTTTGGGGCATGGACACAAGTATAACAACTCAATATACTTTTCAAGCTAGTAGCTCTATGAATTTTGAATTACATAGTTCTGAACAAACTGAATTAATATTAAAAATATTATTATATGCTGGTGTAGTAATTAGAGATCCAGAAATAATACAGGTTGCAGCTTCTCAAGTTCAACAACAAGAAATAAATCAAAAAAGCTAGACTATGTCAATACCTAATGGAGGTTTAATAACCGAAACAAACAGACAATATTACGCTGGTGCACAGCAGTTTCAAGCGAAAGCTCAAACAGCTACTAATATACCTAGTGATTATGTTGGTCAAACTTTTACTAGTACTTTTGATACTAATCTAACTTTTAGTAGCTCTGATAATGCTTCTAATGGTTTTAACTTAAACAATTTTAAAATATTCACAAGTCCAGATGCTAACACTTGGACAGAGTTACTACCTTCATCTGCTATATCTACAACAACAGGCACAAGTAACACAGCATCAGCAATCACACAAAAAAACATAACTATTGCAGTAGCTAACACAAGCGTTCTAGTTGGTATGACAATACTTTCTGCTAGTGGAGCATTTATAGGTGTTATTGCTAGCATCGCGGCAGGTAATCAAACATTCACATGTGTAAACAATTTAGCTGTAGCTGTTTCTAACTTAGACGTGTTAACATTTAGATTAGTTCAACCGTATTCTGAGCTTAACAACGTAGTTACAATAAAAGCTTCGTTACCACCTAGCATATATGTTAAAATACAATTAAATGAAAATACTTTATGGGATAACAATGGTAGTTATTCTTATACTAGATTAGATGATGTTATCGATAATTTTTTAATTGCATATGTTGGTGCTGGTAAATTAATACCTAGCATTAAAAGAACTGATGTTATATTTCATGCTAAACGTGGTTTACAAGAATTTAGTTATGATACTTTAAAAAGTATAAGATCACAAGAATTAACTGTTCCTTTAAGTTTAACTATAACTATGCCTCAGGATTATGTTAACTACACTAGATTTTCATGGACAGATCAAATGGGTGTGCAACACACGATATATCCGGCTAATGAATTAACATTAAGACCTTATTCTACACCAACACAAGCTGGAGACGGTAGTATAGTACAAGACAGTAATGATAATAACACAGAGCTAACATCACAAACAACAGAGGCTTGGAACGCAAATAATCCAAGAAAATTAAGTGGTGCATTTTTAAATGATTATAATGTAGCTGATTTATATTGGCAAAACTATTACAATAACGCTTTAGGTCAAAGATATGGTTTAAACCCTGTTACTAGTCAAAGAAATGGTTGGTTTATAGTAGACGATAGAAAAGGACAGTTTGGTTTTTCTAGTGATTTAAAAGAAAAGCTAATTGTTATGGAATATATCTCTGATGGTAATGCGTATGATTTAGATGCTAGAATACCTAAAATGGCAGAAGAAGCTTTGTATGCACATATAATATATTCTATATTATCAACAAGTGTAGGTGTTCAGGAATACATAGTACAAAGATTTAAAAAAGAAAAAAGTGCTAAATTAAGAAATGCTAAAATAAGATTATCTAATATTAAGCTAAACGAAATAGTTCAAGTGTTTAGAAATCAATCTAAATGGATTAAATATTAATACATGGCTGAGATAAAAAATAGTTTTCTTAAGTCCAAAATGAACAAGGACTTAGATGACAGACTTATTCCTAACGGTGAGTATAGAGATGCAAGAAATATATCTGTAGGTAGATCTGAAGATGATGATATAGGTGCGTTAGAAAATATAAAAGGTAATACTTTAGTTCCAGGAACTAATATTGGGGCTTTACAAGTTATAGGTTATTTAACAAGTAATAATTCTGAAACTATTTATTTGTTTTTAACTAACAATTCTACTGCTTCACCTGGAACTAGCCATTACATATACAAATATTTTAATAATTCATATACTAAAATACTTGAAGGTGCGTTTTTAAATTTTAGTGCAGATAACTATATAACAGGAGTTAATCTTGTAGAAGATTTATTATTTTGGACAGATAACAGGAATCAACCTAGAAAAATAAACGTTACTAAACCTTTTGGTTATTACTTTAAAGAAAATCAAATATCTGTAGCAAAATACAACCCTTATGAACCTATAGAGTTATTAAAAACTATAACAGCAACTGGTACTTCAACAGGGGTTAATTTAGTTTTAACAGCTGCAAATACTTTAATAAAAAAAGGTATGAGCGTAATTGTTAAAAATAATTCTAACGTTCAAAAAGTTGATGCTGATAAATATATATACGTAACAAACGTTTCAGGAACTGCTGTAACTTTAAACGTTCAACCAACGGACGAAGCTGGTAATAATTATAATATTGTAAATACAGATACTATAACTTTCCTTGTTACAACTATGACAGGTAAAGATATCACATATGATTTTAACGATAGTAATGATTGGCCTGGTGATCCAGATTTTTTACAAGATTTATTTGTAAGGTTTAGTTATAGGTTTAAGTTTGATGATCAAGAGTATTCTGTAATGGCGCCATTCACTCAACCAACTTTTATACCTCAACAAAAAGGTTATTTTTTAGAGGGTGATGAAGATGCGGCTTATAGAAGTACTATATTAGACTTCATGCAAAATGGTGTACAAAACGTAGAATTAATTATTCCACTTCCAGACAGACAGTCTAAACTAGGTGACGGAACTCTTGATACATATAAAATAGTACAGCTAGATATATTATATAAAGAATCAGACGCTAGAGCTGTAAAAGTTTTAGACAGTATAAACGTAGATAATTTAAACTCAAGTTCAAACACATACTTGTATAACTATCAATCAAGAAAACCTTATAAAACTTTACCAGAAAGACAAACTGTAAGAGTTTATGATAGAGTACCTGTTAGAGCTTTGGCACAAGAGGTTTCGGGTAATAGAATTATGTATGGTAACTTCCAGAGCCAACATACTCCACCGGCAACAATAGATTACAACGTTGGCGCTAGCGCTAAAAACACAACTGTTTTTACTAATTGGGCTGAATATCCAAATCATACTTTAAAGAAAAATAGAAATTATCAAGTTGGCTTTATATTATCTGACAAGTTTGGTAGACAATCATCAGTTATATTATCATCTGTTGATGATAGTGCTCCAACAACATTAGGTGGCACTACATTTGGTGGTTCAACTTTTTATCACCCTTATACTTCGGCAACACAAAATTTAAAACAATGGTTTGGTGACGCTTTAAAAGTTGTTATAAATACTGAAATTACTTCTTCTGTAAATAGTGATGGCGAAGGTGCTCCAGGTTTATATGCTGATCAGATAGGAAACGGTTTTAATACAACAGCAAACAGCGTAGGGATAACTTCTCCTTTTATTTATACATTTACTCTAGGTTCAAATGCGGTTGACGTTCCGGTTTTAAATTCATATTTAAGAGGTGAGTTTACAGATTTTGTAAAAGTAACCAATGTAGATGATACAGCTGCTCCTATTTACACAATAACTACAGATGGGCAAGTAAATAATTTCTTATATTCTGACAATGCTTTAAATGCTCCAGACACTAAATATGCTTATACAATAACAAACACTTTAGGTTGGTATTCGTATAAAGTTGTTGTTAAACAACAAGAGCAAGATTACTATAACTGTTATTTACCAGGTTTTTTAAATGGTTACCCAAGTACAACAGGTGTAACTGATCCTCCAGTTTTTCCTACAACTGAAGACGATAAAACAGCTCACACAGTATTATTAAACGATAATATAAATAAAATACCTAGAGATTTAAATGAAACTTCTGATCAACAAAAACAGTTTAGAAGCTCTGTAAGATTATATGGTAGAGTAAATAACACCGCCACGGACAACGTACAATATTTTCCAGTTTCCACCGGAACTCAAACACTGCCATTAGCTATGACGGCAGACACTATATCTACAGCTTTTGATTTATCTATGTATAGCGATGATATTTCAACAACTAATGTTCCTTTTTATCAATTAGAAACAAATCCTTTTATAGCTAGATTAGCAACGTCCAATGCTGGTACTACTGTTGTAGGTTTACCTAACTCTTCAATGACAATACAACTTTCTGTTGCTGAAACAGAACCTGTTGAAAGTTTATTACAATTATTTTACGAAACAACAACAGTTGGTTTAATAGCTGATTTAAATGCTGATATAAACACTGGTTTTGATGGTGTGGCTGGATTGTCAGCATTAGGTTATTCGCATTTTGAAAACATGGCTGCTAACACAGATATATCAGCTGTATTTAAACCTCAAAACAATCAAGGTAGTGATTTTTTAAATACTCAGATAGAAAACGTTTCTATGACAGTTACAGATGGTAATGGTCTCACTAGAGCAACGGGAAATTTAACTGACGGTTTTACAGGCGATTTTAAACTGATAACATCTGGAACAGGATATAAGCTACAAACAGCAGTTGATACTTTTGTTTTTTCAAATGCTGGTTTTGATTCAAATAAAAACTCAAAAGAAACATATAATTTTAATTTTACTTGGACAACTGTACCGGCTTCAGGTGGTGATACTAGTTCAACACCTTTCACGGGAAACTTAACTAATAATGATCCTATTTTTACAGACTGGATTTCAGGACCAAGCTTACCGGCTGTAACGGTTAGCGTTGGTGATAACACTGGTGTTACTAGAGGAGCTGATAATGGTTCTGCTACAAATAATACAAGTCAAATAAAGTATAGTATAGTTTCTCAATCACCAGGTTCTTATTTTTCTATAGCTGATCCTTCTGTTGGCGTTGTTACAAAAAGTACAACAACACCACTAGGTGTTTATACTTTAAACTTAAAAGCTGAAGATGCTGTTGTGAGTGGTGTAGTACAAAATGGTTCGCTAAGCGTTACTAAACAACAAGTAATTACAGTTGGTGCGTTACAAATGAATACAAGTTCTAAATCAGGTTGCGAATCTAGTATTGTTCCTTCTCAAGGTATACCACCTATGTTTGGTGCTGTAGTACCACTTTCTGCAACTCAATCACAACCCCAAAGAGCAATATGGTATATAGCTAATGGAACTTTTACCAGTTCTAGTCCAGCTTCTGGTTATGCTTTAACTGATTTACCGGTTCAACCATCAACTAGCACAAGTGACTCTAACTTTTTATTTAGACTAGGAACACCAAATAATTCAGCTTTATCAGTTGGAACTGTTGTATTTTCTTGTAATATGCAGCAGAAATATTCTAGCGGATCATCTGCTCCTAGGTCTGGTTCAAAAGTTCAATGGAAAGTTTATCACAGAGATAATGCCTCTGATGCAACATGGAGTCAATTAGCTGATATAAATAATTCTAATATTATTGCTGATGCGGAATTAATAAACAACAGCTCTAATACTACTAAATACGCTTCAACAGCTTTTGCTTTTGACACAGTTGGTGAATACCTTATTGTTGCTGAAAATGCTTACCATACTTATGCTGGTACGTTTAATGATTCATTAATTTTATGGGTTAATTCTGATGATTTATACTATGGTTCGTGTGTAGTTGAAAACGGTTCTCAAGTCTCACCATACTCTACTAATCCAACAGCTTGGAATTATGAAATATCTAGTCATAAAACAGCATACGGTTGTTATGCTACTAGTACACCAAGATTTGCTCCAATGGCTTATGCAGAATATGTTGATATATTTTACTTAAACAATACATTATCTTCACCAGCCAATGGTTCGACATATAACTATCCTAACTTCTTCGGTTTTGATGCTGCTTTTGGTAAACCTTTTGATCAGGTAAAAGTTTCAGCAAAATTTGATGCGGGTGGTATTAAAATAAGTGGAGATGCAAATACGTGTAGTGATAAACTTGCTAGACCTTGTTCCTCTTCTTCATTACCTGTTTGTTCTAGACCTGTTCCAGGCGCAATAGGTTGGTTGTAATAATAACAAAAAATAAGTGATAATAAAATAATATGGCTGCTACTTTAGAATTAAAATATTTTAACTCATACTGGTTGAAGAAAATATCAAGTGTTGTAGATGCTAACCCACAGCCTATAAAACCATATGACACTATACCTGGAGGTAATGCTAATGCAACACCAGCTGTTGCGCCTTATGCTAATGACAATGCAACTGACTGGTTTATTGAAGAGTCTAGAATTAGAGGAGGTTATAATAACACATCGACAGATATAGGTGTGAAAGCTCACATAGTGGAAGATAACCCTAACAACCAAAATAGATTTAATGCCTTGATATATTCAGGCGTATTTAATTCTAGAACAGGAGTTAATCAAACAAATGAGTTTTCTGTTGGTGAAGACATAACTAGAGGTGTAGATCCAGCACATGGACAAATAATGAAACTTTATGCTGAAGATACTAATTTAATTATATTTCAAGAAGATAAAGTAAATAAAGCTTTAATAGATAAAGATGCTATATACACTGCTGAAGGCCAACCTTTGACAGCTTCTGGTAGAATGATTATAGGACAAATAGTACCTTATAAAGGTAAATACGGAATAGCTCAAGATCCTTTTAGCTTTGCTGTATATGGTTATAGAAAATACTTTACAGATAGAAGAAGAGGTTGCGTGTTAAGACTAACAACCGGTGGTGAAATTATAGAAATATCAGGTTATGGTATGCAAGACTTTTTTAGAGACAAGCTAACACAAAATGGTATAACTAATATAGTAGGTGGTTGGGACAATCATACTAAAAACTATATATTATCTATACAAACAGCTTCAGATTATGACACTGCTAGTTTTGATGAAACAGTACAGGGTTGGACTAGTTTCTTTGATTTTAAACCAAGCTTTATGTTTAGTTTAACTTCAACTTTCTTTTCTACTAATAGTGGCAAGCTTTACAGTCATTATGGAAGTAGTGCACATGGAAGATTCTACGATGCGCCTAACAATGTATTTGCTTCAACAGTTAAAGTTATATTAAACGGTTCTCCATCAACAGTCAAAGTGTTTAAAACAATTAATTATGAAGGTAATAATGATTGGACTGTATCAAATGTTGTAGCAAGTTCTGGAGATATAGCTCAAGTACCTATTGCTAAATACGGAAATGTTCCTACTAGTTTAACTGCTTTAGAAAACGAAATGTTTACTAACAAGTTTAAAAGAAAAGAAAATAAATACTTTGCTAATTTAATAAATACTTCACCCGTGACTCCTGGTGAAATACTTTTTGGTGCAAGTATGACAGGTGTAAAAGGATTTTTTACAACTTTTGAATTTAGCTTAGACAATAGTATAAACCAAAAAAGAGAATTATTTGCAGTATCTTCTGACACTGTAGAATCATCATATTAAAAGATTATGGAAGAAGTTTTAAATATATTATACGAATTTTTATTTGCCGCACCAGAAGGGGTAAACATAGGTATAGCACCTATGGTAGCTGGCGCTATTCTAAGCGGTGCTGGTAAAATTATAGGTGGAATATTTGGTTCAGGTAGAGCAAGAAGAGCTAGAAGAAGAGCTGAAGCTGAAAAAAGAAGATTAACAGGAGAGTTAAAAAGCTTGGAAAATGGTAGACAGAAAGTAATAAATCCATATTCAAACACTAAAGATTTAAGTTCACTAGCTAAAGATTTAAGTGGTAAGCTAAGTAATCCATATGCTAATTTAAGTGTAGCAACAGGCGCATCTAAAATGCAAGCTGAAGAAGCGGATATTGCTTTAGCAAATACTTTAGATACATTAAGATCGTCTGGAGCAAGTGCTGGTGGTGCTACTGCGTTGGCTCAAGCGGCATTGCAAAGCAAAAAAGGTGTTGCAGCTAATATAGAACAGCAAGAGGCTTCTAATGAAAAAATGAGAGCACAAGGTGAGCAATACTTACAGCAAGCTGAAATAGGTGAGCAAAGAAGATTACAACAAATACAAATAAGTGAAGGTCAAAGAACTCAACAAGCAGATGCAGCTGGTAGATCATTTAAATTTAATGCACAGGAAAGAAGAAAAGATGCTCAAATAAACTTCACAAGAGGTCAAATAAATCAACAAACACAAAGAGCACAACAAGCATATGACCAAGGTACACAAGCAATAACTGGAGCGATAACCGGTGGGTTTGGTGCTTTAGGTGATATAGCTAGTGCCGGTGGATTTTTTAAAGGTGGAGCAGAAGGTGCAAAAGCAGCAGGTTATAATTTGGCAGGTTCAAACAAATAAAATAGTATGGCAATAAAAGAAAAATTAATAGAAAACAAAAAGCTTAATGAGCAAATTAAATTTGCCATATCAGAGCTTCAATCTAGACTTTCATACGAGCTTGGTTATAGCGATAGCAAAGTAAAACCTATTGATTATGCTGAATTATATGATCCATTTGTAAAACACTACGCAGATATACAACTTGCTTTAACACAAGGTACAAGTGAAAACCCTGTAGAAGATAGAAAATATATTGATATAATAAGTGGTAGTGTACAGGTTATTAAAACGGGTTTAGAAAATATCATGAGTAATACAGAAGTTTGGCCTGAAATGGTACAAAAAGCTGGTGTTATGGGTGGTTTAGACATGATGGGAACACCTGTAAGCAGGTTTCTTTGTTTAAGCATACTAAACGGTGATTTAGAAGGAGAAGTGCAGATTAAAGCTATTGATAATAACTTAAATAAATTAGCTTGGGAAATATATGAAAAAGACGGAAGATTTGTAGAGAGAATTTATTTAAACAAATTAAATGAGTTATCTGAGAAACAGGACATGTTTGTAAGTATACCTAGTACATTAGAAGCAAATGAAAACTTTAAACTATCTAATCCTGATATATTTGAACAAGAGCAGGTTGGTAGCGATGAAAGCAACATATCATTAACAGGTGGTGTTACAGAAGTTTACAGAAAAAAGAAAGCTGATGGATCTCTAGATATTAAAACAAAAGATCTTGATGCTAACATGGTACAAGAATTTTATATCATAGATAAAGATTTAATAGGTGAAAGCTTACAGTTTAATCTTCAGATGGATAAAATTACAGCTGGTTTACTTGAAGAGTTTCAAAGCTTTGACCAAGTAATAGCATTTAACAACAATATTATAGCTGAAGTAACAGATCATTATTTACCAACAGCTAAAGCGCTTAGAGACAATCAACAAAAAAGATTTCAAGAAGATTATAAAAAATGGTTTTTAGAAACTCAAATAGGTGAAGAGTATCCTATGGGACCACCTAAATCTAAACAACAAGAAGAACAGCCTATGCAACAACCTCAAGTTGCGCAAGAAGAAATAGTTGAAGAGCAAGTAGTATCCTAAATTTAATCAATGGCAAACTGTAAAGAGTTACACGTAATAGGATCCCAAGCATACAAAGATTGTTTGGAGAAAAACAAAGAAAAAGACGAAGAAGTTGTAGAAGTTGTTGAAGATGAAGTTATTGAGGATACTGATCCTAATATTGAAAGAATAGCTTTAAATGAGCAGGTAATTTTATCTAATGAATCTAATGCTAAAGTTTTTGGAGAAGATGTTTTTACTCATGATTTAAGTTTAATTGATACTAAAAAGCTTTTTGATAAAATTGATACGCAAGAGTTTAAACCTGAAATAAATTTATTTGGATTTTTTAACAAACCATTTGACGAAACTGTAGGTTATAATTCATTAGAGAAAATGGATGAAAATGACATGAATTTACCTACATTTCCTCTTTCTTTAGATATGACGCCAAGGCAACAGGCTTTTGTAGATCGTGTCGCTTCACAAGATGTTAGAGATATTGTGTTAAGTAACATGGCCAATGATAAAATATCCAAATCTTTACTTGATTGTAGAGATGGTATTCAAAGATGTTTTGATAAAATATATGATAATATAGATAATCAAGGTTTAAGATATTTAAAAGGAGATCAAAAAAGAATAGCAGAATTAAATTTAGAATTACAAAAAGCAGTTAAAAGTGGAGATCAAGATCTTGTTAGAGAAGTAAAAAAAGATTTAATTAAAGTTAGAGGTAAGCAAAATAATAATAAATCTCAAATATTTGACCCTGAAGAAGGTGGAAAATTTAAATCTGTAAAGTATGTTGATGGTGAATTAGATCCAGGTGATCTTTCTGATACAGCTATAGAAATAGAAGAAAACGCACTTACTTTAATTCAAAAAAATCGTGTTGAAAACAATGGAGATGTAGGTGTTTTACAGACTCAACAAACTAAACTTTATTATGAGTTAATATCGTTGAGTGATATTATTGTAAAAAACTACGATAAAGTTTCTAAAGGAAAAGATAAAGGAGTTACTCAAGAAGCGGTAGAAAAATGGTCTAATTTTTTTAATGGTAAAAATAGTTTAGAAGCTATAAAAAAAATGTCTGAAACTGGTATATTACCAAAAGATTTAAGATTAGATTATTTTTCTGAAGGTAATGGAACTATACTAGGTGACGCTTTTAATGAAAAAATAAAAGAATTTTTAGTATCATCAAGAGCTTTACTATTAAATGAAAATCCTATAGATGAAGAAGAAAATGTTGTATTAGAAGGTTTTAATAGAAAATTTAAAGATTTTACTGGTTATAATATACTTAATCAAAACGATGATAAGGTTGTTTTTCAAACTTATAACAAGCTTTTAGGTGATGTTGGTGTGGGTTTTGTAGATCAAATAAAGCAAGATCAAAGATTATACACTAGTATTGCTGAATTAAGTTATAATACTACTTTAGATTTAGTTCCATTGATAACAGCAATGTATGGTCAAAATAAAATTAAAGGTTTTAAAAATATAGTTAATTCAGTTGGAAAAGTAGGTAATTATATAAATAAATCTTTTAATCCAAATAATTCTAAAACAATATCTACAGTAATAAACACCGTATTTGGTCTTGATGGAAAAGGTTCTTCAGGTATTAAAGAGATGATAAAATTAGGATCTGCTGATACTATATTAGAAACTCTTGTTGGTCAAGAGCCTATGCCTGCCGAATTTGGTTTTATATTAGGTTCTACTAACTCCTTAATGGAACAAAAAATGGTGCAAGGTAGTTTGCTTAGATTAGCAAATAAAATACCTGCTGTAAAATATATATATGGAAGTCAAAGTGGAAGAAAATTAGTAAATACACTAATTGGAGCAGGAGGTGGTACTGGTGCTATGACTTTTACTGAAGCTGCACAATATGCTTTAAAAGAAGGTATTTGGGGAGAAAGCGAATATAACTCATTTGCAGAGGTTTTTATGTCACCTAACGCAATGGGTGAAAATCCTACAGAACCTAAGCTAGGTAAATTACTTTCTTTATATGTTTCTTTTGCTGCTATTGGTTTAGGTCAATCTTCTACAGCTAAAGCTATATATGCTGATTTAAAAAAGATAGATCGTAATAGTGGTAATAAACAAAGAATAAAAACTATAAATGATTTATCTAAAGGTTCGGTTATTGAAGTAGATGGTAAAAAAGCTTTTAGTGACATACAGATAAAAGATTTAAATTCAGAAAAAAATATACAAAGTGCTACAGAAAAAGCTATAGGAAATATTAAAAAAGATAAAAATCTTACTGACGTAGAAAAAATTAAAAAAATACAAGAAATAACTGAAGCATCGGAATATTTAATGGTGTCTAGAGAATATGGTCTTGTTATGGATAGTTTTGCAAAAAGTGAAACATATAGTAGAACTATAGAAAAAGAAAGTGGAAAAGTAATACAGAAATTAACACAAGGGGGTAATGGTTTGTTTTCTTTAGAAGCAAAAGATATTGATTTTATTTCAGGTACGGATCCAATAATGCTTGCTAAAAGCTTAATGAAACAAAATCCAAATCTTTCACCTAGAAAAGCAAAGTATACTGCAATAGACATGCAACAAAAAGCATTGTTTATTTCTAATACTGCAACTAATTTTGTAGGTAATCAAAGAACTGGTGAAGGTGGAAAATTAAGAAATGAAATTATTAACGTTTTAAAAGAATCTCAAAAAATTGGAGAAGAAATAATAACTTTATCTAAACCTGAGAATAGAAAGAAAAATGGTATAGCAGGAGATCTTAAGATTGAAAAAGCTAAAGCCAAGCTTGAAGAGTTAAAAATAAAACTTCAAGAGCAAGAAAATAACGCTTCTGATTTAGCTGAAGCAAGAGCAATAGAAAAAGCTGCTTTTTTTGGAGATGCTAATGTTAAAGTAAATATACTTACTGGGAAAGATTATAAAGATAAAGGCTACGAACCTAGTGAAGGTGTTTTTATACAAAAAAGTGGAGAAATAGATATAAATATCAACAAAATAAGAGAAACTAAATCTCAAAATATTGTAGTGCATGAGGTTGGTCATAAAATAGTTTTAAATCAATTAAAAGATTTAAATGGAAATTTAACATCTTCTGGTGAAAGAATTCTTACACAATTTAAAGAACTAATACCACAACAGCAAAGAAAAATAGTTGAAAGCGCTTTGAAGAGAAATTATAAAAATGATTCTAAAAGTAAACAATTAGAAGAATTTTTTACAATATTTAGTGAAAAATTTGCTGATGGTGAAATTATTTTACCAGGTGAAACGAGAAAAATAGAAGGAATAAATAATGCTTCAGATTTACTTAATCTTGTTAGAAGAGTACAAGGTGAACTTGGTCTTATATATGATGGTAAAACAGATAAGTTTAGTGCTAACTTACTTGAAGCAATAGAACTTGGTGCTAAAAATGCTAAAGTAGAAGGAGCTCAGTATAAAAAAATAGAATTTGATCCTAAAACAAAATTATCTTTACAGATAAACCCATTGGTTACAACAGAAACGGTAGTTGATTTTCAAAAAAGAGATTATTTTAATATATCAGAAAATATTAGAAATGGATCATTTGATCTTTTAATGCCAGAAGGTTTAAATTCAAAACAAAGAGAAATAATAAGAGAAAGACTTAGTGAAAGATTAATTAATTACGATCCATCTAAATCTGCTTTAAACACTTGGCTTATAAACAATATTGAATTCTCTAGAAAAGATGCAAATAAAAGATTGTATGAAGAAAGTAAAGGGCCTGATTATTTAGAAGAAAACTATAAAGAAGCCGCTTCTGTTTTAGATGGTCAAAACACTTTTGAAATATCAGGTGAAGCTCCAGCTTTACAAAGATCTACAATTAAAAAAATATTAAATTTACAACCTACTGAAATAGACAATGTAAAACGTAGTATAGCTAAAATTGTATTTGGTAAAGAATCAGTTCAAGGTTTAGAAAATTTAACTAGAAAAGATATACAATCTATAAGACAAGAGTTTTTAAAATCTGAAACAGGTGATGGAACTAAAATTAGAAAAATAGTTTTAAATAAAATAAATGAACTTGGTAAAAATGGTCTGTCAACAACTAGTGGTGTAGAATTAGTTCATAGTGGTATTTCTTTATCAAGAATGTCAAACTCTTTAAAAGGTGGTGGTAAAGGTTATGATATATTTTTAGAGCCAGTGTTGAAAGAAAATGGAGAACAAGCTAGATATAGTGTAGAAGAAGCTAATAAATTAGGTATAGCACTAGATAAAAGTGGTTCAGGACCTTTGAAATATAAGAAAAGACCATTAAGTGATTTTATAAAAGATGGTGTGCCTACGCAAGAATACTTGAATTGGATACAAGGAAAAGATATAGCTTCAGGTGCAAGAGGTAGAAAAAATTCATTAGTAAATGAAATAACAGGTGAACTTGGTATGGAAGCAATGCTTTCAACAATGGTAGATCAAAAAATTGTTATACCACCTGTATTAGATGTTAATGGTAAAGTTATAGAACCTGCAAGAACAGAAGATTTATTTCCAAACGCTACACCTGAACAAAAAATAAAAATGGCAACAGATGCTATTGTAAATTTTGTAGGTGATAAGGTTTCTAGAGTTTATAAAAATACTCAAAACTTGTTATATTCTAAAAAAGATTTTACTAAGTTTAATGCAGATATACAAGGTATAACCGGTAAAGATGGTCTTATAGACATGACCAAGTTTGCTGAAATATTTAATAAACAAGGTAAAGATTTTCAAAAACTATTTAATGAATCACTACCTGGTAATGATTTTGTAGCTTATATAAATAGTTTAAATGTTAAAAAAATAGAGGAAATGTTGCCTCTGTTAGAAACAGAACTAAAAAAAGGTAGTCCAGAGTATTATGCTGAAGTTGCTAACGTTTTAAAAGAACAAACAAACTTTAAAAGATATTTAAACAAAATAGGTGTAGAATATACTCCAGAAAAAGATTTAGTTAAGCCTGAGTTTAATGCTGATGGAACAAAAAATTCTCAAAATATAGTTAGAACCAAAGGTTGGATGAAAAGCTTTATAAAACAATTTGGACCTTGGGGTGAATTAACAAAAACACAGCAAAACTATATACTTGGAACTGTTGGGTTTGGAAAAAACTTAAGAAAAGAATTAGGTTTAGTTAAAGGTGATAGAACTAGAGAGCAAATGTTAATTGACGCTTTTGGAAAAGACGTATTAACAGGTGAAAGAACAGTTGAACTACCTGATGTGTATCAGGTTGCTTATAATCAAACTACTAAAACTAAATTTGAAGAACTAATAAAGGATAAAGACAAGTATACGCCTAAAGAGTTAAGAGATAAAATGGTAAAGCTTTTAATACCTAAAGGAAAAGGTGTTGAGTATTTTGAAACAATGGTTGCTAACAATACTAAAGCTGTTAATTCAACTTTAGAAGGTTTTTTAAATATGTATGAAAAAAGCTCTAATAAAACTAGAACTTTTGAAGATATTACCAACATGTTAAAATTACAGACAAATCACAATTCTGGTATAAAAGGTTTGTTTCCTATAACTTCTATTCTTTTAGAAGCAAAAGGATCTGTTAATAAAAAAGGTGAAATAACTAATAAAAAATTACACTTTGAACATAATAAAGAATTATTTAATTTTAGTAAATCTTTTCTTGAAATACTAAAAAGCGATAGAACTTTAGAAGCTAAAAAAGAATTAATAGAAAAATTATCTAAAGATGCTACTCAATCTATAATAAGTGAGCAAATGAGGTTTGAAAAAGATGCTGATGGAAGAACTGTGTCTGGTTCTTTAGATGCAGATATGGCAACTTATGGATATAGAGAAGGTGCAGCTGGAAACGCAATAGATCTTTTAAATCCTTATGGTGGAACTGTAGCTCAAAAAATACAAAATAAATTAAAAACAAAAATTGTAAATAATTTAATAAAATTAGATACTAAAGGTAATAAAAATATAATTATGCCAAAACCTGAAAATGGTTTGATTTTTGAAAGAAATTCAAAAGGTGAAATTATAGGTTCTTATTCTAAAAAACAACATAACTTAAAACTAAGTAAGGGTTTAAATGATATATTGTTTAGAACAAAAGGTATAGATGCTAATTTAAAAGTAAGTAGAGTACAAGGTAAAAAAGAAGGTGCAAGTAAAGGACGCTTTATGAATATGTTTTACGGAGCTGAAGATTTTGGTGGTTTGACATATTCTATATTAGCTGGTAAAGGTAAAAGTGGTGAAGCAGATCAAGCGTTTTTTAAAGACAATTTAGTAACACCTTACAATAGAGGTGTTGCAAAAACAGAACAATATAAGATAACTTTAAAAAGAGACTATGCTAATACTTTAAAGCAATCTAAAATAAACGACATCGTTGGTAAATTACCTGGCAAAGGAGATGGTTTAACTAAAAAAATAGAAAACTCTAGTTTTACATATGATCAAGCTGTAAGATCTTATCTTTGGAATAAAAGTGGTTATGAAATACCCGGTATAAGTAAAGAGCAAAAAACACAACTAATTGAAACTATAACTAATAATCCAGAGTTACAAGCTTTTGCTGATTCGTTATTAAAAATTACTAAAAACAACAAATGGACAGAGCCTGGAGCACACTGGGACGTTAGAAATTTAAGTTATGATGTTTTAGTAAATCAGGTTGATAGAGCTCGTAAAGGTTATATAGGTGAGTTTACAAATAATGTTGATGCTATATTTTCTGAAGCTAATTTAAACAAACTAGAAGCAGCTTACGGGCCAGCATATAGATCTTCTTTAGAAAGTTCTATAAGAAGAATGAAAAGTGGAAGCAATAGACCTGGTGGAGGTACAGCTACTGAAAATGCTTTCATGAACTGGACAAATAATTCAATTGGTGCTATTATGTTTTTTAACAGAAGATCAGCAGTTTTACAAACATTATCGTCAGTTAACTTTATAAACTGGGGTGATAATAACCCTTTAAAAGCTGCTCAAGCGTTTGGTAACATAAAACAATGGACTACAGATTTTACTACAATATGGAATTCTGATAAGCTTAAAGCTAGAAGAGCTGGTTTAGGTAGTGATTTAAATTCAGCTGAAATAGCTAAAGCTATAAAAGGTAGTACAAATAAACCTGCTGCTGCTTTATCTTATTTATTAAAACTTGGTTTTACACCAACACAACTTGCTGATAGTTTTGCTATTGCATCAGGTGGCGCTTCTATGTATAGAAATAGAACAAACACTTATTTAAAAGAAGGATTTGAACTAAAAGAAGCTGAGAAAAAAGCTTGGGAAGATTTTTCAAGAATATCTGAAGAGACGCAACAGTCAGCAGATGCTTCTCTTATTTCACAACAACAATCAAGTACATTAGGTAGATTAGTTTTAGCATTTCAAAATACACCAATGCAGTATACTCGTATGATAAGTAAGTCTGCTAGAGATTTAGCTAACAACAGAGGTGATTTTAAAACTAACGTAAGTAAAATAGCTTACTATGGTGTTGTACAGAATATGGCATTTGCTTCATTACAAAACGCTTTGTTTTCAGAAATAAATGGATTTGACGGTGATGATTCTGATCAACCGTTAACAGAAGAACAACAAGCTAAAAGAAATAAAAAAATTACTAGAATAGTAAACAATATGTTTGACTCTGTAGCTAGAGGTTATGGTATATATGGCGCGATTGGCTCTAATGCTAAGAATACTGTAATGAAATACATGGAAGAAGAAGGTAAAGATGCTTTTCAAAAGGATCACGCAAAAACTTTACTTGAAATTATAAATTTATCTCCTCCTATAGGATCTAAATTAAGAAAAATATATAACTCTATACAAACTAAAGAATTTAATAAAGATATTATAGCTGAAAGAGGTTTTGATGTAACTTATGATGGTAAAGTAAACCTAAGCCCTGCTTATAGTGTAACTGGATCTTTAGTTGAAGGTGTAACTAACGTTCCACTTGAAAGAACTATAACAGAAATAAATAGTTTAGTTGAAGCGCTTGATGAGAAAAATTCTGCATTTCAAAGATTAGCTTTACTTATGGGTTGGAGAACTTGGGATGTAGGAGCTTCAAATGAAGAGATGGATGAATTAAGAGTTGATATTAAAGATAGAAAAAAAGAAGAAAAAAAGAAAGCTAAAGAAGAGGAAAAAGAAAAACTTAGAAAACAAGAAGAAGAAAGAAAATACTTAGGTAAAACAGAAGAGCAAATAAAAACTATAAAACAAAGAGACTCTTTAGTTGGAACTAATAAAAACTCTCAAATTGAATCTTTGTTAAAATTAGGTTTAACTAAAAAACAAATTAGAGAGTTAAAACTTGAAAAAGAAAGAGTTGATAAAATAATTGAATTAACAAACAAATAATTATGGCATTTAAAATGAAAAGCTCACCTTTTAATCAAGGTAAAAAATCGAGATTTGGTGGAACACCTGATTCTACAGATGAGCAAAAAAGAAGAGAAGAAGCTACAGATCAGTTATTTAATGAAGGCAAAATTACAGAAACAAATAATAAAGCTTATAGAAAAATAAATAAAAGAGTTAGAAAAAACAAAAGAAAAGAAATTAGATCAATTAAAAAATCATGAAATTATGGAAAATTGTCCTTATTGCGGTAGTTGCTTCTGTCATTAGTTGCGGAACCTACAACACCAAACCTAAAATACAAATTACGCATGTTTTAGCAGTCACAGAACAAGGTGATACGTTAAGATTACCTATTAATATGATTAAACCAAACGTTTACTACAACGTTATATCATATCCTAATAGATATTATGGTGGTTGGTATAATAATTATTATCGACCAAGCTACTATAACAATAGACCTATATATGCCCCTGGAAACGGATCAAGTAGATCATCAAATAATAATAATAATAACAATAATAATAACAATAGTAAGGGTAAAGCTGAATCTAAAGATATATCAAGACTGGATGTCAACAACTCTAAACTGAAAATAAAAAATTAAATGGCTCAAAAAATTTCAGAAAACACAGAAGTACAATTAGATTTAAAAACAATTGGGATGCTAGTTGCAGGTGCAGTTAGTTTAGCTGCTATGTACTTTACTTTGCAAAAAGATATTGATCTTGCAAAAGAACTACCTAAACCAGAGGTAAGTAGAACAGAATATGATCTTAAAGATGAGCTAGTAAGATCCACTATCATGGACATTGATGAAAAAGTTCAAGACAATAGTGAAAAGCTAGATAAGATAGATGATAAACTGTTCACAATTATAAACAATAAATAAAATGAAAAAGCTTTTAATTATATTTACTTTACTATGTGGTTACTTTTCAAACGCACAACTAAAAGTTTTACATATTAATTCTTCTTGGAACACAAGACATAATTTAGATTTGCAAGGGATACAAAATGCTCAAGTTCAATATACATTTTTAGAAGACTTAGCACCATCTTTAAAGCAACAAATTAAATCAGTTCCTACTATTTTAATAATAGGTGAAGATAATAAAACAAAAATGATTTGGAGTGGTGGAATCGCATTAAAATTAAAGATAACAAAAGATGATGTTCAGTCTGTAATTGATAAAATTATAGCCCGTGACTCTGCGATACCCGTAAGAAGAAGATCAACAAATTAAGACATTTGTAAAAGTGATTTTAAGGGTGTAAATAACAGGGAATCAAGTGATTATAATAATGTAACACATTAATTATTATCAATGAACTTAATTTTATCTTTCTTGTTATTTTTCAATATGTCTAATGATATTGAAACTGAACTCTTAAATGCTATTAATGATGGAAATTACAACAAAGTAAATACCATATTAGTAGTAAATCAAATTGCTGCATGGGAAAAAATAGATGGTAAGCCACTATTAATACATGCGGTTATAGCAGATCAACCTAATATTGTTTATTTGCTATGTATAAGAGGCGCTCAAATGTATACAAACTTTTGTGATGAAGGTTTTAATGCTTTTGATTGGGCAAAAAAAAGTGGTAGTATCTACGCTCACGCAGAGCTAATAGTTATTTCCAAACAGTAAGGAATAATAAAATGGGCACCATACCCAAACATTCCTGTAACAAGAAAGGGAGCTATGAAAATAGCCCCCTTTTTTTATATAATCAACTCCCACCAACCACTCATTTCCTCCGTTGGTGATCAATCCAACGAACGTTGATTATCCGTCACAACTAAGACAGCCTTCATCCATTGCTTGTTCAGCAATATCTCCACGTAACACTGACTCAGTTCTAGTGTAATATAAGGTTTTAATACCTTTCTTCCAAGCTTCAAAATGTACTTTATTAATCCACTTAGGTGTAGCAACACTAGGAAAAGCTAAGTTTAAACTTACGCTTTGATCTATATACTGTTGCCTTATACCTGCTTGATTAATTAATTCTAATTGATTAATCTCTTTAAATGTTTTAAATACATCTTTAACTGGTATATCATTATATGGTCCAGTCATTACGTCTTTCAACTCTTTTAAACCTTGTACTGATCCTCCGTCTTTTAAGATTTTAGACCAAGTAGTTTCATTATTGATTTTAAGCTTGCGAAGGAGCTTAACCAATGTGGGGTTTTTACGAATGAAAGTACCTTTAGCACTTTGCTCAGTAAATACATTAGCAGCCCAAGGCTCGATGCCAGGAGATACATTACCACTAAGCTTACTGTTACTAACGGTAGGAGCAATAGCCCTAAGGTGAGTATTGCGCATGCCAGTACCGACACACCACAAAGGTTCCCCAAACTCTTCAGCAAGGGCCATAGAGGCTCGTTCAGACTCAATTTTAATTTGTGAAAATATTTTTCTAGTTTCATATTGTGCTAATAATCCTTCAAATGGTAGGCCCTTTTCTTGTAAGTACGTGTGCCAACCTAAAACGCCTAATCCTAAAGCTCTACCTTTTTCAGCAGATCTTACAGAATTATGAAACCCAACTTTACCTTTGGATCTCTGTATAAACTCTTCTAATACACCATCTAAAAACCATATAGAATCATGTATTAAATTAGTTCCTTTCCATTCATCGTATCTAGCTAAGTTTAAACTAGATAAACAACAAACAAAACTATGTGACTCATCTGTATGTAATGTTATTTCACTACATATATTAGTCATATGTACTTTTAACCCGTGCTTTTTGTAAGCTGTTGGGTTATTCTTGTTTGTATTTCCCTTAAATAAGATATAAGGTTCTCCAGTTGCTTTACGCTTTTGTAATAGCTTTCCCCATTTCTTTCTAGCTTTAGTATCTCCGCTTTCAACTCTTCGCATGAACTTGTCGCCGACCACAGCACACTGGTGGAGGTTGAGCGATTGACGATTAACGTCTCCTTTAGGTTCTCTAATTTCAAGCCATTCTTCAAAGTCGGGATGTTCAATATTAAGGTTAACTGATGCAGCTCCTCGTCGGACAGACCCTTGATTAGTGGCCAATATTGTTGAATCGTATATTTTACAAAAAGGCACAACTCCGTCACTTGTTCCATTTCCTTTAATTTTTGCACTAGCGGGTCTGATTTGATTAATCCCGATTCCTACCCCACCGCCGTGCTTTGCGAGTAGCATCATCTCTAAATTTTTACTTCCAATATCATATATACTGTCAGCAACATCTATACCAAAACAACTGATTGGTAAACCTCTGTCTGTACCTGTATTAGATAACACAGGAGAGGCTAAACACAACCAACCATTCCATATATATTCAAAAAACTTTTCAGCCATCTCAGGACGTTCTAAACGTCTTGCAACTGTATTACAAACTCTATTGTAAGCATCTCTAGGTGTTTCACCTTTTAAAAGATAACCGCCACCTATTGTTTTTTTGTAAACATCTGTATCACCCCACGAAGGGTAATCCTCTCCTTTTTTCCAGTCTTTATTCCACATCTGTTTCAAATTTCTTTTCTTGTTCTTTAGGTTTTTGTATCTCTTGTAGTTTATCAACTAACTCTTTCCACGTGTCTTCACCAATATGTAATTGAAAAGATGTTAATGTACCTTTAGCCATTGAATCTACTTGTTGAAGCTTTTGTATTAAACCATTAACTACATTAGTTAACTGCTCAATTTTTTTCTTCATTAATATTAATTCGTTTTCTTTCATATCATTTAATTTTATTATTACCAAACATCTTCAAAATCTTCGCCTTCATTTGCTTTACTATAGTCAGTCGGCCTAATAGCGAAAAAATCAGTGTGAGTGTGACCCCCAGTAAGATGGTCGAACCAAGCCATTTTGTCAATTGACTTTTGGTCATATTCAAACTTAAATTTTCCTTCTGCTTTATAGCCCAGTTCTTTAATTTTATCACCTGTACGTTTTTTAATAAAATGTTTAAGGTCATATTCAGTTATACCTTCAATATCACCCATTTCAAATAACTTACTTATGTAAGTCATTTCTGCATTATGCATGGTTAACGCTGCATCATATATATGCTCTTTACATTCTTCTTTTAAACCAGGTATTTGAGAACACATATGTCTAAATAATTGACAACCCATTTTGCTATGTAATGATTCATCTCTTACAGACCATTTCATTTGTTGGCCAATACCTTTTAATAAGTTACGCATTTGAAAACTATATAACACAGCAAAAGCTGAATATAAACTAACACCTTCTGCAAACGCAGAAAACGTAGCTAATGATTTACCTATTCCTACAGGATCACTACCTTCATAAGCAACAAGATTATCAAATCTTTCAGCAGTTGCAGGCTCGTGTAAGAAAGCTTCATAGTCTTCAAGACCTAACGTTTCATTTAAATAACTGTATGCTACAGCGTGTATAGTTTCTTGACTTCCAAACATCATAGCCATTTGCTGTATTTCATGTTTAGGAAACCAACCAACAACTTTTTGTGTCCAGTAATCTGACACAGCACATTCTGTTTGAGCAAAACCTAGTAAGATATTACCTACTAAGTTTTTTTCTTTATCATCTAGCTTTTCGTTCCAGTCTTTTAAATCACCTGACATAGGTATTTCAGTGTGTAACCAAAATGCTTGTGCTTGTTTTAACCAACCTTCTGTATAATACTCAGGGTACTCAAAAGGTTTATACGGTATTCTTTCTGTAAATAGTGGTACATTCATATTATTCTTCATAGTATAAGGTTAAACATATATCAAATATTCCTAAATATAAAACGTGATCTACTTGAAAATCACCGTCTTCATAACTTCTCATTCCAAAGAGTAATCCTGGAAACATTCCAGCTGATAACTCCCATTGTTTTGATTTACCCATAGCATTTTATATTATATTTATTATGGATCTCTATTAGATCCTTCCATTTTAGATAACCTCTTTTATTAACTGTCCATTTAATATAAGTATCGATCTTACGTTCCTTATATTTAGTTCTAGCTATATGTTTAGAGGCTAGTTTGTTTTTTCTTTGCATTTGTTCTAAGGTTTTTCCTCATAGTCTCTATATGTGTAATTGTTTCATCACAGTCTTTTTGATTCTGAGGTTTAAATAACGCAATGCCAGGTGAATGAAGAGAGATCCATGCTTTAAATAATTTCCATCTAAGTGGAAACGATTCGTTAGCTCTACCTTTACATTCAATTACAAAATCTCTACCTACAAAATCTGGTTTGTATTTTATAGGTAAAATCTTTTTGCAACCTCTATCTTTATATTCACCTTTGCCATTAGCTTGTTTTTCAAAGCATACACCTTCTAAATCAAAACCGTTAAGCAGAGTATAGCTTGTGGGCTCATACTCAGCTACGATTCTAGCTTCTTTCAAAGCTTTATACATGTATACCTCTAATCCAGATGCAAATTTAATACCATCATACATGGTTTTCTTTGCTCTAACAGGACCGCGTTTTTTTCGATTATAAGATTTCTTCATTTTTTACGTCTATATTGTAAGAAGACTCAAAGCTATAATTATCATTTATTTTTTTAAGCATTGATTCTTCTATTTCATCTTGCAAGCAACGTTTAGCTGCTTCAATATACAATAACGCATCCATTAATTCTTCTTGTACGTCAATTAAGAAACGATTAAGATCTTTTTCTTGACCTTCAATCTCTTGCATCATTGTAGCGCCGTATTTTTTCTGGCCTATAAGGCTTCGTTCGTCCATCTTTTTTAAGACTTGTTGAACTATTTTATCTTGTGTTTTAATCTTCATCTTTTACAAATGTTCCGTTAATCATTTTACCTGTTCTTTTGTTTATAACTTCATAAGCTGTTTGTATACACTCTTCTATATAAACACCTCGTTGATGAGCTAAGTTTGTTAATACTACAACCATATCACCAATAGCATCTATAACTTCTGGTTGATCATCTTTTAATAAAGCTTTAGCTAATTCACCAGCTTCTTCCTGAAGCTTAACATATTGAGTCATTGTATTGCCTTTGTCATATAAACCTCTTGTTTCAGCCCATGTTCTTATTCTATTAAACATCATCTGACTTTTAGTGTAGTCAGGCACTTGCATACTGTTATTTTTTAAATCCCTAACAGCTTTAAAATATTCTGCAAAAGCTTTATTGTATATATACGATCTCTTATCATTATACATTGACATCTTTGCGTTGTCTATTATCCATTTGATTGTTTGCATATCTAATTCAAATGTGCCGTGAGATGTTTCCCAGGACATTCCTATGTTGTCCATTAGATGGCCTTTAAGTTTATTCAAAGGCATTGCAAAAGTTGAAGTTTGTTCCGTTACGTTTATTTTCATTTTCTTAAAAAGGTTTTTATATTTCTTTCTATCGACCTTATAGCCGTAAGACTTTTGAAGTTCTATCTCTTTGTCCGATATATAATCTACATCGTCCGACTGATCAAGAACTTCATATTCACTAGGCTTATAGCCCTGAATTAACGTAACACGAGTATTAAGATCACGTGTTACACCAATCTTTTTACCTGGTATGTGGTATAAATAATACATTATTTTGTTATTTTATCGTTATACAAATGTAAGTTATGTGCAAAATGGTAATATGTACCGATCTCATATCCTGTCCTCTCCGCAACTAATTGTTGTAGCTTTGAAAAACAATATTGATCATTACAAAAACCGTACCAGAGGTCATTAGATCGCATCACAACTGACATATTTAGTTTATTGTTTAATACTGTAAACTGAACCGCGTAAGTACAAGGTGTATCTTTAGCATAAGTGCTATGTTCTTTACCATCATATATACTTATTGCAGCGTGTCTAGTATTAGGATTATCTTTAAGCTTTGCAACTACATAGTCTAATTGATAGTTACGTTCCCATTGCCAACCATAGTTAGATCTTACCTCGTTATTACTGTCAACCATTCGTTGCCATATTTCAGGTACTTTACCGTATATATCTCCTAGCTTGTCTACATTAGGATTACCTGATAAGTACCATTGCCATTCAGCCTCTGCATATTCATCATTCCAGTTTCTGTGTTCAGCTAGTATATGATTCCACATAGGCTTTTCAATATAGAAACCTATATTAAATAAAGCCATAGTATTATCAAACTTAACTCCGTCCCACATTATTTTAGGAAAAAAATAATTAAAAGCATCGCTTGCTGTTTTAAATTTTGTTTTTATCATAATAAAATTTATATAGTTCAAATATCTTTTCGTTGATTTGTTTACCGTTGTATTTAAATGGTGATCGTTTTTTTGCTCCATTAACCTCTACATCAATCCACCAGTAGTAATTATCTTGATCACTACTTGCAGCCCATGGAGTTATTTTAATTCCATTGTTTATACACCATCTGTATGCCTCTGTGTTTTCAGTAGTCCATTCAGGCCCTAGTATGTTGACCTTTTTCTTACTCCAAGCATTCATTAATCCCAAGGCATTTGCTCATCATCAGCTATTGTTGCTAATACATGAGGTACAAAACAACCTGATCTTGGCTCCCATTTAAAATGAGCTTCAGCTCCGTTCTCACCTAAGTTTTGAAACTTAACTTTAAGTATTTTAGCTTTAACAGTTTTTTCTTCATAATTTCTGTGAACTAATATACCGTGATAACTAGCATCATACCATTCACCACCACCTTTAATGTTATACATTGTAGGCTCTTCAATATTACCATCTTTATCTCTGTACATTTTAGTTGGATGAGCTACTATAAACACTAACACATCAAACTTTTTTGCAAAAGATTCAATTTTAGTTAAATATTCCATAGTGTAACGGTTTACATCTTCAGTTTTACAGTCAACATCTCTGATTTTATTAAATGGATCAATAACAAGACACTTAATACCTTTACGTTTAACAAGCTCAGCACCTTTACGTAATACAGATTCAAGAGTATAACGTTCCATATCAATATGAAAAAAGTTGTCATTACAATGATCAGCAATTTTATTCCATTTGTCTGAATTTATATCTGCTTTTGTTGGCATATCTTGCCAAACTTTTCTCATCAATTTGTGAGCGTGTAAATATGTTGGTTGATTTTCAGGACTAGCAAAAGCTGTTTTCCATTGATACTTTTGGTTGTAACCTACAACCATCTGATCAACGAAGTCAGACTTTCCGCTAGATGGTATGCCAGTAACAGTGATAAACTGCCCAGTATAAGTACTAAAAATATCATCAAAATTAGGTATACCAATTTGATACCCAGGTTTGAAACCATTTCTAACAAAGTCTGTAATCTCATCTTCTATATCTTTAAAAGTTTTAACGTTCTCTAATGGCACAGGTCTTGCACCTTCAATACGTTTAACTAATTTATCCTTGCCATACTTAATTAAATAATCATTAGCATCTTTACAGTCTTCAAACGTTGTTAAGAAACAAACTTCAGCACCAAGACGTCTAATAAGTTCTTGTTGCAAAGCTATACCTGGTTCATCATTATCTACTGCTAGTATTACTTTTTCTTTATCTTCAAAGTAATCTATACAGTTATCTAAATAATCTAAGTTGTTAGAATTTAGAGTCGCACCGTTAGGAACTGATATTGCGTTTTTAATTCCGGCTTCATGTAATGCTAACACATCCATTTCGCCTTCAGTTATTACACATGTATCATAACCTACTGTACTATTTATATTATAAAATACTTTTTCAGCACCTTTATATAGTTTAAAGTTTTTTCTACCGTCTCTGTATTTAACATTAACTAGTTCATCACCTACTATATAATTAAACTGAATTGTATTCTCGGACTTGCCGGTCTGTGGCATATACTCAAGACCCTCTGTGACCATAAGATCGTCGAGGGTTTTTTGAGATATTCCACGTGACTCAAACCATTTAAAGACCTTAGACGTTATTTGTTTTGGGTCTACAACGTTTAACGCATCTGGACGTAGATATGTCTTCTCAGACGATCCTTTACGTTGATACGTATGTAATTGAAATGATGAATCACAATGATGACAAGTACCCAGACCACGTTCCCAATCATAACTAGCACATTTAAGCTTTTGATTTTTAGGTTGCCTTTCAGACGAACAAAGGGGACAAGTCCCCTGAGTTTTACCTACATCTAAATTATGTTGGTTGAACTGGTCGATTAAAAATCCATTAATCTCCGTACTGTTTACTTGCATTTATTGTTATTTAATTATTCTCCGTCTCTACAATCAGGGCATATGTCGCAGAACATATATTCGTCCTGCGTCATACCTTGCCCACACATCTCACATTCCATTAAAATGGAAGGTCGTCTTCTATTGCTGCCGGAGCTGCTACAGGCTGTGAAGCTTGTTGCTGCGGGTTATCAAACTTTTTAACTTCTCCGTTGGTCCATACTAATTTTACATTACCTAAATATGTTTTTGCCTGTTTCGCTTCGCGTTCTTCTTTGCTCTGCGATACAATGACTGGACCTTGATTACCGAACTGATCAAGCTCATCATTAAGAGTAATACTGATAGGTAAGTATTTACCTTTTTTACCAATAATGATTTTGTCTTTCGGTATTTCATTTAGATTAATGCTTGCTGCTAATATTAATGCCATTATACTGCTGTTTGAAATAAATTATTAAACATAGTTCTTAATTCTGTTGCTCCTATGTCTGAGCCATTAGCTTGTAACCTTCTACGAAAGTTATCAGCTTTTTTACTATATGCGTGTAATCCATCTTTTGAATTGTTATTTACATAAAATTCATTTGTTGGAAACGTCATTCCAGTAATTGCACATTGTTTTGATGTTACTTTTTTTCTTCTTGCCATAATAATGGGGTTTTAAAGGGTTTTACTAATAAAATATTGTTTCGGATCGAAACTGTCTGTCTTATAAAACAGATCGTAAGCCTCAACGGCTCTTTTAACCTTGTCCTGCCCTGATTCATAGAATTTAGGGGAACAGTCGTATATACCTATTTGATGAGTCTTTTTGTCTATAACAATAAACATAAACTCGTAACCAAATAGACTACTATAAATATAAGCTTGGCTGTCGTAGTTGTACTTAGATGCTGAATATCTAAACTTCTGAAGATCTGCTGTCGTCTTTAAATCGATGATCAGTTTTTCGTCATGGTTTACAATGTCAGCTTTACCTTTCCACATTTGACCTTCAAGCTCTATAATACCAGGTTGTTCATATTCAACATTACCTGTTATTAAGCTTTTACAAACGTCGTTACTCATGATTTTTTCTCTCATTAATTCTATTGAATCAACTTCATGTTGTAACAAGCATAACTCTCCTCCGGCTATGTCTTTGTAAGCTTTAGTATTTCTAGTAGACGATTTCACAACTTTATACTTATCAAGCTTGTTAGGCTCTAGTATTGCTGTGTGAAAATAACCACCGACTAAAAATGCAGCCGATGGTGGTGACTGTTGTCCAAGTGCTAAAGGGTTGTTTAACAAAGCTGATATATCTGAATTACTAAGGTATTGTTTACCAAAGTCTCCATAGTAATGTTCATCAATTCTCAGCTTATCTAACACCTCTTGTTTAGTCATACTATAATGTTATTTGTTTTTCAATTTCAGGAGTTACATTATATTTCTTTTTGATAGCTTCGAGCTTGCCACCTGCTTGTACAAAGCTTTTAGCTTTTTCTATAGCTGCTTTGTTCATTGTTAAGCCATTGGTTGCATCAGCGTCTTTGGTATCATCAATTAGGAATAAATTACCTAATGCGTATTTCTTCCCGTAACTTGAAGCAGTACCGAACTGTTGTGGTGTTTGCATACCTTTTTGATTAAGATCAACACCTACTAATGCTGTAGCATTTAAAGTGTTTTCTCCATCAGATATAGTAGCACAACTTTCAATAATAGGCACAGGGCTAGTCTCAACTAAGTTTTCATTAATTGTTACTGTTACTCCTAGTTCTAATAAATAGGGTTTTGTTGCTTCAAGAATGTCTTCGGCAGATCGGAAGTAATATTTGCCGAACGAATTAAATCTACTTTTCTTCGATTTAAATTTTGTCTGGATCGTCGCCAGTTTTTGGTTTAGGGTCATAGTTATATAATTACATATTTAAATTAAGTTTTACAAAGGTAATCTACAGATAGTCAAGCACTTGCGAGTGATCGACACTATTAATTAACTTATCTACAGCTTGCTTTTTTAGCTCTGAAACACGTACATAAGCACTGCTTCCTTCGATGTTTAAAATCTCTGCTATTTTGTTAGCTGAATGCTTTTCACAGTCTAATCCGTAGCTTAATCTTAGTACATCGTACTCACGGTCATCAAGATGTTTTCTTAACAGTCCAGTTAAATATACATTTAACAAACCTATATTATATGGCTCTGATTTATCTGCGATTTGATAGATCATAGATTCTTCATCGTCTTTAGGTTTTTCGTCAATTGATAAAAACATACTATTAAAAAACATAGCAACCATCTTATGGTCTTTACCATTATCTTTACGTATTTCATTCAGTTTATGTTCAGGTATTCTTATGTCGCCTCTATTTTTATCAATAGCACGTCTGATACCACCTTTAATACGTTTGGATAAAAAAGATTTTAATGTTTTTAGTTTATCATCTTCATCACCTGTTACTCTAGTCCAATCAATTCTACGTACAGCTTTAGTTAAGTTTAAATTACCTTCTTGTATTATATCATTTATGCTCATAACACCTGATGCTTGCTGTGTTGTTGCAAACTTACGGCCTATGTTTTCTACAAGAGGTAAGAACCTGTAACAAAGTTGTTTTTCATTTAGATCTTCAAGAGCTATTTCTTCATCTGGTTGACAAGCAATAACATCTTTCTTATATCTTACGTAATTAGGTACATTATATTTTTTCATTTTCCATATTTAAAAGTTCTTTTTCTTTTTTAAGTTCATTACCCATATTTCTATGTATTGTTCTAACAGAACAATTAAGTGATGACGCTAATTTAGTAATAGTTATTCTTTTGTTCATGTCATTAATATCTAACATGCATTGGTATATGTCATCTTGATGTATACGTTTAGTTTTACCTATAAGTTGACCTACAATAGTTAATTTTTCTGACAAGCTTAAACCGCTATTGTCATTAAATATAACTTTTCTTAGTTTGTTTTTAGGCGGTTCTTCAAGATCACACATGCTAACATCATATACCATTCGTTTTAATAACTCTGCAGGTATATCAAACGCAATAAATCCATATTTATAATTTGCTATAGTCTCTGCTAAGGCAGTAAACTTATTCATATCAAGTTTAGGATTTAAATACCACAATACTAACAAATGCCATTTTAAACTTTTGTATGTAGTTATTTTAGCTTTACTACGAAACAAATCATAGCATTCGTAAGTACCATTTTCATAAAACTTACCGTACTCAAATTCTAAGGTAGGTTTATCAGTGATAGGATTACGTCTGTATACAATCCGCCTCTTGTTTAGATAGTGTAAGTAACGCGGTATTGATACGTAATTGTGTGACATTAGCCTCTTACTCCTTTATTCTTAGACCTATTGTCACGTTTTGGCTTTTGAAAAGCTTTAACTTTTGTTTTTATTTTAAAAACATCAGTTGCCATTAAATGTTTTACATTAGTTACTGTGCTCATATAATTTAATTTTTACGTTAGTCCATTTACCTCCCTTCATTGTCTCATCGACCAGGAAGTCTATTCTATTTGTCCATCTTTTATTCATTCTATCTCTTATGACCCAAAGGCCATTCATTTTACCTGCATTGCTTATAACAACTACAGTATTCATTTTAAAACCTTTAGTTTCAAGATCTCGAGATACAGCTATTATTCTGTGTATCTCAGGGTTATCCATATTAATTTTAAAATTTGTAGCTGTTCTATCAGGCGTACTGTCTGTTTGCTTGATGGTAGCGTGATATATAGTTGCCGTTACTGTCAAGTCTGACTTCAATATCGTCGACATCAAAAGGGTACTTAGTATAAAGTATTTCATTTTTATTAATTATAGATTTTTTATCGTTAATATAATAATTCCAATATGCTTTTAATGAATTGTTTAAAACTTTATATTCATCTGGCATACACTGTGGAGGTTGAAAAAAATGATGATTTTGCATACCTTTAGGAGGATTTAACAATACATCTTCACATTTAGTTATACTTAAATGTTTTTTCTTATAACGTTTTGTATATTCCTCACCAAGCGCCATCATATAATCGTATAACCAGAAATAATGTTGCATATTTCTTCGTGCCCATTTTGTTGAGGGATGATTATAATGTGCTTTACGGTAAGGAATATAACCTGCGTCATACTCATACAACTCAGCATAATGATGATGAGCTGTACAGAGCATTTGGGCTGCTTCGAGTATCATCTTAACTTTATGTTTGTCATAATGATAAGCGGCAGCTTTATTAGGGTCAGGGTGTAAATAAAATATATTCATGTCTTATTCACTCTGTTATAATGTTGATCAAGTAGCATGTTGGCAACTTCCATGCTGATCATATTGTCGTTGTATAATTGCCATACTAACTTACTCATAGTTACGAATAGTTTTAAACAATGGATGTCTGTAGCTGCCATATTGAGTACGTTCAAAGTATGTAAACGTAGCTCGTTTGCCTATGTAGTCATGAATATTATTTAGTATATTAGCTAGATCTTTGTAGTTGTAACCTTTACCTGGAGGACAACCAAACTCTATACCATCATCATCTTGCATTAAGAACTTGCCAAGAGTACCTTCACGTTTACCTTTACCTTCTTCATAACCAACAATTGTAGCTTCGGTGTCACTAAAGTCTTTAAACTTTTGTAAGTTGTAAGATCGTTTTTGCTGATAAGGTTTATCTAGACGTAGAATAGAGCCTTCGTAACCATTGTTTAAGTTATATTGATGTCTTAACTGTGCAGACTCTTTAGAATTAACTAGACTAGTTTCTACGTATTTAATAGATGCATTGTAAAAATCAGCACAAGCTAGTTGATCAGACCTGTAACCGTAAGGCTTATCCATTACTGTTTCTATATAGTCATAGCAATGAAACTGTATAAGATGTTGAGCGTTAAGTCTGTCTTCAGGTGTTGGTTTTTGTTTTCTAACTAGAGATACAATCTTTTCAAAGTCATTTCTAAGTTTGTGGTTGTATAATTCACCGTCGAGTACAACATCTACATTAGCATAATCAAAGAAAAACTTTCTTAGTGATAATTTAATGTGTTCAAGATTGTGAAATTCTTTACCTGTACGTGAGAAACATCTAATGTTTTCTTTGTCGTCAACATATATAACACAACGTATGCCGTCAAGCTTAGGTTGAATGTATACTTTCTCGGACCAGTCGACAGGTTTTTTGTCTACTTTGTATGCGAGCATTGGTTTAATCATAATTTATCTATTTTATTTTGAATTTTAGTTATTTTATTTTGTATTATTGCAGCTTTTCTGTATTCTTCATCGTCTACATATTTATTTTGTATAAGACAAAGTCTACCTAATTCGTCTTGCAATATTTCTCTGTCAGTTAATGACTCTGGTGTAATCTCTTCATCTACATATTTAATACCATATGTAGCAGTGTCAGGGTCAATAAACTCTTTATATAGATCGAATTTAATTCTATCTAGTAGCTTTTCGTATTCTTTTTCTGTCATTAATAAGGTAATTTTTTAGGGTTAGCTAAGAAGTATCTTATATCAGATAGTTGTTCTTCAAGTGTTTCGATACGTACTAACATTTGTTTTAACGTGTATTTTTCACCGTCCATATGTGACTTAACGCCACCTGTAAGGTTTCCTATGTCCACGATTATATCTTCTTTAAACATATTATTATTATCCATCATATTTCGTATTTAGTTTGTAATTTTCTTCTGCATGGTTATCTACTAAAAACTTTTCAGTCCAGTTAGTATAACCCATATTGTTTTGCTTATATTTTTTTATAAGTTTATCAGGTGTACCAACAAATTCACATACGTTATTATACTGATTGTAAGCACTTAGCCATACATCAGACTTACCTGTCCATATAATCCACGTGTATTCATGGTCACACGAGTCAACATTAGGATATAAGTATTGACTGTTATAATGAAAGTCATGTACTAAATGTGATGCTATTCTTGATCCATCACCAAAGTTGTTAAAACCTCTGTATTCTTGCATATGGTTAATCCAGTTTGCAAGCTCTATACCTCTCCACTCAGGATAACCGTCGTGGTGCAGATACATGTGAACATAAGATTTATCACTAACCAATTGAGGTTTAAGCGCAAATCCCGCTTCATGATCTTCTGCGTGTGATCTGTCGATCACTAGTGTCATATTTCTTGTACTCATTATACTAATTCTTCACCTATGCTGATTATTTCAGCGATTATTAATACTGCTACGCCTAATGACAATGATGACAATAGGATGCTAAAGCCCATGACTCTAATCACTGACTTTGTTAAACTCACTTTAAAGTGTGGAGTTAATTTACTTTTTAATTTTTTCATAATTATTATTTTAGTCTAGTAAAACCATGTAAGCTTTACTGTTATGTGTTCTAAACCAGCTTAAACCGTTTTGCCAGTTTTTAATTGTTTTATCACTTAGTGTTGTAGATGGCAACATTGCACATCCCATCACAAAGTCATACATACTTAATTCTAAGTTGTTTAGTTCGTATGTCTCGCCTGAAAAAGGATTTGTTACTGTGTCGCCTTTCTCGTATACTGTACCGTCGAACCATTTAGGTAATTGTGTTTTGTTTTTCATAATCTAAGTAATCTATTCTTTCGTGATCTTTTTCTATTAATGATGCTATATAATCCCACACTTCACGTTGTTGTTTTGTGTGTCTCAATACACCTTCTAGTTGGTCTATTGTTATAAAAGGTGTGTTATCATCTTTTATTTCTTGCTTTAGCCTGCTAATGTCAGTGTCTAGACTGTATACATTAGCAAAAGCTTTGTCATGTGCTAAGTTTTGTATTCTTCTATTCATCTATTTATTAATTATAGAACTGCCATACATTATGTCTTGAGCAGATAAGTTGTAAGTTTTTATATCACAGTATACTGATATGTCAGATATTTGACTGATTGTTAAATCATACCATGATGTTTCAGACATAAGTGCATACTTAAGTCTTTTAGCACTAGAGTATTTTCTAGCATTTGTTTGCAGTGACGACTTAAAACCTGGTTTTAGTCTGTCATAAATTGTTTTTAATCTCATATTTATATTATCCGTGTTAATTCGTATTTAGTCTGTAACATATCTTTCTTTGTTACTATCGATTATTTCACCGATCTCATCTTGCATAGATATTATATCCATAGCAAGTAGTTGTATTTCTGCTAAGCCATTAACTTCATAAGTACTTAGATCATTGACTTCGTTTTCTTGTATAGCGTACACGCAGTCTTGCAACGCTTTTGCAGTATTCTCAAACCTGCAATAACTCATATTTGGCATATTTAATTATTTAATATTAGTTGCGGGAGAAGGAATCGAACCTCCGACCTTTGGGTTATGAGCCCAACGAGCTACCTCTGCTCTATCCCGCATTTAGTGGAAGTGGGCGGAATCGAACCGCCGTTTGAGATTGCTACCGTTAATTTGTCGGTTCTAAAATCTCACTTACCTTATCACTCCCATTTCGAGGCACCAGTTGTGGACAGGTAGTTAACTAGTATTGTCATTTATCCACACTTTCTGTTTCGTACTGGTACAGTAGAACGCCATTTTTACTTGCCATTACACTATTGTACCGATCTACCTAACGTGACCTGTATGCCGCCGCCTCGATTGCTAGCTATTCAGTTATGTGATAACATCTTGCGTATAAGATCGCTATCGCTAATTAACCTACTCGTCTAGCTTCTTTTATTTTCTACGCCAAGCTTTGTGTACTTGATCACTTAGTTCTTGACTTACTACTTGTATTTCTAGAACTTGTTTGTTAGCAATAATAGGTATATAGCTATATTGCTGAGTTGAACTACAGTTTACACAATTTGAATAACCTAATGCTATTCTGCCTGCCGGTATTTTATTATTACATTTGCATCTCATATTATTATTATCCGTTTACAATCGTATTTAGTTTGTAATTAAATCTTCTATAATATTCTACTTCAAATCTTTCCGCTTCATACTTAGTTATTTTAATTAGTTTAATGTGCTTATGTCTTAGTTTTCTAGTCTTCATCTAATTCTGAATGTAATTTTTCTATTGTAGCACACATAATCATGTGCATTAATTGGTTGTACTCGTCACCTTCTAGTTTGTTATGATCTAGTTCTGAACCATCAATAGCCCACTGAACAGAGTCATATAACGTTTCTTTGATGTAAGAGACTTGAGCGTCTGCTATTTCATCTATAATTTTCATTTTACTCATGCTTTATTTATTATTTTTAATTGTTTTAAGTCATATTTCTGTGTGTTTTCACGCCACATTTTGTGCATTGTGTACTTACTTGATTGAGTATACGATGTTTTACCTTTAGTTTTAACATTTTTCCACTCACGATCAGTCAAACCACTACACGAACCATGCGCTTTATTAAGCTCATAGTGCTGAAACGCACGCTTACGTCTGCTATTTTTAGAGTATTCTAGCAACTCACGCATGTTTTTACACATATATTCTATCATTTATGCGATAAAACGTAGTATAATCTGTGTACTCTGTGTTTTGATGTAGTCGAGTAAGGACTTGGTAACCATTGTCAGTTTCTAAAACTGCATTACCTGTTTCTTGATTGAATTTAATTGATTTCATATATAATTATTATCTTACTTTATTCGTATTTGGTTTGTATTATAATTTACCATAAAAGTAGTTTTTTAAGTAAAAATCTAGCATAAATTTCATTCTAGCCATAGTATTCCAGATTTTAGTTCTAGTAAAACTTCTGTATTTATATGTTTTAAGTATACCTTCATCAGTTAAAAACATTTGTCTGCGCTCTGACTTATAAACTGGATTTAGTTGATAGTTAGATGAGCAAGAGTTTACATTTCTTACATAACCTGATTTATACACTGCTAATCTTAGTTTTATTTTAGAAGCAAATTTCTCGCCTTTTAAATAAAAATACCTTGATGGTACAGGAAATTCAAACTCTCGTGTACTATTTTTAGCTTGACGCTGTGTTGTGACTTCTTTGATATTATACTCGACTAGTAGTCGTCTAGCGAACGCATTTTCTAATGCTTCTTGCTCGAGTTTCCATGCTTTATATGCCATAATTAGTATTAAAGTTAATTGATTTTGCTACGTTTTGACGCCATTCCCACTCTTTCTTGCGATATTCATAGCTATTACACCATTTTTTTACAGCAGTAACTTGTGGTATTTCACCGTATTTTGCTTCATAGTCAAGACATTGTTGTAACTTTGCTTGTATTTCTGAAGCGGGATAGTCTATATATTGTTTATTCATATTATTTATTTTCTAAGTAGTTTTCATATAAGCTTTTAATATACACTTTGTCATTAAGTTCTTCAGTAGTTAACTCGTGAAGTTGCAAGAATTTATTAAATATTATATCATTCATATTATTATTATCCATTAGTTATCGTATTTAGTTTGTAATATAAATACAGTGTTAGTAGTAAATTTAATACTGTTATACTTATGTTTATATAGTCATTATAAGAATGATCAAACACTAAATGATTTTGTAAGTCAGTTTGAATAGTGTGTAATTCTAGTGCGTCATTTAATTCTGCACCTGTAAATACTTTTATTTCTTCCATATTATATTATATTAAATTTGTGAGTTTCTATTATACCAAGAACATCTGCTCTTGTTAGTTCATCTTTCATTTGTAGCAATATTGCCCAAGTGAGATCTATGTTTTTAGCATAGTGTGTATTTAAATTGTATATCATAGTTGACATGAGTGGAATCGAACCACTGCTAACCATTATGTCATTTGATAGACTCAACTTTGTTTTGAGTGGAGAGAATCGTCGACGCCCACTTATGCTACTACTGTAAGAAATGAGTTATATTATACTAACTCTTTATCTCTTAGTACTACTGGAATATTATTAGTAGCAGTGTATGATTTGTACTTTATGAAGCAAGCCATTTTTTCTAGATTACTTTTCATAATGTTGAAAGCTTTGTCGTGATTGTACACATACTTTTTACCTTTTTTGTTAGTGAATTCGATAGTTACATTTTTACCTACTAGTGACTGTCTGATGACAAATCTTTTTGAAATTAAATTACTCATATTATTATATTTATTTATTATTAGTTACATTATTATTATCCACATCATGTCGTATTTAGTTTGTAATGTGAGTGTGGAATTGTTTAGTTCACATTAGTGTGTAAGAGGTATGGCACGCGAGTGCTAATTAACTTACATTATATTTAATTAATTACTATTATCTTACTCTGTCATACTTTGAAATTGGTATGAGTGCAATGAGTTCTCTCATGCGAGACTTTGACTCATCAGTTGGATTAAATGTAGAGTGAAATTCATCTAGCATTTGTAATTCTTTGTATATTTCTTTTAAATTCATATTGTATATTGTTTTTTACTTACATTTATATTATCCACATGTAGTCGTATTTCTGTTGTAAAAGTAAAAGATAAAACTTTTTACATAAATATGTGAAAAAAGTGGCCCGTGGGGCTAAAATAAGTCAATTTCTGTAATGTGTTGGGTATCAGAGAGTTAGGAGCAACGCTTTACTTCCCTATAATTAACAGCTTTTCAGAATGAAAACTGTGACATAAGGCTATTAAGGTATAAGAGTAACAGGCTATTGTCACACTATTAATATATACATCTATATATAAGAGTAAAATCGGTGCAAAACGTGTAATATTACCTACCATAGCGCGCTTCATAAAAAGTCCGTAAAAGAATAATGCAAATAAAAAAAGAAAAATGGCAATAATCTATTCATACCCCACTCTAGTACCACAATTAGGCGACAAAGTGCTTGGATCAAACATCGTAGATTCAGCAGGACAGCCAGTTATTGGTAATCCCACGGTACAATACACTCTAAACGACATAAAACTACTAGTTGATCAAAACTATGTACAGCAAATAGAATCATCTTCGGCTGTTGCTTCACAGGCATCTGTGGTAAACCAGCCTTATAGCATACAATTTGGTGCTGAAACCGGTACAGCTGTTGATAATGTACAATTATTAAAAACAAATGGAAGTGATGTTGCTGCTAGTAAAATAAAATTCAACACAGCAGGTACATATCAAATAACATTAACATATTCTGTTGGTGTTAACCAAGGAGCTAACACACCTTACTTAATATTTAGAACATTAAAAGACGGTACAACACAAGAAGGTCCAACTGTTGTTGTAAATGAGGCTTTTCCTACAATAAACACACCTATCCCACTTATTATTCCAGTTACAATACATGTAACAGAGCCTTGTTATTACAATTTTCAAATGATGCGTAGTAATGCTGGAGCAAATGATGGTGGTTTAGTTAAAAACGGTACACCAATAAATGTTTCAGGTGTTACAGAGCCTAGCATAGCAACAATAAAAATATCTAAACTAATATAACATGGCAATAATATATTCATATCCCGTAGTAGATCCTACACTTAATGACCTAGTGTTGGGTACAGATGTAGATGCACAGGGAAAACCAACGAAAAACTTTACTATACAAAGTATTGTAAGTTTAATTCAAGGTAGTGCAACAGGTTTAGAGGCTGTTTTAGCCGATAGTCCAGACGGTGGAGGTTTAAACATACTAAACATAGGAAATATAACAGGTTCTGGAGTTTCTACTTCAGTTTCTTTTACAGACAGTACTATGACTATATCTAACGGAACTGGTACTGGTTTTGTTAGTATAAGTTCTACAGATTTTGTTGGTGATTTAACAGGTGTTGTAAAAAACAGCTCAAGCATACAAGGAGATGTAACAGGTGTAACACAGCCAGTTGGTACTAGTAATACAAAACTAGCAACAACAGCGTTTGTTATGAATAAAGTTGATCCTTCTGTATTACAATACTTAGGTGATGCAACGGGTCCTTTTGATTTAAACCTTGTAGATGATGATTTTAAAATATCAGGTACAGCTAATCAAATAGAAACAACAGCAACAACGGTAGGAGGTAATGTAGGTACTATAAACTTAAAATTTCCTACAACAGGTGTAACTCTACCAGATGGTTCAACTGCTACAACACAAGCTGCAGCAGATAATTCTACAGATGTAGCTACGACAGCTTTTGTACAACAAGAAAATAGTGCTCAGGATTTAGATTTTATAGGGGATACTGGTACATCGTCAGTTCTTTTAAATAGCCAAACACTAGATTTTGAAGGAACAACTAATGAGATTACAACAGCGGTAACAGCTCAAAAGGTTAAGTTTAGCTTACCAAGTAGTGTTACTATCGGTGGTACTTTTACGGGTACTACATTTGCTGGTGATTTACTAGGTACTGTAAATACAGCTACAACAGGTACAACACAAAGTGCAGGTGATGATTCAACTAAAATAGCTACAACAGCTTACGTAGATGCTGCTGCTGGGGCTAAAATATTACAATACCAAGGAGATACAGGTGGACCATTTGATTTAAATTTAAAAGATGATGATCTTGATATAGCTGGTGGAAGCAATATTTCTACAACAGCTGCTACTGTAGCCGCAAACTTAGGTGTTATAACTATAGACTTAAATGATAGTGTAACTATATCTGGTACAAGTAAAGCAGATACATTTACAACCACACTTGGAGTTGCAACATGGGTTACAACAGTATTAGATGGATTTACAGCTATTACATCAGATTTATTTACAGGGGATTTAACGGGTAATGCAAGTTCAGCAACAGCTTTAGCTTCAGGAGGTGCATTAAGTTTTGGAGGAGAGGTTACATTAAGTAGTTCAACACCTAGCCCAGCAACTTATACTAGTGGTGGTAATGTAAGTTTAAACCTTGGTTTAAATAATGATGCTGTTACAGCTAAAGTATTAAACGGTTTAGTTATTCCAGCTACAGGATCTAGCGTTGTACCTAGTGATTCTATACTTTCTGGTATTGGTAAACTACAAGCTCAAGTTAATACTGGAGCTACAGGTCTTAGATTTATGGGATCTTGGAATGCAAGTATGGACACAGGAGGTACTGATAATACGCCTGATGGAACACCAGCTCTTACTTCTGGTGGTGGTTTAGCAACATCAGGTACAAACTCAAGCGTTACCGCTGGTAAATTAATAGATTCTTCAGCTACGTTCTCGTCAACAGTTACAGCTAATGATAGAGTATACAATGAAGCAGGTGCTTTTACAACAATAACATCTATTGACTCTAATACTCAACTTACTTTAGTTGATGATATATTTTTAACAACTGGCCAAGCATATACAATAGATAATGATCCTGCATTAAGTCAAGGAGAATATTATGTTGTTAGTGCTATTGGTTCTAGTACATCAAGAAACGCAACATTAAATGGAACTCAAGACTGGGCTGTGGGTGATTGGGTTATAGCAGGTGCAGGTAACACGTGGGAGAAATTAGATCAAACAGGTGTTGATGGTACTGGTAGTGCTAATAGATTAGCTAAATTTTCTAGTACAAGCGTAATAGCTGATTCAATAATACTAGAAGAAACAGGTGGTATAAAATTAGATTCGGGTAAAACAATAACAACACAAGGTTCTGGTGGTAATTTAATTATTGCTGGAGCTTCGAGTGTATCAGGTTTAACAACTGCGGGTGCAGCGTTATCTTTAACAGGTGGTGTTAATCTTCCAACTGGTGCATACGGTGCGGCTAATCAAGTATTAGGTAATGCTAACGCTGCTGGTGGTGCTGGTAATGATTTAGTTTGGATAACACCTACAACAGGTACAGTCGAAAGCGTAACAGCTGGAGACGGTATTGTTTTAACAGGTGATGCGGTTGATCCAGTTGTTAATGTAGATTATGCAGGAACCGACAATATAGTGTTAAGTGCTGGAGCAGCGGTAACACCTGTAGGTGCAGATACTATAATTATAAATGATGCTACTACTGGAAATGTTGTTCAAGCTTTAGTATCTAACTTACCATTTGATGCGTATAACAAGTGGGTGTTAACAGGTGATACTGGAACTCAAAACGTAGAATCAGGCAATACAGTTGATATTGCAGGTGGAACATATATAACAACAGCTGCCGCTGCAACTGATACTTTAACTATAAATCACGATACTACAAGTAGAACAGATACAGCTTCAACTGATGCACCTTCTTTTGGTGGAACTTTTGATGCGGTAACTAGTGTAACAAGTAATACAACAGGGCATGTAACGGCTATAGATATTTCTACAGTTACTTTACCTTCTCCAGTTAATTTTACAGCTGGATCCGCCCCTGGCGCTACAGCTGCTGTTGGTACTGCAGGTTATGTTCCTGCTCCTGCGGCTGGAACTGGAAGCACGGCTTATTTCTTAAATGCAACCGGCACAATGACTATTCCACCTAATGATGACGGTGTAACTGCGGTAACAGCAACCGCTCCAATATCTTCAACTGGTGGTGATACTCCAGTTATAAGTCACGATACTTCTGGTGTAACTGCTGCTACTTATAAAATGGCAGATATAACTGTTGATGATAAAGGTCATGTAACTGCAGCCGCAGACGGTCATAGTGGTGGTGGTGGTGGTACTAAAAAAGGTGGTATATTTACTAAACTATATACAACTGGCACTGTAGCGGCTGGAGCAGCTACCGCATTTAGCATATCAAGAGCTACTACAGGATCTATGGTATTTGATGTAATGTTTACTGGTGGAACAAGAGCTTCTTCTTCTGTAACAAAGAAATTTACTGTAGTAAAACAATTTGGAAACTCTAACGGTGTTATATCTAGTTTTAAAATATTAGATACTGGTCCTGGAATTGGTAACACAGGTACAGATGATTTTACAGTTGTTTTTGAGAAAAAAGGCACAGATGGTTTAGGATTAAATTGTACAATTGCCGCTGTGGCAAAAGATAGTCAAAAAATAGGTATTACAATTAACTTAGGATTTGGAGAAAACGATGCAACTGTTGTAATGAACGCATAACAATAAAATATGGCTAATTTATCTAATATAAATAATAAGTTCCTAGTAACAACTGCAGGAAACGTAGGAATCGGGACGACTAGTCCTGGATATAAACTTAACGTTATAAATGATAATACTGCTACTTGGACCGCAAGATTTACAAATAATACTAATAATGTTTATTTATCAGTTAATGATGCTAATAATTATGGTATTTATGTATCAGGAGAAACAAAAAATTATTTTAGTGGCAACATCGGGATCGGAACGACTTCGCCTCAAGATAAATTAAATTTACATACTTCATCCGCTAGTGGTAATATTGGAATGAAGATTACAAGAGGTACAGAAACCCACGGATTAAGATTAGGTGTTAATAGTTCTCATGCTTTTTTGTGGACTACTGAAGCTCAAAATTTAGTTTTTGCTACATCTGGCATACAAAGAATTTCTATACTATCTGGCGGTAATGTCGGAATCGGAGTAACAGGTCCTACTTATAAGCTTCAAGTTGCTGGAACAACATTGATTTCAGGTGGCCTTAAAGTTATAGGGCCAGGTTCATATAATACTTTTCAATCAGGAAATGATTATACTTTAGGATTGAACGATTATAATTCTGTTAGTCAATGGTGGTTAAAAGCTTATACCACAGGAGATTTTGCATTACACGAAAATACACAAGGAGATAGATTTACTATTAAAGCTGGCGGCAACGTCGGAATCGGAATTACTTCGCCTGGTACAACTTTACAAGTTTCTGGATCAAATCTAACAAACAATGTAGCTGCTTATATCGGAAGCGGGTTTGTTAATAATGATTTATATCATAGAGAAGGAGGGCTATTAGTTATAAGTGGAACAAATGCAACTCAAACATCAGCGGGAATTGCTTTTCAAACTAGAAATACAGGAAATACAAATTACTGGAAATCGTCTATTTTAATGAATAGAGGTGGTGAATTAGAATTTTATACAGGTGGAGCTGGAACAGGTCAAGGTTCTGAAAGAATGAAAATAACATCTGGGGGGAATATACAAATACCAACAGATTCAGCAAGTTTACAATTACGAAGTTCTGGTTCTGGTGCATATACATCTATTAGAAGAGATGCAGCAAATCAATTAATTGTAGCAAACACTGCAAATAATCAAGTTTTTGGAATTGGTAACGGTGGAGAATTAGCAATAACCAATGGGGCTTCATATACAACAACACTCACTTATACTACTGGGTGGAATTCATCTTACCAGACTTTAATACCAGGAAATAGTTTATCTCCAAATGCAGTTTATATAGTAACTATTAAATGTGATTCATTTGGAACTCCACCATATTATGCATCAACAGTATTTCATATTGCTACGTCTCCAGGCACAAATGGTAGTGGTGGTGGTAATGATAATATTGCACCGACCGCAACACATGTTAACAGTACTGTTTATTGGAAATATAGGCTTAGTACAATTGTTAATGGTAAAAATGGAGTAGAAGCCTACCTTTCAGGTGGTCCAACACCAAACGGTACTACTATATACGTTAAAGCTACTAAAATAATGACAATGTAATTTTAAAATAATGGCATCATTATCTAATATAAACGGCATATTTGACGTTCATTCCACTGGGGCTATACAATTTAATGGTAACCATGGTACAGCTGGACAGATATTAAAATCAAATGGTAATGCAGCCCCAACTTGGGTTGATGCTTCAACTGTTATTGGTGGACCATATTTACCTTTGACAGGTGGAACACTTACTGGCAACTTAGCTATTAACGGTACTAATACTTTAAGCGTTGGTGGCACTTTATCTGCAAGTAATTTTTCAGGTTCTTCATCTGGAACAAACACAGGTGATCAAACAAGTGTTACAGGTGCGTCAGGTTATTTAGACACCAACAGAGGAACACCTAGTAATGCAGCACAATATTGGCAAGCACATAATTTAGGAACAACCGAAGCACCAAGTACAGATTGGTACACAACTTTACGTTTTGGGCACGGTAATCCAACCACTTATTATGGCAATACACTAGCGATTAAAATGACTGGTACTGGTGTTGGTGATATATATACACAAAATCTTCAAAATGGTACTTTTCAAGGTTGGAAAAAATATTGGAACGATGCAAATTTTAATCCAGCAAGTTATTTACCTTTATCTGGTGGTACGCTTACTGGGGCTTTAACTGGAACAACCGCAACTTTTTCAGGAAACGTTACAGCTGGTGCTTCAATGTATTCTCCTATTTATTATGATTCAGGTAATGGTGCTTATTATGGCGATTTTGCAGGAATGAGTGTGTTCAACAAATTAAACACAGGTATAGGTAATTTAGGAAGTAGTAGAAGTGTTAGTTATTCTATGACATCAGGAAATTGGTATCGTATAGCTAACGGAGCAGGAAGATCTTGTGGGGATATTTATATACAAGATGCAATTAGCGGTGGACCTCATGGAAATTTAACTTTTTATGCAGGTTCTTCATACAGTCAGTACGCGGGAACTATGTTAAAATTAAAAAGTAGTTCTTTTTATAATGTTATAGGTTTTACAGAGATTAGATTATTAATAGGAACTACTTATCAAGATCAGTATGTAGAAATATATTGTCAAAGAACTGGTACTTATAATATAACAGTACAAGATACTCATAGCGCAACTAATCAATGGATTCTTAGTACTTCAGCAACAGTAGGATCAGTACCTGCTGGATATAGTGATAGCACTAGATTGGATATTAATGGAATGTTAATAGCTGAAGCTGGAAATGGATCAAATAGATTTGCGGTTGATAGAGTTGGTGCAATACATTTAAGTGGAGGAACAAGCGGTAGCTCAGGTCAAGTATTAACATCTGGCGGGACTGGATCACCAACATGGACAACGCCAACTACTGGTACATTAACTTCTTTAGTTGCAGGTACAGGTATAAGTTTAACTAATGCTTCAGGTCCAGCTGTAACTGTAACCGCTACAACTCAATTTGGTGGAAACACTTTTACATCTAGAAACAATACTAATCCTATTGCTGTAGATTCTGCCACATCTAATATGTCTGGTTATTGTAATACATCTTCAGCTGCTGGTTATGCCGACGGAGGGCTTTTTGTTGCTGCGTATAGCTCATCTTGGGTTTCTCAGATATTTAGTAATTTTAGAACAGGTGAAATAGCCGTAAGAGGTAAAAATAGTGGAACATGGCAAGCTTGGAGAACGGTTTGGGATTCTGTTAATTTACCTAACCCTGTTCAGTCAAGTGGAGTAACTTCAGTCGCTACAGGTTCAGGACTTACAGGAGGAACAATAACATCAACAGGAACTTTATCAGTGGATAGTACTGTTATAAGAACATCAGGTAATCAAGCAATAACTGGTAATACAGTGTTTTACCCTTCAAGTACAAGCACAAGTTATCAGCATGCGGCTATAGAACTAATGGCTTCTTCGAGTGGCACAAGTGGAACTCCACCAAGAATATCTTGGCATTGGGGAGGTGTAGTTGCATCATTAATAACAATTGAAGCAAATGGTACAATAGCTGTTAGAAATAATCCTGGTAATGCTTATGAACAATTTAAAGCATCAATTATAACAGCTACAAGTAATTTTTCAGGTAATTTAACAGGTAATGTGACTGGTAACGTGACTGGTTCTTCTGGATCATGTACAGGTAATTCAGCTACAGCAACTTTAGCTACAACGGCAACTAATGCTAACAATGTTGTTATCACTGGATATGGAAACAGCACTTTTACTTTTTATCAAAGCTCAGGATCATTTTCAGGTTTCAGTGGTTGGCATAATTATTATATAGGTAATCATGGTAATGGTTCAAATTATTACAACACAATAATTGCATTTCCTTTTTGGGGATCTCCAAGATATTCAAGACTAGAAGGTAATGTACAGAGAGGACCTTTTGAATTTTGGACAAGCGAAAGAACAATTGTATCAACTCACGATGTTACAGCGCCAAGATACTATGATACAAACACGACATACTATGGGGATTTTGCTAGCACAAGTAATATAAATGCTTTAACACTTGTTGGAACATTATCTGGTCAAAACGGTTATTTCAACCAAGATTTAGCTGTAGGTTTTAATTCAGGAGCTATAGGTGGTAAAGTAAATATACAAATAAATAGCGCAAATGGTATTGGTATTAAAAACAATCTTAATGGCAAAAGTGGTGCTCAAGGTTTATTACAATATACAAGTGCATCATATGCGTCAGGTGGATATAATATGATATTCCAAGCAGCACCTCCATCAGGTTCAGACACTAATATGTTACTATGTTATTTAAATGGTAATATAGTAAACAGATTTAATAGTTATGGTCAATATTCTGATAGAAAATTAAAAGAAAATATTGTTGATACAACACCTAAGTTAGAAGATGTTAAAAAAATAAGAATACGAAACTTTAACTTTAAAGATGATCCATATAAACAAATAGGTGTTATAGCACAAGAATTTGAAGAAGTTTTTCCAGGATTAGTGGAGGACAAAGAAGTACCTGATCAAGATGAAACAACAAAAACTGTAAAATATTCTGTTCTTGT
>Ga0206126_10000368_pt1 | contig 61478 bp, 66 predicted proteins | sample Helgoland_Spring_5_FD_148621 | JGI IMG/M metagenome (GOLD analysis project Ga0206126, IMG submission 148621) | Pelagic subsurface seawater microbial communities from Kabeltonne, Helgoland, North Sea - Helgoland_Spring_Bloom_20160412_1 | ecosystem: Environmental > Aquatic > Marine > Epipelagic ...
TGATATAGTTATTTGAATCTTTGAAATTCATAGAACCACCCACAAAAGAAATATCAGATGCAGTTCCATTTACATCTAAACTTCCACCGAAAGTACCTCCATTTGCAGCAGACACAAAATCTGTAGGCAAAGTTTGATCTCCTGTATATCCTGCATCTGCATGATTTCCCCAACCATAGGCAGTATTCCAATTGTCTATTCTACCTGTACTTACATATTTAGTAGTTGAGCCTCCTGGATAAATATTACCATCAGTAAAGTAATTACCATTATCTAAGTCTAACCATGCTAATTCATCTACACCTGAGTGACCCTTTGCAAAATCTGCATTTGCTTTACCAAAAGAAATTCTTCTATTGGATTGGTTTGGACCATATATCATTGTAGCCCAATCACTACTAGTTCCGCTTGCGTTCCATAGCATCATACCATATGATGTAGTTCCACTGTCGTAAACTGTTATTCTATTTGCTGTGGTATCCTCAGCATTATTAGTTAATGCTAGTCTTGGTGATGTAATCGCATTAGTTACTGTACCACCATTAAATACTGTATCGTTATCTGTAGTAACATATCCTGCTGAGGAGTGATCTCCCCAACCATGTGCAGTATCGGCCTTTGTTCCCTGTGCACCTGTAGCAGCATCTGTAATACCAAAACCACTTAATGTAGTTGGTTTACTTGTTAATGATGCAAATGTATGTGAGTGATCTTTAGGTGCATATCCTGCTGAGGAGTGATCTCCCCAAGTGTATGCTGTTGCTCCTTCTGTTACATCTTGCTTTGCAAAATCTCCAGAGGTCCATACATTATACCAAGATATATCTTTAGTGTTTTGTGTAGTTACACCATGAAATAATTCATGAGAATTATAATGCTGTAATAAAGCACCATAACCACCTTCCCCATCTCTTCTTCCTAATACATGGTAGTAACCATGACTAGACAATGGGTTGTTATAACTAGAAGGTTGAATCATTGTTGAATACCCACTAGGCTTATTATAGTCTTCTAGTTCGTCAAACAACAATGTACTGTGTACCATTTTATTGAAACGCAGATCATCTCTTTCTTTTTTGTATACTGGATCTAATTCTGTTTCAACACCTGAAGATGTTACATATCCTGCATCGGCATGATTACCCCAACCATGTGCTGTAACACCCTTGGCTATATCTGCTTCTGTAAAATTATCTGAAGTCCATACTTCTGCCCATTTTTCTTGCCATGTACCACTTTGTTTGCTTCTTATAAAAAGATTGTTTGTGTGAAAATCATGGTATGATTGAACTGCCCAATCTGATGAATCCCAATACTTAGTAGTTAGTAAACCATCTGATGCACCTGATGGATCATCATTAGCCTCGCTAACATCCCATACATGAATACCTGATTGAGTTATTGTATCTGCATTTGCTTTAAGTCTTGGGTTTAATTTTAAATACCTGCCATCATGATTATGACTAGGTAAGGCAGTTAAATATCCTTCTGTTCCATGGTCTCCCCAACCATGTGCAGCATTCCAATTAGAAACCATTAGGTTATCACCAGTAACATTTCCATCGGCAATAATACTTCTTGTTAGAAGTGTATCATCAGTTCCCCTAACCTTTAGCCAAGTTGCCGTATATAATGCGTCAGAGGCATTCCATAATAAAGAATATGTACCTGTAAAATCATCGGTTGAATTCCACTTAAGTCTTTTATTATCTAGTGTGCCACTTGTGATGTCTGTAGCAGCATGATTGTGACTTGGTAGAGCAGTTAAATATTCGGCTTTTGAGTGGTCACCCCAACCATAGGCTGTAACTCCTTTTGACACCTCATCAACAGTAAAATCACCAGTATTATGATACTTCTTCCAAGTAGACCAGGAACTATTATAACCCCTTGAATAAAGAAGACCACTTTGAAAATGAGTTGCTAGTTGACCAGTAACATTACCGCCATTACCAAAAGTTGATATAGCGTAGTGATGGTTTGTTGGATTTAAAGCATTAGGATTTACCCTTCTAGAAGAAGGTGTAAAATAATCAGGAGTTTCTCCATCGGATAGTTGTTTTACAACCGGTGAAGAATTAGTTAAGTATCCTTCGCTTGCGTGATTACCCCAACCATAGGCAGTATCCCATTGTATAGAATCCCCACCGCCTGTTTTAGAAATTTTACCATCTACATCTAGGTCACCTGCAACTTCTAACGAGTGTATGAATTCTATAGCCATGCCTTATTGTTTTTTTTATGAGGCAGCAGAAATAACGTTTATTGTAATAGAATCTTTCTCTACGTTCTTTGCGAAATCCACCTTTACTGATTTACCATCTACAATAGTAACATCAGCGTAAATCATTTTCTTTTTCAAGAATAAGGAAACAACTACATTTTCTGTTCCTAATCCATGTTCAAACGTAAAAGTATTTGCTGCTGCTAGTTCGGGGAATATTCCGTTTGCTGCTTTGTTTTTTACTGTATCTAAGGCAATTGATATATCACCTAAATTTGACATAGTTCCAGAACCAGTAACATCTCCTGTAAGAGTTATCGTAGGGTCTGCAACATTAAAGTCTAATCTTCCATTAGTGTCGTCATAAGAAACTGCAATACCTGATTGTGAACTACCAGTTTCACCAGTACCGCCTACCATTGCACCAACAACATCTTCTATTTGCTCGTCTGTTCTTACTTGAGAAGTTAAAGCAATTTTTCCATCTGCATCTGGTAAAACTATTTTTCTGTCAGCACTTGGTTCTTCAATAGAAAGAACTGTTTCAAACTCATCGGCAGTTGCTCCTTCAAATACAAAGGCATTTGTTACATTTACCTCTGTAGAATTTACAGAAACTGTATCCCCTTGGACTGTAAGGTTTCCTTTTATAATTACATTACCACTTGAATCAATATTTCCAAATGCAACATTATCTTCAGGAGCAACTGCTTGCCCAATAGAAATCTCTCCGGCTGCTGATACATCAACTCCTGTACCTCCTGATATATACGCTTGTACATCTGCATCAGTATATTGGGTGATAGTGGTAGCGATCTCGCCATTAACAACTGTAATTCCTGTACCCTGTGAAAAATGTGCTCTTACTTCAGTAGCACTTGGTCCTGTATAAGTAAATACACCTGTAGTATCGTCATAACTTAAAGAGCCATCACCACCTGAATCGGTAACACTTAAGGCGGCTGTTACTTCCGCAATAGTTAATTTCTCTCCTAGACTGATCCATTCTTTGCCATCAAAGCATTGAAATTGATCTGTAGTACTGTTATAAATTACTTGTCCTGCAATCGCATCATCCCCAAGAGTAGTTCTCTGGGTTGTAGTCATATTGTCTATAACTACAGATTTTATCTGATTTTGATTGAGATTAATATGATGTAAAAAATCTATCGCCATGGTGTATTAATTTAGGTAAGCCTTCCCTGAGACTTTGGTGTTAAATGTTATTTTAATGATGTTCAAATTTACGTATTCTACCTCCGCATACATAATATTTTCATAGTCGTCAACGAGTGTGACTGAAGGTTTTTTATTAAGGCTATGTATAATCTCCCATTCTTTGTTAGAAGTTGGAAAAGTTTTTTCGTATGTTTTAAAAGGATTGTATTCAGGTACGTTTGTTAATCTCCCATAATTAACTGTTACCGCATATATTTGTGGACTAACTGAAACTATTTTTTCTAGAGTGTGCTCTCTTGGAACATCATTTCTTAAAACCGATAATATATCTCTTAAAATATCAGTGTTATCATCATCTATTAGATCTGAATCTAACCTTCTTACTAATAGATCAAAATTTGTAATGACAAATTCTAAATTATCAGAATATCTTTTATGTAAATTAGAGTTATAACCATCATAAGTCTCTATTAAGTTTCTTAAGGTTCCAAAATAAGATAACATCTCTACTTTAGTAGGGACCTTATATACTTTTAAGGACTCTGTTTTTTTGTATTCCGCAATTACTGTAGCCCAATTAAAATTAGTACTAGTGTATGTGGCAGTAACTGTTGTATTTACAGTATACCTAGCATCATGATAAAAGCCATCTGTATCTACAATATTATACTCTCTAGAGGCTGCATCTAAACCTGTGCTAGTTTTATTGGATATACTTGATCCAGATACTATATTGGATGCACTAAACACTCTATTAACACTGTTTAGAGTATAGTTAGTTACGTTGTAATTAGGAGTTGTATCCTTTAGTTTAATTAAAGGGCTGAACTCATCTATATCTTGAAAAGATGTTAATGTAATTTTACTAAAATTAAAGTTGTAAGACTTGATTTTTATAGGTGCTGAATCCTCTTTTATATAAAAGGAGTATTCAACTTTATAAGTTCCCTGACTTACTTGACCATCTGTTGAAGAAAGAGGTAAAATGTACTCAAATACATTTAAGTTACTTGAGGTTCCAGATATGTCTGCGACACCTCCTGCTTGATGGTTTCTTATTATGCCATCCGGTCTTGTTATTTTTATAAATATTTTGACTTCATTCTGTGCTGCACTATATGTAGACGTGTCTGTAATCTTCAACGTAGGAGTCGAAGTCAAGTCAAACTGCATTGAAAAATCGACAGTTACATTGCCTATACTATTAGAAAAACTACTCATACATTTTAAAGAATAAAAAAAGCCGGCCTCAGTTTACACATTGGCCGACTTTCAAAACAAACCAACAACAAATTATTTAAGCAATTTTACGATTTCTTCGTAAACTAATTCACCATTTTTGTTACTCAGAACGAAGTTAGTGAAGCCTTGCAGATAACTTGACTTGGTAGATCGTGGGACCTGGACAATTGTTTCTCCTGTTGCTACCCATGTAAAAGTACTTGTTGCTTTATCAAAGCGAATTACTTTTTTATCAATAGCAGATTTACACGTTGCTTGTATAGATTTATTCTTATCCTTACTTAATGTCATAAACGTGGTTGGATCTTTTTCAGCCATCACCTCTAATTCATCTCTTAGTATAGATATATCTCTCTTTTCATCTTTGTTTAAAGATGCTGTAAATTCTCTTACTTCAGCAGCAGAAAGTTCAGCAGCGACATTCATAGCGTCTCTACGTAGATTTCTTTGCTTTCTTGCATCAGTAGCCTTTTTCTTAGGTTGTACTAATTCAAATAAAGGAACTACACTTTTATCTCTATTTTCATTTGATTTATTATAATTACTTAACATTAAATACTGAAAGATCTCTAGATCTCCAGTTTTACTACCTCTAAGTAACATTTTACCTTCTAACTCTTTGTAGAATGCTATAGTATTAAGAATAGGTTTTCCACCAACTCCTAAGTTTTTAATAGCAGCAATATCTACATATTCTTCTGATACCGGATCATAAATACGATCAACTTTAGGCATCATTGCTACTGAAGGCATTATTTTTTTGCCAGGGTTTTGAGGGTCATTCTTCACATTTAAATATTGGAAGACTTTAACCTCATCTCTTTTTAACATAGGTGGCTTCTCTATGTTATTGAATTCTTTTGTTTTTATCATAATTGTTGGTTTTAAAAAAAAAGAAGGGAGGGATTTCCTCCCCTCTTCTTAAGGTTTATTATTACTAAAATCCTGTTACAAGTGCACAGTGTTCTTTTCCTAAAACTTCTAGACCCATAATAGCCTGGTAGTTTACGTCAAGAATTGAATCAGCACTAGTTGGAGTTGGAGCAAGTCCACCTGTCAAAGTTTCTCTGAAAGAGAAGTTGTTTCCATCTCCTTCTAAGTAACGTACTTGCATGTAGTCTTGTGATCCACCACCACCGGCAGTTTTCACTTGTCCAGTAGGGATAAGGTAAATCTCACCTGATCCTGTTACTGTAGATCCTAGTTCATTATGATCAAGAATAGAAAGTTGTTTCTTATTCCATGTTCTACCATATAAACTGAATTTATCAACACCTAAATCAATAGATTTTCCATCAACAGCAAAACGAGCACTAGTAAAACCAGTACCATCTAAACCATTTAATGCATTATCCATTTTGATATTAGCATCAGTACCTAACCACATCCAGTAATCTTTTGGTGCTCTTGCTTTGTTAAGAGCCTTAGTAAGATCTGTTAATGTAGTAAGTACGTTTGTGTTAAAATCAAAAGGTGATCCTGATTCAAGGATACCACCTGATCTTAATTCTTCACGAAGACCATTAGTAGTCTGCACAGCGTTTCCACCTGCATCTGACATATCTCCTACAGATGCTCCTGAGTAGAAATCTCCTGATCCTTTACCAAACATCAATGAGTTAGAGATATCTCCTCTAAAACGTTGTAATGCTTCGTAAGTACCTTTGTACATGAAGTAAGGCTTACCTTTATACTCAACAGTGATTTTTGACGCTTTAGCAACATCAGAAATTCTGTATTTGTTTTTAAAGATTTGCACTCTGTTAGACTGCTTAGTTAACCCATACTTGATTGGATCTGGAGAACCAGAACCTTCACCTTGTGCATTCGAGAATACAACAAACTTATCTCCTGAAGCATCATAATCAGATGCAACACCTGCTCCATCTACTGGAGTAAATGTAATACCATTTGTTTCATGGATTGCTTGAATTAAGTATACGTTACCAGAAGCACCCATCATCAAGTCACCAACTCTAGCATTACCTGCTGCTGATACTGTGATATCTGTTTGTTTTCCAGTTCCAGAACCTGCTTCTGAAATAGTGATTGTGTTATTTTTGTATAACGCTTCATTTACAAATGAGTGATATACTGGTTGGCTAGTAGGCTTTAATTTACCTAATGCCTGCATTACGTCAAGGAATCCTTCCTCTTCGTTTTGTACGTCTAAGACGCTTGACAAGATCTCACGTCCTTGCACAAATGAATGCTGCAAGAATGATAGAGAACTAATGTAATTAGAATTGTCCATATTTAATTTTTAAATTTTTTAATTAACGAATTATTTTAACATCTGAGTCACCTCTACTCAGTGCACCAAAGAGTCCATCAAATGGGCTTTCAGGTGTTTTATACTCTCTTGAACTTTTTGTAGGAGCAGTAGGATTCTTTAAATCAGAAACTACTTTTTCTTGTCCTAGTTCTTGTCCATGAGAAATAAGGGATGAATCATAAACCTTAGGGTCAGAAGCATAAGCCAATACACGATACCACTTGTCAAAATCAACATTTCCCTTTTCATCTTGAAAAAGTGAGAAAAACTTATTGTTATCGATAGTCATTTCTTGTAACGATTCCGGGTTTTCCACTTCATAAGAAAATTTTTCATCACCATAAGAAATTAAAACACGCTTGTTATCCATCACGTCTTTAGTTATTTCATGAGATGAAACAGTTTCTGTCCATTTAGCACGTTGCTCTTCTTGGTTTACAGTTTCAGTTTCTTCAGTTTGTTCTTTGACAGGTTGAGTGAAGTTTTTCTGTTCGTCAACATACTTGTCTCTTAGTTTGGATGCATCTGCTGCCAGAAGTTCTTTACCAAGTTCCACTTCTTCCTCGTCAAATTTGTCTACGTCTAAAGAGTACTTGTCAACTATTTCCCTAGTATACAATCTTTCGATTGCTCCCTTTGAAAGGGTAGGATTAGCCTGCTCTAGGTCACGTCTCATGACCAGTTCGTCAGACATTTCTGAATAGTTAACTGAAGTTGCCTCTAAATACGGAGTCAAGTTTCCAGTTTCATTATAATATTTGACTGCATCTTTAATGAAGTCATCTTTAAATTGAGCACTTGATGAATCTCTCATCCTTTTGTACTCGTCAAAAAAGTCCTCTAAAGTTTCGACTGTTCCTCCGCTAAGTTCTTTTGAAATACTATCTAGTTGTTCAAAAAACTCAACTTGGGTTTTACCCGAATCTTTATCAAAAGCCTCTGGAGTTTCCTCTGGTGCTTCTGGAGTTTCTACTGGTTCTTCTGCTTTCACAGGTTCTTCAGTAGTTTGTTCTTGCACGTCTTCAGTTGAATCGGTTGATTCCTCGGTTGGTGCTATTTCTTCTTGAGTCTCTTCTTGTGGTAATTCTACCGGTTGAGCCTCGCCATTTTCATCCACCACTTTGATTTCAGATAAATCGAATTCTTCTTCCATAATTATAATTTGTTTGTTGTTTGTTAATTATTGCTGCATTGGTTGTTGTGGCATTGCTGTAGGCTGTTGTTGGGCCATTGCCTGTTGTTCTTCTTGAGCACCCATTGCAAATGCTTCTTTAGTTGGTAAATTATCCATTAAGTTTCTTTCAGCAGATCCTTCCTCTCTCATTCCGGCTAACTCCATTTCAAACTCATACTTTTCTTTTTGTAATTGAGATTGAAGTTGTGCTTTTAACTTTTCCATTTCCATCTTGCCTTCCATTTCCATTTGCAAAGTCTGTTGTTTAGACTGTTCTGCCGCTTGAGCAGATTGCTGTTGGATTTGACCATTCATTTGCTGTTGCTTTTCAGCATTAGCCTGAGCCTCTTCTTTTTTCTTTTTAATTCTATAAGACAAAACTTGTTGTGCCTGCTTAAGATTTGTTATCTGCTCTATGTATACTGCATCTTCAAAATCTACCTGACCTTGAGCAACACTATTTTGTAGTATTCCCATAAGTCTAGCCTTTACCTCTTCTGTTGGACGATCTTCAATCTTTACACCAAATTCATGCTTTGAAACACTTGGTGATAACTTAAAGAATTCCATTGTATTTCTTCCAAGAGCACGAACATAACCTTCAATTGGTTTTTTCTTTACCGAGTCTTGCAACCTTACAATAACAGCAGACGCTAGTCTTTCTAATAATCTTCTTTCTCCTTGCTCAATGTGAGCCAAAGCATTGTTAGTTGCTTGTGCAGCCAATTTTGCTGTAGTTGTTAAAGATCTTGCATCTGGAGTAGAACCATCAGTAAATTCATTAAGACCAGTAATCTGTCTTATCATTTCTATGTTGTTCTGAATTACCTGGTAATACGTCATAGCATCTCTACCTAGGCCATTCTCCAATTCTTCTATTGGCTTATAGTTTGTTGCTTTTCCACCAATGTCATTCTTTCTATAAACGAGTGTACCTGTCTTATTAAATAAGTCAATTACATCCATAGGCTTCATTTGATTACCTCCGGCTCCTAGAGGAATATCCTCTAATGCACCGAGTTCGATCATAATCCCCTTAGGTCTCGCTTGATTAATTGTGTTTTGAAGTCTATACCATGATATCTGAATTTGATCAGCAATAGGTATTAATTGTTCCATTATACCTAATGGCTTCATGTTATGAAAATCTGGAGCGAAAATATGATACGACAAGTCTGTATCCATAAGATTAGACTTAACTCTTTTCATATCTGAACACATGCCGTAATCATAACAATATTCTGAATCTACAATCCAGGAAATTTTATATACTGTCTTATAAGAAGACCTTACATATTTATTTTTTCTTTTATTCTGGCTATTATATCCTGCTCTACCAAATCTCTTATTACCTCTTCTATCTACTCTAGATTCGTGAACCATTTGATCAACAGAAAAGAATTCCATTTCTAGAACAAGTATTTTACTGTCATCGTAATTTTTAGAAAACGCATTATTGGATGTATTCATCCTTGTAGATCCTTTTCTACCAGAAAACCTTTCAGAAATATCTTGATATTCTTTTTCGTCAAACTGACTTCCTGCTCTTTGCTTTAAATCAGCAATAGACATTTCTTTTACCTCTCCTATATGTATCTTGTCAGAAAAATCTCTTTTGTTACAATGAGATACTAATAAATTACCAGGACTTACTACTCTAATTTTAACAGCACCATTACTATCTATGTATTCTTTATATCCGGCTACCCCAAAATCAAAAAGATATTCATTTATCTGTTTTCTTTTCTCTTCCATATCATTTGTATGAAAGATTAAGTCAATACCTTGTTCCATTTCAATAGCAGCGTTATGCTTATATGTAAAATTCATATGCATTTCTAACTCCTCGTCATTTACTGGATCTCCCGGCTTACCTTTTAAAGCACTAAATTCTTCCATACCCGGCATGCTTTGAGCAGCGGTATTTCTTAAATCCATTGTGGCTTTTTTGGTTTTGTAATACTTTTCAACATCTGACTGAGCCATTGCATCAATAGGAGTGGCTGTGATATTGTATTCTGTTTTGCTTAATTTACCTAATGCTATTCTTCTAAATTTAGGAACAATAGGTAATACAGTCCAATCTATAGCGAACCAACTTTCATTATCGGTTTCGTCAACATTTAAAAGGCCTTTGTATTTATTAACGGATTGATTTCCTTGAGCATAATCTTTTATCTTAGGATAAGTCCCACGATTATTATGAAATGATTGTGTGCCATGATTTGTATAATCAGACCATGATGCTTTTGCATATGACAAACACCAATCCTTACCCTTTAAACTAGGGTCAATATTATGATTTGGATAGTTTGCTTTACCTTCGTGTTTTATCATCCGACCTTGAACTTTTTAAACATTGTTTTTGCTTCTACTAGATTTCCTTTTGTATGAAAATTTCTTAATAGAATATTTTTGTCTGCTATAAGAGTATATCCTGCTGCCATGGCTGCATCAAATTTTGTTGTTTTACTTATATCAAATTCTAACCAATCTTTTAACAATTCTGGATAGCAAACTTTTTCTATATTACTTTCTATATACTCTTCCGTTACTTCTGCAATTTGCTGATGTGTTCTCACAGATCCACTCATTCCAGGTTTCGTACTACCAGGTAAATACATTAAGAAGGAAGCATAACCTCTATCTTCAAAATAATTCTTTATACCAATCTTGTTATCTTCAAACAGAAGTTGACAAGAATAATAGTGACAGCACTTTAAAACATCTTCATAAAATTGTCTTGCGGTGCTTGGTCGGTAAATGTATTCAACTATAAATGAACTATCGTAAAAATTTGATACTGAGTTGTGCTTCTTGTATACGTAAAAGGCTCCGTTAGATCTTCTCTGATCTACTGTACTATCATGATCATAAGGATCACAACCAATTACAAACTCACCCTTCCTAGTTGGTAGATAATTCTTTCCTCTTTTAATAACTATATTAGCATCTTTAGCATCATCAAAAAGATAGGTTACATTGAACCTTCCGTTTGACATAGGTTTAAACTCTACGTGACCAGTTTCTCTTTCTCCAACCCACTCAAAGTTTCCTCTTGTGTATAGGTTTTCATTCCAGGATATTCGATCTATTTGATCGTTTAATTTCATTGCATTAAATAAAGATTTCTCCCCATCTATTCTAAAAGCCTCTTCAATCGTAAATGGATTCCTTCTAATAATACTCGACAAAGCACGATCATCATTGACAAGATTTGCACGTTCAGCCAAATAATAGTCCTTAGCACGTTCTTCATCTGCATGACCATATTTATCGAAGTATAAGGTTTTATATGAGGGAGTAAAGAATCGAAATAATCCACTGGGAGTTCTACCATGTACATTTCTATCTTCTTGATTACTGTTGTCCCATAGCCTTTTAAATGACTCACCACCTGATTCCATTTCCTCAACAGTGGTTGTGTAAAGTAATTTTCCAATATACTCACCATCCAATTCCGAACAGAAGCGTACAACGTTATGCCTTTCCCAGACATCCACTTCCATAGTTTTCCCAACCTCGTCACCAAGGTATCTGTGTAATTTTGTTCCATCATATCCATATTTTTCTGAACTCTTCCAATCAATTTGGCTTTCAAGTTCTGGTTTACCTAAATCTTCTAACGATTTCTTTCCTCTTTTTGTAGTTCTATAAAATCTTAATTCCGATGTTGGGGTGACCCCTTTAGACTGATCATATACTGGTCTAAAGAAATCTGGTAGTTTTTTAAAAGGCCCTACAATAGACTTTGCAAATACATTGTTTTTAGCATCACTTGCTGTTTTAGACTGTATACCTCCATTCTTGTTTTTAGATCTTGATATCAAATCAAACATAAACACACCGGCTCTTACTGTCTTTCCCTGCCTACGTTTTGTTAACTCTATCATGCCTAATGAGTTAGGATCATTAATAGTTGCTTGTAAAAAATAAAAATACTCCTGATCTACTTTTCTAAAACTAGGGTATCCTATATCTATTTTCCACCAATTTAAAAAAAGGTAATGCATACCGGTTAAGTATTCAGCCTTACCATTATTCATAAACCAAACTCCATTTAACCTTCTATCCCATTCTTGAGATCTAAAGTTTTCTAACTCCACATCAAAAAAATCTTTATCCTCTGCTTGACGCAATAATTCAGCGTTTCTTTTATATGTATAGTTTTCAGGCAACTCAGTTCTTATCCAAACCTGATCTGACTTTATAGAAGAACTAGTTATTATAGGTCTCTTCTCTTCTTCTTTAGAAATTACATTAAACACCTTTCCTTTTGGCGGCAACGTAAAATCTACTCCTTGAATGTTTACTATCATAAATTAGCAATGAATTCTGGTGTTAACCTTTTATCTGCTTTTATTGTCTTCAATAACTCTTGATCTTCTCCATAAAGTTTTTGATAATACGCATCTAACCTATCATTGATGGTGTTTAAATCATCCATGATTTTAGATTTTATTTGTAACGCTTGTAATATATCTTTGTCTTTATCCCCTTCTACAGGACTTAATAATTTTTTCTGGTATTCAAAAAACGTCTGCTCATTGGATACTATCATTGACCAAATTCGATTGTTTTGTTTTCTTAAAAACTCATCAACCATATCCTTTAATTGATCCGAAAGAAAGAAAAACATATCATGCAATTTCTCATTATCCTTAACTAAGTCGAATCCGGCTAGAATTGCGGCTTGTTCTTTTCTTATTTTAAGATCAGGAAATTGTTCTTTCATTGGAGTGTTTTGATCATATACATACAGAACATATGCAATCATCTGATCGTCAGCAGATTGAAAACTGCTAAACATTTTCATTTTAGGATACTTTTTTTGTAATGATCCTTTAACCTTAAATGGGTTAAATATCATCTTCCTAAAGTCTTCAGTGTTGAAGATTTCTGTTAAAGACATATTGTTGGTTTTGGTAAAAATATAAGAATTACATGGGCTAGGTATCAAATTTTACCACTCGCTTTCATTACACTGTTCTGGGTACAAAATTTTTAGTCTATAACTACAGGCAACTATTATATTTACGCTTTGTTGATTGAAGCATTATCGTTTAATTGACAGATAATTATACCAAAAGATTAATTAGAATCAAAGTGACCTTGAAATAATAGTAGGTCCATAAAAAAAAGAATTTCAATGGCTCATGAAATAAATGAAAAAACCAAGGTCATGTTAGACCTAAAGACTATTGGGATTATAGTGTCATTCACTATTAGTTTGGCAACAATGTGGTTCTCGCTACAGGCTGACATCCAGAAAGCAATGAATTCTCCTGCCCCTGAAGTCTCTAAAATAGAATTTTCATACAAGGATGAATTAATTAGATCTACAGTTGAAGGTGTTCAATCTGACGTTAACAATATTAAAGATGATATCAATGAGATTAAAAATCATTTAGAAAAAATGGATGCTCGTCTCTATGAATTAACAACGAGAAAATGAAAAAGATAACACTTATATTATTGTTATTTATTGGGTTCCAGGCTTATAGCCAAGAATATAAAGATAATATAAGTATATGTCAATTTTCATCTAGTTTCACTTCCGATGCAGATCTAGACTTAAGGGTATTTAAGAATAACTTCTTCTATAATTTTAAAATAGAAAAAGATAAAAAAATATTTGATGCAGAAGAGGTTAAGTACTTGCCTACAGTTATTGTTTTTTCAAACGGAAAAGAAATTTTAAGATTAGAAAGCGGTATTAGCATGAAACTCCCAGAAGATTCTGAGAAACAAATAAAAGAAAAAGTCAACTCACTTATAGAAAGCAAGTTTTAAAGCATGAAAAATATATTATTAATTCTAGTGCTCTTTAGCACTTCCCTTAATGCACAAGTAATTAAAGAGATCTTTAAGTATAGCACTGTCTTTGGCAGTTATACAGAAAGCAGTCCATTAACACAGACATCACAATATTTTGTAACACAAGGGGGCGACCTTATTGATGTTACACCAGAGCAATCAAATGACTATATGGTAACATTAGGTATTAGAAAGATTGCAAGAATGGATTATGAAAACAAAGCAGAAAGGTTTTATGATGGCACTGAGTCATTGTCTTCTTTATCTAGTAACGTAGGTGCTATAAAAGGATTAGAATATTTATTTCAATATTCAAAAGGATCTCAACAGAACAGAAAATTTCAAAGTCAAAGATACTTTATAAGATACATTGCTAAATACTGGGTTGCTAAAGTTGAAATGCAACAAAATGGTTTAATAAATTTAGATTATAAAACTGCTGACCTTAGATTGAGATTACCAATTGGTAAAAAGTTTAGTGTTTCAGCAGGAGCAGCAATAAGAACTCATTTACCTTATGGTTTTTCACCAATTGCATCATACTTAGAAGATCTTCCTTGGTGGGATTTAGCATATGAGTATGGCTATCAAGATAATTACTATGGTATTGATTATGATAATGATGGTGAGTTAGATAACTATGATTGGTGGTGGTCTAATCAAGATGGAGAAAGAGTTGCAGACACAGATTTAGATTTCCGTAGAAATGATTATGAAGATATTGTTAATGATTATAATTCTACCGAGTTAAACGCTATTGGAACTCTAGGAACCTTAAGTGCTGTGATCGGTGCTGATTATTATCATTTCAGAGACAAGTGGTGGATTCATACCTGGGGTAATGTTTATCCAAAGCATCAACACATACTTGGTAATGAGGCTTACAGTTATGAAACATTTATAGGAAAAGATAACTGGACAGATTACAATTACGGAGTTATTTTTGGATGGAACATAAGCAAAAACATAGGAATATTTACTGAGTACGAAAAAACTAGTTTCTGGGATAAGAACTTAGTCTTTCTTAAAGCCGGTATAAACTTTAGATTATAACATTATGGATGAAGAAGAATTAAAAGAAATACAAGCAAAACTTGTATACTTAAAAGAATCTGGCCAACATCACAAAGCATGGAAGTTAAACCAGAAAATGAAAAAGGCTATTGCAAAGGCTAAGTATAACGAGACGAAAAAACCTAGTAAGTTTAAATCTATATTCAAGAAAAGTGTAGACGCTGTTAAAGAAGTTGCATCAGATGTTATAGATGGTGCTCCTGATGTTATTGAAAAAGCAAAAGAGGTTGTTTCAAATGCTGCTGAAAAAGTAATTCAAAAAACTCCGGTTGTTGAAGAGGATAAACCTAAAGTAACAAGAACTACCCTTTCGGGTGCTACTGGACTAGCGTATGAAGGTGGAACAAGTGATGAAATAACAAAAAATGGAACAGTCTACAAACGAGGTGAAGATGGTTATGATGCAGTAGCAAAAGAACTCTTAGCACAAAAAGCAGCACTGGACGAGAAGAGAAAAACGATTAAAAAGAAAAAATAAGCATGGCAGCAAAAAGAGACTATAAAGCCGAGTACAAAAAGTTTCAGTCTTCCCCTGCGATGATAAGATACAGGACCCTACTTAAAAAGTACAATAGAGATAAAGGTACTTATGGTAATGGCGATGGTTTAGATGCTTCTCATAAAAATGGTAAAATAGTTGGCTTTGAATTATCATCTATAAATAAAGGAAGAAAAGAAAAGAGTAGACTTCCAAAGAAAAACAACAATAGTAGAACCGCTTAAACAACAAATTATTATGAGTAACAGTGTAGAATTAAGAAAAACAGAAAAAAAAGACCATTACAGACTTCTTATAAATGGAACCGATGTAACTGGAGTACAAGAAAAAGAAATATTTAGGCATATACTGGAAGTATTAGACAAAGGTATCGATGCCGGTCATTAAATAAATAAATTATGTTATACAAAAAAATTAAAAAAGTCAAGGACAAACCAAAGACTTCAAAACCAAAACCTAAATATTAAAAATTATGGGATTACCAATATTAGCAATTGCAAAAGTTGCAAAATTAGCAAAAGGAGCAACGGCAGCAGCAAAAGCAGCAAAGGCAGCGAAAGCAGCAGCAAGAGCGAAAAAACTAGCAAGTACATTTGGAAACAAGAATGGTAAAGCAACTAAAACAGTAGCAGCAAGTGACGTTAATTATAACGCAATTGGTGACGCAATTAAAAACGCTTAGAGATGGCAGATGTAGACTTGACAAAACAAGTGGAAGAGTTAGAGATATTAAAGTCAATGACTTCAGATTTTGGGGAGCAGATGGAAATTGCTGATAAGATACATAACCTAACTATGAAAATTAATGGAGTTAAACCAACAGATTCTTATATTGACTGTATTGGTTGTGGCTCATAAAAATTAAAAATATGGCAGAAGATAATATAGTATCTATATCAGATCAACAAACAGTTGATGTACTAGCAATAAGAAAACTAGAGTTATTACTAGATGTTATGTCTTGCTTAGAAAGTGCCAACGCACCTGAACTTTATGGTGTGAAACTTACTGTGATCGACAAGATCGAACGTATCGTAAGTAACCTATAAATTATCCAATAAAACTTGTAGTCCTGGTATACTAGGATGATATGGATGTTCTAACTTAAGTTTTAGAATCTTATTCACTATGTCTTGTTTAGACATTTGTGGTACAGGCATTTTAGTCTGAGTTCCAGGTTCAGTAGATGTTTTGTATTCTTTCATGGTGCATAGTTATTAGCATTCGTTTAAATTGTTTCTTATCTCCAAAGTAACTGTGACATTCCCTACACAACGCTTGCAAATTTTCGGGGGTATCCTTTTCTTTAGATCCGCCCATTCCTCTTGGGTGTATATGATGAATATCTACAGCAGTTCTATCACACACCTCACATCCAATCCAATCTCCTGGTTCGATACAAAATGATTCGTGATATACTTTAGTGTGATTTTTCATAGTGTAAATAAATATATTCCGTATCCGATAATAACATTTAAATTAACAGCAACGATGTTCCATTGCTTTGCAATAAATACCTGTGGTAATGACAACAAGCCTCCAATTAGATAGGTGTATGCCCCAACATCATCCACTTTGAGTAGGTATGGTGACATCATAATAAACGCTGTTCCCATGTATCCCAATCTCTGAGAAATTTTTTCTAGGGGGGTAAGTCTTCGTGGTTTAACTAAACGCTTTAAAAAGTTTTTAATCATGACCAAACGATTTGTATAATAAGTACACACAACACTGCAACACCAATTATAGATAACGCTAGTATATCTATGTCTTGAAGTTGGTACGGCTTTCTTTTACTAACTCTGTTTACCCACTCTTGTAATGTTTCTCCCGGTTTTCTTTTTAGTCTACTCATCTTCGATTTTTTTTTCGGGGGTATTAAGATCTGGGGTGACATATCTGTACTGTCGCTTATCCACCTTAAATTCAAAATATTTGTTTCTGTCATTAATCGTTACTACCGGCCATGTCTTAATCTTCTCCTTCTCAAAATTCATTAACATATACCTGTGATCTGATAGGAATAAAACAAACAATACAAAGTCAACATCCAACTTATCTATTGTAAACATATTTACCTTCAGGGATCTCTCACAACCCTTAACATCTATTCTCTTTCCATCAACTATAAGATCAGGATCACTTACACCTTTTTCCTTAACAAATGCTGAGGTTGTGTAATTAATGCCTTTTAAATCATAATGATGCCTTACTAAAAGTTCCCCTAATATTCCTTTGAAGTCGGTGTAGAACTCATTGTCTACAGGTTCATCAAATAAAATAGGGTGCTTGTACTTGTAACTTCTAGACTTCCAATAAAGTTTTTTGTAGTGGTCACGATTTGCCATGACTCTTGTGTCAACGTATAATTTTGCATGATTGAATATGCAGTCTGGTATGCTATATATTGCGTCCATTAAGTTCCTTCCCTAAAATATCTGATTGATGCATTACGTAATATTCAACACCCTCGATTTTGTTTAGAAAAGAGTTACGTTCGTGAAATCTCACAGTATCTCCGTTATTTAAACCAAGTTCTTCTTTGCCTTTCAATGGTGTACCTATGTGCCTTACGTAACCTTTGTCTTCGCTACGCTTGGGTGGTCCCATGATAATAGATCCAATTTTTTCCTCTTCCATGTAAGGCTCGATAAGAACGTGATTGGCAATAGCAGTCAAAGATCCACCTCGTACAAAACAGAAGCATTCTTCTAAGTCCGCTAAATAAACATCATCCTCTCCGGTAATAAGATTGTCTTTACTCACAGTTAGATAATTGAAGTAAGCCATATCGCCTACTTGCATCTCCTGTTTTATAAAACTACCATTAGTGCTTTTACACCACTCTCCTCTAGGTAAAGCCACGACCTCTCCACATATTGTTACGTGATGTTCTGGATTGTATGATACATCTAAGTATAGTTTATTGCCTCCTGAAAATTCAACCTCATCGTTGTATTTCTTAGAAACTTTAACCGCTATTCTTTGCCCAATCATATTCATTGGTGCTAAGATAAATAAAGATGAACCTTCGTGCATAAAGTTATTAACAAAAGAAGTTAACAGAGATATACACTGGTGGACATACTGGCTAGCATAGGTAGACAAAATGGCTAGCCTTTCTATAATATATATATAATATATTTAATATACTATATAATATACTAGTATTATAAATTAAACTAATATTATACATCTTTTGAGTAGTTGCATTTTTTTTTAGGTTCTAAGATCATTAAAAAAACAGACCGGCATAATACCATTTAAAATTAATTAAAGTTCCTTACATTTGCTCAGAAGGGCATTGTAGATGTTTTTGTGGTATAACACCTAATATATGGTGGGCCAGAGGCAAATGGGAGAATGGGAATGAAAGACCGGGTACATGGCAAAAAAACGTTTTAAAGATCGAATTAGTCCACTTAGGACTAGCAACAACCCACCCCTACCTACTGACCCTCAGTCTGTTATACATTTACACAGGCCTATTATATCACCAGGATGCATTTTGTCCTGGACATTTTGTAAGAAAGGAAACGTTACGGATCCGATCAATGCCTAAATGAATTTGAATTGACGTGGTTACGTTAACGATGCAATGCTGTGCAAGAATTCTTACAAAACAAATCAAACAAAATATAGTAACATGAATGACATAAGAAATAGACTAAGCCAAGGACGTGACGAGGAGCATGTACAACGCAATCTAATAGTCCAAGGTTGGACGATCATTGCCGGTCTAATATGTATGATCATTGTAATAATCTTAGGTCAATGGTAGTAGCGAAAAAGATAGTCGAACTCTTCAGCCATCAACGTGCAGTAAATAAGTATATCAAGTCTTTGGACAATGAACTACAGTACAGAACTGTAATGGTATTTCTAGCATGTGCAATACGTGAGAGTGAATGTAAATCGTCCTTCACCTTCTATACAATGCCACAGGTAATAAGTCTATGTGATCAGATGGATTGGTTAAGTAGTAAGCAGAACCAATACCCGGTGTACAGGGAACACAAGAAGTTGATCGAACTAGGTTTCGTGGATAGGTTAACAAAGAAAGAATCTTACAAGGGACAACAGTTTTGTATTACAATATCCGGAAGACTACAAGTCCGTAGACTATACAATTACCTTATACGTGATCTTTATACTCCCCTATAGTAATTCTATAAGGTCACCCCAAAATGATGTGATAAGAAAACCCCAAAACCTTTACACGATACGGATCATATGTAAAGCACATTGCCTGGTAGTTCAATTGGATAGAACAACAGACTTCTAATCTGTAGGTTGAGAGTTCGAGCCTCTCCCAGGTAACCAAAATTACCCTCGTTAAATTGATCCAGGTAATACTTACATGTGTTACCTGGTAGCACGAACCCTTACCCAATTCATAGTAATTACCCCCCAAAAAAAATCTCGGGCGGACGAAATAGTGCGAAAATCGTGCGTGATTTACTATCGTGCAAAAAGTTTTTTAAAGTTTTTTTCCTAGCGTTTACAGGTTGTACAGAGGTATTTACTAAAAAAAGTGTTATTCACATTTGGTTGTTAATAAAAAAGGTTGTTATATTTGTACCATCGTTCAACGAGTATGACACTCGAAACGCTTATTAACTGAATATCAATTATTTAAACTGAAATTATGAATTACTTAAGTACAGAACTGCAAACAGAATACCTTCCAAACTTCATAGGTATCAATGTCCACAACGCTAGAATATCATACAGTAATTGGGGCGAGCATGGTGTTGATTTCAACTACTACAAAGATCCTTCTGATCCATTCAATCAACTATTTCAAGAAGATTTACATAAGCCTTTTGCAGGCGGTACAGAATTTACTAGCAAAAAAGAAGCCTTAAGATTTATTAACTCTGTAAACCAATAAGCCATGATCTTAATAGCAATCGCATTACCAATCGGATTAGCCGCAGCCTTCTTAAGAAGCAACAATTATTAACTACCAATTTAATTTAAACTATTCAATATTATTATTATGACAAATTCAAATTACAACACCACAGCAAGATTCGACAGACATTCAAACTTCAATCCAATGATGATGTCTTTCATTCAAACAACGATCAACAACTTACGTAACGGAGGCTTCAGAGCATCTGACCTGGTTAACTCTCTTTACGGAATCTACGATGGTTATTACTACACGAACCTTAGAGCAGAAGCAGATCGTTTATATTCTCATGATATTTTCATGCTTAGAGATCTACATGCAATAGCAGACACCCTGGACAACATTACAGCCCAGGCTTAAGATCACTGATGAGCCTGTGAGATCCAGGCGAAACTTCCTCCGGGAAGTCTGATTAATACTAATTTAAACTAAGCAATATGAATACTGCAACAATTAAAAATGAATTAAAAGAGTACCTAAATGATTTTGTCGCTGACAACAACGATGTTAAATGGAATAGCGAAGACAACGATTTACACCAGGAGGCATTTAACCAGGACTATTATTTAATTGGTTACTACAATTGTAATCAATGGCTAGAGAGTCACGACATCAATATTTTTGATGGTCTCAACTTTGTGCAAGATTACGAAAGAGAGAATTTTGGTGCTGAATCTGTTAGATCTTATCAAGATTCTGAAGCCCTGGTAAACATGATTACTTACATAATAGGCGAAGAAATAGTAAACGAATTATACACACAAACAATTTAAACTCAACAATATGAAAAACAATAAAATATTACAGGAACACAGTACAGGAGACCTAATGGCAGAACTAAAGTCAAGAGGAAAATTTATAGACAATCTTTGGACAACACAAGATGTATTTGGAAGGTATGATTGTACTGAAGCCGAAGCACAAGAAGTGCTATACGATGCACTAACCAACGATTCAACAATGGAGCAGATTTGGTTTGCTATAGACTTGGCTGCATACGATAATGAATTAACTGAAAGAGAGGAGGCTAACAATGGATAGTATTAATATAATTACAGCAAATGATTATTATAACGGATTGATAGCAGAATACATGGATATGATTTTTGATGATAACGACAAGTCAATGATGATAGTAAAAACCCCACAAGGTAATGATATCATATACCTTGATGAACTTAAATACCACACCTCTTGGGATTGGCTCATGCCTGTAGTAGGAAAAATAAGTCGAGATGAAAGGTTTCTTGATAACGAATACAGAGAGACCCTATTGGATGTCGTTCCTTATGGACGTATTCAAGATGTCGTAGATGCAGTAGCAAATTTCATTCTACACGTAAAAAAATAAAACAAACTGACGAGCCTGTGAGATCCAGGCGAAACGCTGAGAAGCGTCTTTGTATAACTAAAAAACAATTACAATGCAGACTATTGAAAACCTTAATGCGATTATCAAATTAAACAAAGCCTTAAAAAACCACGATTGGTATTACGAAAGATCAGAAGATCCTAGAGTATATAGAAATGGTAGATCACAACGTAACGAGTTAAATATTCTTATGACTGCTATAGGTAATAAGTCTCTTGCTCTCTCCCTATACAATAAAGCATGTCCTTGGATTGAGATCATTGAATCTGATGAGGTCACCCCGGATCGTTTCAGCATGAGAGAACAAGCACAGGAATTAATAGACAATGGAGACTCTACAGAAAAAGCAGAGGGATTTGGAATGATGAGAGTTTTGGATGCGATTATGGATGCTATTGAATATGAAGCAGACAAAGAAGAGGAGCAGCCAACAGACAGCGATTGTCTTGATCAGATTTACGCAATCTTAAACACCTCAGTATAATGGAAACTTTAAATATTATTAGACAACAGGTAACTACTAGAGGCGGAGGTATAGAAATATGCCTAGAAAATCAGGGTTATCCAGGAGAAAAAATGACAGCCTACCAAAACTATTTAGGAGGTGGAATTTTAGGTAGAATTGGTAACGATTGTACAATTAAAAATTGGGATGAGTCTAAACACCTGGTAGATCTCGCAGACAGTTTAGCAAAGATCATGCACAGGATGACAGCACCAATTTATTTACAAGGTGAGGAACTTGAGCAAACATATAGTCAAAATCAATCTATGCCAATAAGTGCATACTAAAATCAAAAACAATGGCAGTTATAACAAGTAAAAAACTAACAGAAGTCCAGGATCAATTAATAGATCTTGGATGGGAGACACAGAGAATGTCATCCTCGGGAATAGAATCCTATAATAAATTATGTAGAATATTTAATGTTGAAGAAGTAGAATTATGAAACAAGAACAAGAGCAAGTATTTTACAGCGTAACGAAAGCAGTGATCTACGGACAGTTAATGCTTGAAGCGTTAGACGATATTAAGGAACTATCAATTTTCAAGCACTCCTTAAAGCATAAGGTGAACCAGGTAGAAAAGGAATTGGAAAAGGAATTGGAAAAGTATATTAATCTGTTCGCTGAAAACGATGAGCAGTTTTATATGAATATCCAAAACCATATAGACAATTTAGTAACTAAACTTTCAATGCTAGGAGTCGAAGAACTTCCATTGGTAGCGAAGATCATTGATGAATACATTAACGATAAGGAACATTGGAAAGAGAACTTAACAATACAATTCAAACAATTAAATTCATAAGCATGGGAACCAATATTAAAATGGGAAAGTTTATAAAAACGAATGTCCTTGACACGATCTCCAGGAAATATAAATATGATCCGGATCGATCTCTTGTTTATTTAAAAGAGATAACAGCACAACTTCTAGAGGTTCAAGCCCTGGTAGATGAAACGACAGTGTACATGAATGATGTACTTGACATTAAAGAAAGAATACTAGCACAAGAATTTTTAACAAGACAAGGGGATGAGCAGTAAAGAAGATCAAGAGTTAAAAGCACAAATAAAAGAGATGTTTCCTAAAGGAACAAGTGAGCAATTTATAAACAATATGTTTCACAGTTTAAGAGGTAAAAAAATGATATGGGATACTTTTTCTATGAACGATAGTAAAAATATAACAAAGAAGTTCACAGATTAAATATAAATAATGCTTAATTTAGCATTGTCAGACGATGAACGAAAGTTAAAAATTAATTAATACTCAAATGAAAAAAGATATGACCACAGTAAACCACGATATAGATATTATTTGCGATGCAGTAGCAGTAGTAACTAAAGCAGATCCGCACGCTAAAGATAGAGCAAGAGAAAATGTTGATGCCAGGAGAATTGTTTATAAAATATGTAGAGAGATGTTGAACCTTACTTATATAAGGATATCAAAATATTTCAACAACAATCACGCTACAGTATTGCATGGTCTTAAACATTTTGATGCTTTATTTGAAACGGATAAGGAATTTAGAAGGAATTACAATGCAGTGATGCAAGTAATATCTAGTGTAGAATTTGATAGCAACATCATTGACAGTCAAGATATCCTTGTCGATTTTGTAAACTTAAAAACAGAGTCAATGGATATTAAACAAAAATATGAGATGCTGTTAAGATCCCTACATTTTAAAGTTACAGATAAAGTAGACGAGTTGCTTTCCCCAATCGATAATGAATTGTTACATAAGATAATTCAAGACGACAACTGTTCAAAGGATTTACAGCGTACTATTGGTAAAGTCTTGCAAGTAAAAGTAAAAAACATTATCTTAACACCCTAGTTATCATTTAACTAGCGTACAAGTCTGATTACATAGATGTAGTCGGCACATAGAAATACGATTGTAAACAAAATAAAGATGATCGGGTCATAAGAAATCCTATGTCTGTCAACTTACAATTGTATCATTATTAACTAAACAAAATGAGAAATAAGAAGAAACAACCAAGGAGGCAAAGATCGCAAGACATCTTTAGAAAAAAAGCACACGCATTACTTCAAATTCCGGAAATACCAACTACAGAGGTATGTCAGTATATCTACGGAACCAAAGCCAAGAAGAGTACATTAAACCAAAAGAAAACAGGAGCATCTCCCCTATTTTTTGAGGAGTCATGCAAGATTATAGAATACTATAGTCTTGTAGCCGATAAGATAGATGAGATCATCGATGACGATTAGATAACTCTAGTTAGTTCTATAACCCACATAACACAATTTTAAAAAAACCTTTCTATGAATACAGGCAGTTTTATCTCATTACTTAAGCAAGTCATTACTCTATTAGAGGATGGATCTATTTTAAACTATGGTAAGAAGTTTTCCAATCTTACTATTACCTCTTATAGACAAGTGTATAATCAGATGACTGCCTATAAGTTTAACTTTGACATAGAGAGTTTAGATCTTAATAACGTTAACAATAGAAAGGATAGACTTAAGGTCACCCGAAATTTACAGTCACATGTAAATAAATATCTAAATCTTATGTTGGACGATTGTAAACACCATAACACTAGAAAAACACACCTTAAGATCATACGAACTACACTTAAGAAAGCAGAAGCATATTACGGATATATGTTCCCAGGGCTACAAAGTATGAGAGAGTTACAAACAGAAGTCATTGCATTAGATCCAACACAGGTAGAGTTAATACATAACAACAACCCGGGAATCGAACTCGAAGATGTTTGGTACTATACCAGGCTAATGCTATACTCTTGCATGAGGGTAAGTGATTTGGTAAACTTCCAGGCATCATCCGATGGAAGCGAAGTTACTATTATAACTAAAAAAGGAATCGGATCTATATCATCTTTCTATTTACCAAAAGATGTTCGTGATTTCCTGGAGGGGAAGGGATCTTTTTCTCATTCTCAACAATACTTTAGAGTTCAACTTAAAACGTTGCTTAAATCCTATAAACAATTACACGAAAAGAAAATAGTATATACTTATGATCACAATGGGAATCCTGTGCATGAGGAAAAATTTCTTTACGACATTATAACTCCACACAAATTAAGAGCAAGCGGAATTACTTACCACTTATCAAAAGGCTTAAGTGAAATAGAGGCAAGGAATATTAGCGGTCACACAAATGGATCAACAGCATTCTACAGATACGTAAAGCACTCTAATAAATCTTCCATAGAAAAACAAAAAAAATACTCAACATTATAATTACCGATATTTAGCACGAATGTTAACAAGTTAATAACTTATTAACAACACTATAGTTCAAGTAGTATATAATTGTCATACATTTACCTAAGTATTATATAACTAATCAATATTAGACATTACAATTACCACGACATGAAATACCTATTAAGCACATGGTCAGATTTGACTACGAGAACAAAGAAATTATTCATGATCGTAAGAGATTTTCATTAAGAGATTTCAAAATATTTATGCTTACCTATCACGAACAGATATGCATGGACAGTAGGATCAAAGACTGGAAATTTGACTGGGAATCCATCTTATTCCACGCTAGAAAATATTATATAGTAAATTTTTATTTAAACAATTTAAAAAACCAACAAACAAATGAAACTGAAACGAAAACTGAAAAAAACATCAATAGGTAGAGGAGTAGATATCGTGCCATGGATTGAAAGATTAAACTATTTTAATGATTACTTTAGACCGGAGGGCTATACCCTACAAACTGAGATAGTTGACATGAACGATAGTATTATTGTTATGACAGGAAAAGTTTATAATTCTGAACAGGTGATAGTGGCAGATGGCATAGCACACAAGAAATCCAACGAACCTTTCTCTTATCAGAAATGCCAATCCGGAGCCTTGAATCGTGCATTATTTATACTTGGAATAGTAGATAGCGGAGAGGATTCTATAATGGATGAAGACGAAGCGAAAGAACTTCAAAGGAACAAAGCATCAAATGGATCAGATATATACCAATCTATGTTGGCATATGTAACTGTGGATTACACCGCTGTTGAAAAGCGAATACCTGCTAACAAATCACTCTTAACTAGTGATCAGATCAAGGAATTAAAAGCCCTGATCAATGCCGAGAAATCTAAAAAGGCAATAGCACAAGCAAGCAAATAAATATTTAGGGAGGCCTCAAGCCAACAAGAATTATTAGTAAGAGCATCCGCACTTACCAGGCCTCCCTTTTTCTAAAATGAAATGATGAAAAGAGGAATTACAGAGAAATTATCAACTAGAATTACTTTTAGACTTACACCAAGAGAGGTTCAGAAACTACACATGGCATGTGTATCAAAGAACAAAAATATATCTGAAGTAATTAGAGAGTCACTAAAACAAACCTGTGAAATATGAGCAAGATAACTAGAATACCAACAGCCAACTTACCTTACGCAGAGTGGGTTGCATTAAGAAAAACATTAGTATATAAAGGAATGGTCGGAGGATCTGATGCCTCTACCTTATTAGGACTTAATCCCTGGACATCCAAGATCACAAGATGGAATCAGTCTGTAGGTACAGCCAACATGAAAAACATAGACAACGAGATTATGTTTCATGGTAGGTTGTTAGAAGATTATGTGGCTGATCTATGGCAGTATTGGACAGGAGATCCAATTGAAATGATAGATAACTATCAAAGCAAAACTAAATTAAGAAAGTCCATCAGAAGAAATTCAATTTTCATTAATGAGAAGTACCCTTTCTTGTTTGCTAACATTGATAGACAAATAACAAAGCACGATGAGATGTCCGGTAGAGGTGTATTGGAGATCAAAACAATCTCAGGATACAATGCAGATAAATGGGAAGGCGGAATACCTCCTTACTACATAGCACAGATCCAATTATATATGCTTGTTTTAGGATATGACTACGGACAGTTTGCTTTCCTGAAGGATGGAAGGCATATGGATGTTTTTACTGTTGAGGCTAATCAAAACATACAAGAAACTATTCTTATTGAAGGAGAAAAGTTTTATAACAGTGTCCAGGAAGCAAGAGGTATCATTGATATTGAAGGGGTTCAAGGAAACACTAATGATGCTTACAGACTTATATCTCATTTAGAGCCGGATGTTGAGAATGAGTACAAGGTTGACCTAGATCAGTTCTTATCTTTTAAGCATAAAGCAATGCTAGATAGAGTTAAGATAGACTCTGACGAAGAAATAACCGAACTGACTCAGAGTTACATTCAATTTAGAGAGGATGAAAAGGTTGCAAAGTCCGGGAAACAATTGGCGATGCAACAGATCAAACAAATATTACTACACAGACAGGCACAAGAAGTGGATTTTGGTGATAGTGGTAGAATCGTTTGGGGAAAGACCTTTAACGTAAGATACAAGGACGTAAAAAAACTAAACTTTTAAGATGAAATTACTAGATATTAAAAAAGGAATACTAAATAACCTAGCAGTTAGAAACTCACACACTCTAGAGGTAGATCCTGTATTGGAAGGCAACTCATATTTTGGACTATGCATTTTTGTAGGTGTATCAAGGATGTTCAACTTCTCTAAGGAAGAGATCCAGGAGTTTTTGTATGAACCAATGTCTCATGTTGAGTTTTTAGAAGAAAAGTTTTTGTCAATATTGGATACATACTTTAACACTAAAGAACCTAGTATAACAACTAAAGGTTTTTACACTAAAACTAACTTAATATTAAATCATATCAGACTTGAGCATCAAAAATCAGTTTCTCTTGCAGATATAATTAAAGATAAAATCAAATGAATATAACTGTACTAGGACAAATAAAATTTATGTCCGAACCTAAAGAAGTAAATGGAACAGATGGAGAAAGACATTCATTTAAAACTATATGGTTAAAAACTTTGGAAGACTCATACATTGCTGTCAACTGTTGGGATGATTTTATTAAAAAAACTGATGGGTTTAAGTTATCAGAAATTGTAACACTTGATTGTAAGATAGAGTCACATAGAAATAAGAAAAACCCTTTGCTGTTCTACCATAAAATATTACTAAGATGATTAGATCTACAACAATTATATATGAAGTGCTTAGGAAACACGACCTGTCTCCATTAGCATACATGTTGTGCGATCTGATATACAAATACACATCAGTAGATGGGTTTTGCGATAAAACACTAACAGATCTAGCGGAGGAGTTAAACTCTTCATCTAGGACTATGAGTAGATATATGACAGAGTTATCAGAGAAAGGCACTGTTGAGAACATAGGCACTAAAGCACATCCAAAGTTTAGAACTACTCCCCTTTGGTTTGATGTTGCAGTATCCGAGAGCAATGCAAAGATATCTCTTGAATATCAGAAGGTATGTAAGGAAGTTATATCCTACCTAAATGAGAGATTTAACCATAAATACAACCCAAGAACTTATGAGAAGAGATTTAAAAGCATCTTATCTAAAAAGTTTGATGGTGAGTTAGTCACAGGATCACAGATGGTAGATGTATTTGTGTGGTGTAAAGAAAATTGGAGCCAAAAATATCAGTCCTCTGTTACTCCTGAGGTAATCTTTGGTAACAAATTCGTAGAGAAGTATCTAATACAATATAAAGAGTGGGAGACAACGAGTAAGGTCACCCCCAACAGAAGAAACGTAGCAATAATATGAGCGATAATTTATCTAAACTGCAAGACATTGGCATTGAAGTCAATGGAAATAGTAACTCAGAACCTCAAAAGACTAAATGTCCTAAGTGTTCACACGATAGAAGAAAGAATAAGAATGAAAAATGCCTTAGGGTATGGGTAGAGACAGGAACTTATTACTGTCATCACTGCGGAGATAACGGATCTGTTGCTGAGTATGAGACTAAGTATGAGATGCCTGTTGTAAAAGCATCTGCATTAAGTGACAAGGTGTTAAAGTTTTTTAAGGACAGAGGAATAAACGAAAGCACAATAGAATACTTTGGAGTTACCGAGGGTGTAGAGTATATGCCTCAGGTGTCTGCTGAAAGACCTGTTATACAATTCAATTACATAAGAAAAGGTAGAAGGATCAATATTAAATTTAGAGATTCACAGAAGAACTTTAAATTAAATAAAGGATCTGAGTTGATCATGTATGGTCTCGACTTAATCAAACCGGCTTCCTGGTGTATTATAACTGAAGGAGAGTTTGATGCTATGGCTTTTTATGAGGCCGGATCACAGGAAGGAAGACTTATGTTCGCTTGTTCTGTACCTAATGGTGCATCAACCGGAAATCAAAACCTCACATACTTAGATAATAGTATTGATGAGTTTGAAAATAAAGAAAAAATATACCTGGCTTTAGATAATGATGCTCCAGGTATTAAATTAAGAGATGAATTATCGAGAAGGCTTGGAAAAGAAAGAGTCTGGTTAGTAAGTTTTCCAGATGGATGTAAGGATGCCAATGATGTTTTACTTAAACATGGATCAAAAGAACTAACTAACTGTATTGATCAAGCAAAACCCTTTCCCCTGGAAGGTGTAAGTAAAGCATCAGATTCTCGATCTGAAATACACAACTTATATAATCATGGTATGCCTAAGGGAGATACTATTGGATATGAAAAGTTTGACGAGTTAATGTCTTGGAGACCAGGTGAATTTACTTTAGTAACAGGAGTCCCTGGACATGGTAAGTCTAGTTTTGTAGATCAAGTTGCTATAGAATTAGCAAAGAAGGGAAGGAAGTTTGGAATATTTTCTGCTGAGAAACAACCAATTAAAGTACATGTTGCTGAACTTATTGAGAAGTATTCAGGTAAAAGGTTTGGTAAAGGATCTATAGATAATTTACAACCTGAGGAATTAGATCCGGCTATTGACTTCATAAATGATCACTTCTTTTTTATAAATCTAAAAGACAACGATCTAACTGTTGATGGGATTTTAAACAAAGGAAAGGAATTAGTCAAAAAACTAGGTATAGACTTTTTAATCATAGATAATTGGGCATTCGTAGAGCATAAGATTGAACGAGGAATGAATGAGCATCAGTATACAGGTATGCAGTTGTCTAAAATAAAAATATTTAAAGAGTCATTTGATTGTGGTGTAGTGTTAGTTGCTCACCCACAGAAACTTAAGAAGGAAAATGGGAAGGTTGAAGTCGCTTCAGGTTACAGCGTAAGTGGTTCTTCCCACTTCTTTAACAAAGTAGATAATGGTATTACTGTTTATCGAGATTTTGAAAAAGAACTTGTAGAGGTACATGTATGGAAAGTCAGGTGGAGGTTTACCGGTAAGACAGGTATGCAGGAATTTAAATATAATTTAACAACAACGTGCTACAATGAATACAGCGACAATGGGCAAGAGACAGCACCGGGGCAATTCCCGAAGTTTAGAGGACAATAATCAGAACTTACACCGGGTATCTTGGACCACAAATAAATGGGGCGGCAAGATCGGTAAGCAAGAAAAGTTTGATAGCGGTCAACTTTTACGTCTTGCTAACATAGATGAGATTGTTCCTGGTAAAGAAGAATACTTCATGAGGCCCAATGCACATGGTGAAGATTATTATTTAATCTATAAAGGATTTGATAAATCAACAGAGTACAAGGACATACAAAGTTTTGTAAAGCACAAGATGATTTATGTTTATAAGGATTTTAATAAATATGGCAAACACTAACAGAAACAAAGGACACAATTACGAAAGACAATTGGTCAAAGACTTTAAAGAATTAGGATTTACAGATTGCGTTACCTCAAGGTATGGATCTAAGATGTTGGATGATCGTGGTATAGATCTAATGAACACAGGACCATTTGTGATACAAGCAAAATGCTACAAGAGAAACCCACAGTATAAAAAAGTATTAGCGGACATGGTTATACAGCCAACAGATGTCCCTATTATTTTTCATAAAGCACCAGGAGGAAAAGAATATTGCATCCTACACAAAGAGGATATGATGGAACTTCTACAAATGCTAATTAGTAATAAGATTATAAATACACCATAATAACTGAAAAAGTCCTGAAATATTTTCAGGCGAGAAGTGTCAAAACTTCTGAATATATATAACACTTTAATTATTTAATTATGTCAAATTCATTAGAATTACAAGGTCGCATCAAAAACATCTCAGATGCAGTAACCATTCAAACCCAAAAGGGAGACATTGAAAAAAGAGTATTAACAGTTGAACTTGGTGGAGACACTCAGTATCCTGTAGAGTATCCTGTTGAAGCAATCGGGGCTAAAGCAAATTTGTTTAGTGCTTACAAAGAAGGAGATGAAGTATCAGTTTCTATTAACCTTAGAAGTTACAGAGATCGTAATGGAGAGTTAAGAACGGCTAATGCTAATGCATGGAAGATCACTTATGCAGATGGAAACATTCCAAATGGAAAGGCAAAATCTCATGAGCAGAAAGTTGAAAACTTTGTCAACGGAAAGCAAGAAGGTGCTGATTTACCATTCTAATTAATGGATACTAGAGAAAAAATTGAGAGGGTTGGTGCTGAAATCATCAGCCTTCTCATCTCTAAAAACGCTGACTATGGTGATAGTGCTACATCACCGATCAATGTTTTTAGTGAGGGCAATGCAGTAGTTTCCTTATGTGCTAGGATAGATGATAAATTATCTAGAATTAAACAGAAAGGAATATATGATAAGACTGAAGATACTGTTAAAGATCTTACAGGATACCTAATACTTTTGTTGATCGCTTTGAAAGATCAAAAACAGCCAACAGAGGATATGAAGAATAGAAACAAACCTTTTAGAGATCATTCTGGATGGTTTTCAAATCACACTTAAACCATAAAAAAATGGCACACGATATTCACGCTATTGAAGAAGCAATTAGTCTATTAAAAAAAGATGGTTACATAGTCTATAAGAGATCTACAAAAAGTCCAAGGATCTACGATACACTTGGTATAAGTAAACTTATAAGTATTACAAAGAAAGAAGAAGATCTAAGTGAAAAAAGAATGAATATTATTGGGCAAAATGGGAATGATGGCTTGCATTACAAATAATGTAATCATCTCCTAGTGCTTCAATTTATCCTTCAGCATTTTAAACATATCATTCACTCTGTATTTTTCTAAAATGTCAGAGTGATATTTTGTATACTTTTCTAGCATCTGTGGTGCTTGAGTATCTTTGTAATGTACTGAAATAGTATTGTCGTTTTGATACATGAGTTCTCTCATGTCAGCATCTGGAACACTAAGTATAGATCCTGTTGTTTGAAATGCTTTTCTTACAGACTTAAAGGGATGCCCAGTAATTACTTTAAACCTGCGTTGTATTTTCGTCCAGAAAGTTAAGTCTTTACCTCCACCTAAAGGGAAAATAGACTCACATGTTGGATCAATCATATTATTTAATAAAGATATAATTTCCTCAATAGGATCTAACCCCATGTAAACCAGACCCATTTTATTAGTTTTTGATCTATTATGTTTGTACACCATGTTCTTTTCACCAAATGAAAATCTTTCTGTATTTTCATAGGTCGAGTCTACAAATCTATCCATTGATAACAAAAGAATATCACGAATATAAAGTCCTCTCATTGAGAACAGCAATAAGTAAGTTAAAATAGAGGTAACAGAAAATTCAAATTCATTATTGTTAACGTCTAGACCATTAATAACCTTGATTAAATCTTCAGACCTCATCCATTTTGGTTCTAGTTTTTTAGAAGCAACAGTTCTGACGTATGAAAAAGAAGTAAATGTAATCTCATCTTTTACTGCATGGTTATGAACTGCTTTTGCAACTCTCCTGTATGAATTAAATGAAGCAGGACTTCTTTGTAGTTCTTTAAATTTATCTTTTAGTTTTAACCAATTATTTTTATCAGCCAATTCTTCAAACGTAATTTTTCTAGTACCATTAAAATGTGTTGCAATCGTACACATTTGCCCTCTGTAAGAATTAAAAGTATTTTCTTTAATTTGATTTTTAAGATGTTGATCCATGTATGAAACAATATCGTTCAAACGAGACCCACCTAAAAGCCTATTGCGAGCCTCTTCGTATGTCAAAACAGCGAAAGTATTTTGATCATAGAGTTCATTAACAGTCCTACTTAATTTTTTTAGTTTTTTATTTACTAAGTCATAGTAAGGATGATTGGGTTTAAGTCTTTTGTTTCTATTATCCCAATGTTTTTTAATTACTTTTATTTTAGTGGGAATTTTTTTATCAAACTGTTTGGTTTTAAAACGAACATGTAATAATACAGATCCATCTTTATTTGTTTCATTTCTAGTACATATTGTTAATGCCATGGTTCCCAATTTGTTCCCTTAAGTATATTATACTACTTTTAGGTGGTTGACCACTAAGTTATGCACAATTTAAAAAAACCAGAGAAGATGTTATTAACATTAGGGCAAAGTTATTGTATGTTTGGGGCGATAAAACAACGAAATACTAATTATTAATCATTGTTAATTATAGTCAAATATACGACTTAATTTTAGATATTTACCCTGTTAGAAAGGGTTTAGAAGTATTTTTGATATTTCTTGTTTGTTCCCTAATTTGGGACACAAGTCTATTGTTAATAAGTTTGTCAGACGATTACTACTTATGTCTGTTATCACCCATCACTTTTTCAATTCCACGAGAACCGAAGTATGCTCCAATAATTAAACTGAGGACTCCTGAGATTGCTTCTAATTGATAATCTAGATACCAACCAACAACATAACTGACTGAGAAAAATATAAGCGTTAGAGGTCTTACATTAGCGGTTAACCATCCAGATGTTGAATCGGCTTCCCATCTTTTTGTAACTTCTTGCATCTCGATAATATCAAGTTCTAAAAGTTTAAGTGCTGTTTCTTTATCTTCTTTTGGTAGTACTTCAGGACTCTCTTTTTCGATCAAACTTTTAACCATACCTAATACACCGGCATCAGGCAATACATCACCTACTATACCTAATATAGATGGCACTTTGTTAATTAAAAATCTCCCCACCTTCGTGTCTTTAAATTTCTTTTTTGGTTTGCTCATGTCACTCACTTTTTATTTCTTTAATTAACTGCTGTAACTCCTCAATGTCTTTTTGTAAATACTCAATTCTTAAATCTTGCTTTGCATCATCCGGTAAAGCACCCATTTCACCTCTAGGCCACTTAATTCTAAACTCATCATTTAATGTTTGATTATATTCTAACCTTACAAGTGAATTATCTATTTCAGAAATTTTAGCGGTTAAATCAAACCATATACCTGCAATTGTTACAATACCTATAACAATACCAACTAACGTCTTGATATCTAATTTAACTTCTGATTTGTCAGATAATTCATTCATCGCCTTCCCACCATTTTATGTGCAGCATTATAAATATAAAGTACACGTTTAACTCATAACAATCTTCAACTTCATCAGGTGTATAGAATGACCAACCTAACATTGGACCAATCCTAAACCTTTCTGAAATTGCTACAACATAACCTAAATTATCGAACATATTTTTCCTGTATTGATTTGTATTCTTCTTGAGCATTAAAACTAGGACAAGCCTTTGAGGAGAAATTACAATGACCAAAAACCTCAGACCCTGGATAACTTGCACAAAGATAACCAACCAAGTATTCTAGGCTGTTAATTTGTGCATCCGTTCTAGTGTCTTTAGCATTCATATCAGCGTCTACTCCTCCTACATATGTTATGCCTATAGAAGTCTTATTGTGTCCCTTACAATGTGCCCCTGATATCTCTATTGGTCGCCCCGAATTAATCTCACCATCTAATTGTACTACATAATGATATCCGATCTGTGACCAACCTCTTTTCTTATGCCACGAGTCGATATCCCCCACCGATACGGCTCTTCCTTCAGGAGTTGCTGTACAATGAACTACAATCTTATCTATCTTTCTCATAATTAATCTAGTATTGTTTGTCTCCAAACTTTTTGGTTTTTTAATTTTGATTTTGCTTGAGCCGCAGTCCACATTTTTGCTATTGCTTTTTTATGTATGCTTTGAGATTTTCCTGTGTGAGTTAAAATCTTATCATCCTTTTTACCTCGACCATTCATATACCTAACAAGCATCTTGCTAAACTCTAGCCCTGTTGTTTGTTGGTGTTGGTAAAGTTCTTCCGGCTCTAGGACTCTTAAATCTCTACCTACTCTTAGAGGACGATTTTGTATTTTACCAGGGTAAGCATTATATTTATCTAAATATGCCCATCGAGGATCTTCACCTCTTATACCTCTCCAATGAGTATAAGGTATTACAGTTTCTCCCGGGTAACTCTTAGCCTCTTCTCCAAAAGCATCTATCTTAGGTTTACCGAAAACTTGACTTAATCCTGCCGCATATAGTAAAGCATTTTTAGCATCACCTGCACTGTATGAATTAGCATCAAATATTTTAGTTGCCTGTCTAAATAGATTTGCATTCTGTGGAAGTGGTCGTAAAAGCGTACCACCTACAGATCTTATAGAAGACTTACCCATTCTTTGTAAAGTCCTTGTCATGTCATCATCACCAACTTTATTAGGATCGTACTGAGTACCTCTACCAGTAAATGATTTAGTTACTGCTTCTGTCATATCTTTTACAGATGTTAACACAGATGAATCCATAATTAAGTTAGCAGAGTTTGCATAAGCAATAAGCAATCTATCTTGCATGTCATCAAACACCTCACCTTTTCCTCCTGTCATTTTCATTGTCTCCATATAGTTTCCTATAATTGCAAGAGGTATTGATAATGGAATAATATTTCTATAATCCATTGTTGCATCTCCAATCTTTACAGTATAAGGAGGAAGTGGAGCGTTTTTCATATCACTTCTTGTGTATGGGTTTGAATTGTTATATCCACCACCGCTTACTTCAAAGAAAGGATTCTCATCATCATCTTCATAAGCCATGGCCGCTAATGCCGCTAAACCTAAGAATGATGTTGTACCAAAGTATGCTCTAGATAATTGCTCTTCTCTCATCCTAGTACCCTTATCACCCAATCCATCTTTAGTAGCATATGCTCTTGCTAATCCAAATCCAGGAGTAACATCAATCATGTATTCTCCAATGGACCCGATTATACTTGTAAACGGCACAAAGGATTTTAATACAAGTTTACCTAAGAAACTTCTATCAGGATCATTAGATGCTTGTCTTATTTTATTTGCTACAAATGCAATAGGATGTGTATAGAAAGGACCTCCTCTGTTATCAATAAACACTTGAGCATTACTTGCCAAGTTGGCATCAGTTGCAATACCCTTTATTTCAGCCTCTTTCATGGCTTTCATAAATTCCTTAAACTCTTCTATTGTTCCATCAAACCCATCCTTCTCTTTCATAACTTCAAGTTCAGCATCAGACTTGTTTACAAAGTCTTCACTATACCTTTTAGCCATTGCCTCATGCATCAGTTCTCTTACTCTTACTACTTCAATATTACTAAAGTCAGTATCAGGATCTGCCTTACGCATTCTATCCATTAAAGCCTCCATCTCCTCTTTAGCATGTGTCTTAACCTCTGTTGCTAAATAAAGATCAGCAGCCCTTTGTCTTAACTCGTTTCTTGGAACTCCATCTTTTTGAAGTTGATCCAATAGATAATTATAGTATCTACCTTCATAACCAACCTTACTTATGAATCTATCCGTAGAGTTTAAAAGCCTACCTACGAACTTATAATAGTTATAAGGATTCGCTTTACCACCTTTAAATTCTGTAGTCTCAAGAACATTATATTGACCAGACTCATTATTTGATTCTGTGCCCTGATACTTATCTACTCTAGCACCATTCTTCATTATATCCATGGCCATATTATAACCTTGAGATAAGCCTCTTCTATTTGAGCCGTTTCCTATTTTTCTTATAAAATTTAAATACCCTCCAGTAAATATTCTATCAACTCTAGACATATCCATTAATGGCTGTAAAACTATATTAGCACTACCTGAAGTAGCATTTAATACCTGAGTAGATGCTCCTGAAAGCATAGCCGCATACTGTAATGCAAAAAATGTGTCTTGCCATGAATATGATGGTACTACTGAATCCATATACTTATACATAGATCTCATAGCAACATTAGCCAACTCACTATTCTCTGGAGATTCTTTAATTATTTCATGTAACTCTTGAATTTTTGCTCTTTGCTCTGGTGATAGTGTTGTACTTTCTAACTTAGTTTTTCTACCTCCAAACAGCCTATTAATAAAATGTCCAATACTTCCTCTTTTATCAAAGGCTTCATTAAACTTCTCCATCGCAATTTCAGTTCTATCTATCAAAGATGCACTAGTTTGTGCGGTCCAAGATCTTAGAGCAGCAGATGCTTGCCCGGATAAAGTTCCATCCTCTGCTAACTGAAACTCAATAGCCGACATTGTTTCTAATGCGTTGTCAATCTCAGATTGTGATGCTCCTTCAGATCTAAGTTTACTAACCTTTAATCCGTAGTGATGAAGTGCTGCTTGTCTAGCAAGTTGAACTCTAGGTAATTCCTTTATAGTTGGATTCTTTTTAAGTAAGTCTTTTATAACTCCTTCATTCTCAAACCCTCCTTCTTGTTGATTAACTTGATCTATGATATCCTCCATAGTCTCCTGCATACTCATAGTCTCGTAATAGTTTGGATTTTCATTTACCCAATCATATACTTCAGACTTACCTACATCATCGTTCTTTGCTTTGTTAATTGAGTTTTCTTCAAACCCTCTTTGCTTCATGCCTTTAGTTCCCATAAATTTATTAAGGACTAAACGTGCTTCTTCGGTAGACAGTTCTTTACCATCTACTCGCTGAGAGTATGTTTTTATACCATAAAGTAATTTGGAAACAGACGCACCCTTATCACTAAGAGTACTTAAGAATGAGGTTAACTGATCCGGAAGACTTTGTTTGTCTATTCTTCGGTGTTGGACCCCTGATATCGATCCGCCATCATCTGTCTGTACAGTTCCAGAGAAGCGGGATCCATCTCCTTCGTCTTGTTGTCTTTGTGCATCGATATTTGAATCGCCTTGTCCTGACTCGAATTTTCTTCCCTTGGACTGGAAGTATTCCTTTGTACGTGTTTTGCTAGTTCCTTTAAATAAGTCTTTTGATCCATTTTCTATATTATTTAAGATTTCGTTGTATTGATTATTATGAGCAACGAATGTATCTACATAATGGTTGTAAAAGTACAAAACATTCTCGTTGTTTTCCAAATTTAATTTAGTTTCTTGTGCACTATTACTCCAGTCAGAAACTGCTTGCATTACATTTTCATCTGTAATATCTTCTTCATTTTCAAATACAAACTCTGGAACAAATTGATACTTAACACCTAAGACCTTATCTCCTGCTTCATTCGTTATAAAAGTATAACCGGAAATGTCTGTCTTTATTGGCCCTAATTGAACACCTTCCTTGTCTAAATTTTCTCTAGCAAAAGTAGATGCTTCTTCAAAACTCATAGGAGTTCTAAATTGCATTTCAACAGCAGGTCGAGCGTTTGGACGTTTAGCCAATTCTCTTTCCACACTTTCAGGATCCATTCTCTCATCAATTGGTAACACCTCTGATAAAAACACAGACTCTTGCTCATGTTTCTTTGCTGACTCTAATGCTCTTTTTAAAACAGGAGTCATATCTTGACCTGACTTAACAATCATCTCAGCATCAAAACTTCTTTCAGGATATATTAAGTATTGTCCTTGAGTTTTGTTAACCTTTAATGATACTAGGTCACCATCTCTTAAATCGTTCTGAATTGATTGTCTTTCCTCTTCTATTATATCTAAGTTCTCTTTTGATTCTAATACAGGATCTGTATACTGATCTCTCTCTGTACTTAAACCTAAGTAATATCTAGTAATATCGCTCTTGCCTGCTTCTTCTCTGAAATCAGATTTCTTAGCAGCAGTACCTTTTGACCAACCTTTCTTTAACCAAAGATCTTTTTCAGCAAACCATAAGTATGCTTGAAGATCATCAGGATCCATTCCTAGTTTTTGAGAAGCATTTATTATTACTCCCTCTGCTAGTTGGTAATCAGATACTCCACCTGCATCAGCAGCATAGACTCTCTCATCTACACCCTGTTCTGCTCGCTCTGCGATTCTATATCTATCTACATTACCATCGTAAATCATTCTTCTAATGGTACGAGCAGCCCACAAATCAATCGTAGGATTGGTTGTCATCCCTACTACATTCTCATAGAAGTTGTTAGTTTTGCTTTGTTGAGTTTGTTTAAGCCATATACCTGCCAATACTTTAGCAGCAGCAGGACTATTGATGCCGTACAACTTAGTAGGATTGTCTGTTCTAAATAAAGGATTTGCCTTTGGATATAGGTTTAATAATTTCCTTTTGGTTTCATTAATATCTTTTGGATCAGGCTTTATTCTTGACTCGCTGTATGCTGTCTTGCCTTGTTTTTTTAGAGCATTGACTGCTCTTCCTTTATATTCATTGAAAAACTCATTAAGTTCTTCTTCGTTTTCAAACTGTTCAACACGATCTATAAAGTCTTTGTATTCTTCAATGTACTTATCATATGCTCCTTTTGAATATGCTTCTAAGGCTTGTGTTGCATACTTATAGTTCTGCTGAACATCAGTCTGACCTGAAGTAGCACCTAACAATCTCCCAAAGAAATTAGTTCTTCCACCAAAAGTATTTCTCATACTAATATGTAAGTCCTTATACCATCCTAATCCTTTGACTACTTCTGGTACATCTTTATTCGCATTAAACTCCTCTACAATTTTATCTCCAATCTGATCAACTTTTTCTTCTACACTTCCTTTTAAATGTTTATTAATTCCATTTACTAAAGAATATGATTGACCTGAAATCTTTACTTGTAACTTACCACTTTTAGTTTTCTTAAACTGATACTTTCCATCCTTCATGACTGGATTTAACTCCGCTAAAGTAGGGTCGCTGCCTAAAGTTTCTTTTAGGTTATTAAACTCTTTTATTGCCTCACGCTCTGGATTTTTATATCTCTGTGCATCAATAGCATCTATATCTATACTTTCTTTTTTAGAGTCTGGATCTATATTAGTAGCAGACATAATTTTCTCTGCACTAGAATTTATAACAGCATCTAAACTAGTTGTTTGTATATCAAAGTCTGCTTCCGTTGGTAGGTTTAAAGCAGATTTAATAATTTCTTTTACCTGGCTTATAATCTTTTCAAACTCTGATTGTCTCTTAGGATCTTTAAATATTTTAGCACTCTTTTCTCCTATTGCTTGAACTAATGCTTCGTTTAAGGCCCTGTCTCCGTATCCGTTTTTGACAGCATCTTTATGAAATTTAGTTCCCTTGATTAGAGACATTGCTTTCTTATGTGCCTCCGGATTTAACTCCGCTAACATATCTTCCCATATATGAGCGAACTCATGTATAGGCGTATCTAATGTTGCAAGTTCAGGGTTAATAAAAATCTCGTTAGTAGTTCGGTTTCTAAAACCTTTATTTTTACTAGGATCTAATCCATTCTCCCTTGCTTTTTCATTAAAGGCCTCCTGATCTAGAGTGACAGTAGATCCTTTAAATACTCTTTGAAAATGATTGGCTAACTTTTTAATGTCACTAAAGACATCTCCTGTTTCAGGATCAATACCAGATATTTGAGGTTTTTGATCAGTCTTAGTTTTAGAATCCGATTTAGTTTTAGAATCACTTTTAAAACTGTTAGGATCTTGTTTTACCAATTTACCATCTACAACTTTATATATATCATAGTTGGACATATCCCTTGCAGGAGTATTAGGTTTTGGTACAACAATACCTCTGCTTTCTTTTCGAGTTGCTTTATTTACTTTATTATTATTAGGTTGCCAGTTGTCTGGATCTACTGTTCCAGGCTTAGAAACCACAACATATCCACCTTCAACATTCTTTACAGTGTTTGAATAAATACCTCCTTCTTGAAAGTTTGGTGCTCCATCTTTACCATTGGCCTTAGCAACGTTAAATGAAGTCTCTCCTTTAGGTGCAACCCCTTCAGTAAAACTACCTTCAGTTTCTCTTTTACCCTTGATCTGACCTCCATTAACCCAGTTCTCAACAGCCTCTCGACTTTTTGTTTTGTGAGTAACTACATCAGAACCATATTTTTCAGGAACATTTTCTACTTCTATTGTTTCCTCTACAAAAAGTTCAACTTCATTTTCAACTTTTGGTGATAGTGGTTTTAGTATTTGATCTAATTCTTTATCAGCATCAGATTGTTCTTCTTTTGATACTTGAATCTCCTGTTCATTAAAGACTCTTATTTGTTTCTGACCTCTGTTATATGCAGCGGCCATACGTTTCATTCCATCTAAAACATTTCCTTGTTCATCAATAACAGCAGGAGCATTCTTTTGCTTGCCATCATATTCCATGTCAGGATTTTCATCTACAAACTTCTTGAATTCTTTATTTGTTTCATAAAGAGTTTCAAGGGTCACCCTCTTCATTTTAAAAGTTCTGTTCTGTATGTTCTCTAACTTTGATGCTAACTCTTTATCTGTTTTACTGTCTCCTACACTTTCAATAACAGAAACAACTTTACTACCATCAACAATAGAACCTGGTTTAGGCATACCACTTTTGATGTCTGCTTTTTTCTCCTCAACTATTGCTTTTGATTCAGGAGTTTGCGGAGCAGGTGAATTCATTTCATCATACACTAGAGCCGCTTCTTCAACTATCTGATTCATAGGAGTACCGGCATCCTTTAAAGGAGTAACAATATTTTCATATTGTCTTGCTTTATCCAACATCCCTTCAGCAGTTTCTTTTGAAAAACTAGGATTCTTTTTCTTTAATTCTTTTTGAACTGATTTCTCAAAGTTTACAAAATCTAATCCTGCTGTAGTCCAGGCTTCTTTCTCCATTTGAGTTGATGACACACCCAAGTTTGGACTAGCCATTAATGTAGTTGCCGTTGCTGTAAGAATAAGTGTATTAATAAACTCATCTTTACCCATGAACTTATCTACACCATATATAGGCTCTGGAGATCTTTGATCATACTTGTATTTTTGGTAGTTTTCAAAACCACCTTGTACTAGTTCTTCTACTTCCTCTGAACTAACTTCTTTTATATATGCTTTACCACCTGCTTTTATAGCCATCTGTCTACTTCCGGAATTTGCTAATACTTTAACCGCTTCTTTAGTAGCCTTACTACGTACACCCATCATTGCTGAAACACCTCTTCTTGCTAAAGGGTTATTAAATATCGCACCTGTAGCACCGGTAACCACACCTATACTTAAGGCCATTGCCTCTGCATCTTCTGGATCTACTCCTAATTCTCTTGCTTCTTTGTTTGTTTGGTGATATGATTTAAAGAATTGGTCACCCCCCATTACAGCACCTGCTGCTAATGATCCACCACCTGTATATGCTGCGGCTACAATTGCCGGAGCCATTTCTCCTACAGTCTTTAAAGTCATAGGTAAAATATACATTGGATTGTCTGCTAATGATGCACCTGCAACTTGATCTGGGATATAGGCAAACTGCCCAATTGCAGTGTCTTTCCAATTATCAGAAGAAAAGAAATGTGAAATATTATCTGCTACATCTTCAATTTGTCTGTCAAATTTTTCGTCTTGAGCCGCTAAGGATGCATTTGTCTCATCTGAAGCAAGTGAACTTCCAATTGCATCTGCTAATAATACTCCCGGATTCAGTTTATCTCCATGCTTTCCAAAAAATTCAACTGCTCCACCTGCTAAGTCTCCTAAAGTCGATACAATTGCTCCTAAACCTACCATTACTGACGTGTCTAAGTAACCCGGTCCCATTGCACCACCTAAACCTGGTCCCATTGCACCACTAAGTCTCATGGTCTGCAACATATCTTTTGCTTCTGCTGAAACAAAATCTCCGTAATTGTTCTTTAAGTGATTATGATAACTTGTAGCCATGTCCTCGTGGGACTTGTACATCTTCATGAACGCTTCGTCTTCACGAAGTTCAGGCATATATTTAAAAAAATCAGCGTTTCTCTCTACATAATCATAAAGATTTGTATCATAGTTTTTTGCTATATATCTAAGAGCATTAACTTTAAACTTTGTTCCTTGAAAATTTCTTGCCTGTTTAGTAAACTCATAACTAGCCTTAGGATCAGAGAAATAATCTTCCCCTTCCGCTAAGTCCCCACTATACTTATTTGTAAACTCTGGATCTGTTTGTCTTAAGACTTGACCAAACTGAATAAGGTTTTTCTTAACCGATTCATCAGTACCTTCTGGCATTAGGTTAGGGTTTGAAATAACACCATCTACCTCTTGATTATTATACATCTCTGTACCTTTATCAATAGATGCTTGTATCTTAGCCCACTTGCCTTGTGCGTTTTCCGGATTTACCTGAGAATTCACTACGTTAAGTGCTCCATTATTATTTTCGTATTCAGGAAACTGAACACCCTCTAACTCTGGAAATAGGTTTGGAAACTTAGAATTTAATTCATCGCCTTCTTCGTAACGTCCTCTATTGAATGTATTACCCCATGTTACAGCATCTTGAAATTGCTCCTGATTTAAACCAGGAATAACATTTTGAATATCTGCAATTTGAAAGTTAGAAGAACTAGTTCCTCTTGCACGTCTTAATCTGTCTGCAAGAATAGTTAATTGATCTTGTTTATCGTCTATACTTAAATCTACAAAAGGATCAACTCCTAAGATATCTTCGTCTTCCATGTTTTATTTTTCTTGATTAAGATTAAACTCTCCTTGTCCTCCAGAGATTTCACTAATAAGTGCTGAAACTTTTATATTAGCAGTTTGTACCGGCCCGTATGATCCATCATCTTGCATTGCTCTATAAGACAATACTCCATATTTTTTAGAGAATCTTCTTCCGGTATAGTTTCCATCTCTATCAAACTTCACGTACTTAACTTTTCGTTCTGTAACCTGCTTATTGTCTTTATCTACTAATCCTTTAGACTCATGTCCTGTCTTAGCGAAGAAAGTATTTACAGGCAGTAGTGCTGCGTCAATTGCTTTATTATTATTATCAGCGTTATAAATTGAGGTTTGTAACTCAGCCTTATCAAATGCACCTGCTTCTTGTGCTTGGTCTTCTGCTTGCTTTTGTTTTACAATTGCTGCTGCTTGACCTTTTTTTGTGACTCCAGTCTCCAATATTTGCTTATTGTTACTTGCATCTCTAGACAATACACCTTTCTTTTTTGCTATATGTTGCCAAGCATCATAATACTTCTGACCTCCTGCTCCTGATCCCCAAACTCCTTTAATATTTTGAACAAACTGATCTGCCGTTTTATCATTATAAACAGTATATTGTGCATCTCCATTTGCATCCGATCCCTCAAAATACAGTGTTCTTTCTCCTGAATCCGGATCTATCTCCATATATGTTTTCGAAGGATAACCCCAAGTATCTTTCATAGCACCAGTGGCTAAATCTTCTGTACTAAATCTTCCCAAGTTATATTTTCCTTTTTGGAAACTTGAAATGTCAAGCATTTGAGTCATGTTACCATCACCATTTGTATCAACCTGTGCAAAAGGAACCGACTCACTACCACCTGGTAACTGAGAAAGGTCTAGGTTTTTAAGTTGATCAACATTGTTAAGTAAGTTATTTACTACTTCTGCTTTAACTTGCAACTCCACCGCAGCACCACTTCCTGAACTAGGATCTTGTGGTCTATTTCTAAACTCTTTATCAGTCTTACTATCAATAGCCCCTCCAGGAGTTAATTTCTTCATCTCAGATAAAACAAACTGTTGCTCGTATGTTTCTTTGGCTGTTGCATTAAGTACTTCACCAGGATTAGAGTTTTCTTTATGCTGTTCGTTTACATAATCATCCATTAATGTTGCTGCTGCATCATCTATACCTCTATATAATTCTACTATCCCCATAGGAGGTAATTTTGTTTTATCAAAGGCAGGTACATACATTCGGTTTTTTGCATCATATGTATATCCTGTAACAAATTTCTGACCTCCTGTTGTAGTTGTGAAAGAAGCAAATTCAGAATTTACATTTCCTAAACCACCTGTGTTTTCTATCTTCTGTACAATCTCTCCTAATTTACTTTGAAAGTCTGTTCTTACTACACCATCTTTAATATTCGTTTTATCGTTTTTAAAACTAGATAGAGCATCTTGTATATTGGCACTTGATGTGTCAATACCTGTTCCTACTATGCCGTTTTCTTCATCACCATTAATTTGGTCGTGTAATCGTGCACTAAGATTAGGATCATAGTATTTACTACTAGGATCAGCATCGAAATCAGTAGTAGTCCTTTCCATCTCTGTAGTAATCTTTGCTTGTTTAGCAACCATTACTCCTAACTTTGCATTTGCCGAAGCCAGAGTAGATGCATAAGCCTTACTATAAGTAGGCATGTCTGTAAGTTGTTCTATATAACCTCCAATTTCATTTGCCATGTCATCAGAAAAATGACCTGAAACAATACCATCTCTTAATTTTTGAGCCTGTTCAAACTTTTTGTTTTTTGCTTCAGTAACAACTTTTACATTGTTTTGTATAGCCTGGTTTAATTGAGCCGCACCTGCGTCTATAAAGCCCCCTCCAAAGAATTGACCTACGTTAACTTCTGTGCCTTGACCTAGTAATGTCGGTGTGTATTTTGCCATAGTATGTTTTGTTTATGCTATACCTTCTGCTGTTGCAGCAGACCCCATGTTGGCTAGACCTGCTCCTGCCTGGTTTAATCCACCAAAAGTCATCTGTCTAGACATAGCGTCATTTGCTAAAGTTCCTTGTAGTTTCATTTTAAAAGGATCTAACTTATTTAATTTAAATGCTTGATCTTTTGCTTGGGCCATATTAGTACCGGCCTCACGCATGTTAGATAATCTGTTTGCCCTTTCTTGTGCTCCAGACATTCTGTTTTTAATTAAAGCATCGTTTGTTCCTGCTTCTGCACTCATACCAATTGCTAACTGATCCTCTAAAGAACCGGATGCTGATTGTGCTCTAGCAACAGAATTTTGTGCATTCGTAAACAAAGCGTTTTTCATGTCTTGTTGTTCTGACAATCTTCCATCTTTCATGTTACGAGTAAGTTCTAAATCTTGACTTATTTCTTTTGGAATTTCATACTGTGGTCTTTTAGCAAGTAAACTTTCCAATCTTCTTTGTCTCTTTTTTTTTCCAAATATTCCTGAGGCTGCTTGTGCTAAACCTCCAAGGGCTTGTATACCCCCTCCAATCATTCCTAACATATCTTTATTATTTTTTTGTTCTTGGTTGTCTATACTGTGGGATTGGCTCTTGTGTTGTGTGACCTTTACTTGTTATGTATCCTATATTAGAATGCTTAACCTCTAAGTCTTCCTGTCTAAAAGCCATAAATACTTTTATATATTGCCCCCTTAATTTTGTTCCTCTCATTAATCTATCTCCGTATGTAGAATTATCTCCTACATTTGGATCATTAGTATCTCCAAACATTTCTGAATAATAAGTTCCTTCTTTAAGAACATAATCTTTAGCATTAAGGTCACTATTCATAGTCCAGTTATCTATCGTCTCAAATCTCGTAATCGTTGGTTTTGCGTTACCTTCCACAGCGTGTGTCATAAACACCTTAGGCTGAGATGATTGAACGTTTTCTACATACGATACTTGCGTAGGATATCTACCATTGTAAAAGTAATTCTTCTTAGTGGAATCATCATGAATATATAACTGTCCATTTACAAAGGATGCAAATTCTGTTTTGTACGTACAAAAATATTCAGGAGTAAAAGAATACCTAGTAGTCCATCTTTGTGCTCCCTCACTCCATGCTAGTGACGTTCTACTTCCTTCTTTTACAACTTCAGTTATCTCTTCAATCTTCTTAAATACCTGAACGTTCGTTTGCCAGGTATAACTACCGGCATTACTATTTTCATAAGTAAATTCTATTTGAGGGTTTGAGCCATGTGCACTAGTTATTGTTAACTCAAGCCCAGAATTAGAATATCCACTAGCCAAATCATTTTGTGAAAATATATTTGATTTTTGAAACCCTATTGCTACGTCTAAATCAACCTTAGGTGTTATAGCAGTTCCTGCATCTATTATTTTAAAAATAACACCACCACCAAACACATCTCCAACGGAAACATTATCTGTTGTTGTTTGAGATCTAACTGCTCTTACTCTAAACGGATGATGTTTTGCTCTACCAAAATTACCACCTCCACCTGAATTAGGATTAAAAGACATGCTCTTAACAGGGGTTTTAGAGGAAAGAGTACTGGTTTCATATGATGCCCAGTAATTTTTAACTATAGCATAGGTATTATCTTTTCTTAATTTAGACCCTCCTTGTGATATTATTACAGGATCCAGTTCAGCCATTAGGTTATATAGATTACCCAGTTCAACTGAACTTGGTAAAAACCAATCGTTATATGTTACTCCTGAAACAGTCCTTGTTATATCCGATGCTACTTTAGCCGCAGACGTTTCATGACCTGTTTGGTTTATAATTGCTGCTGTATTTAATTCTCCACTTGCATTAGTAGCACCTGCATAATATTCTCCGTTTGGCTCATTATATGGTGCTCTAACATTACTCCAATGTATGTTCTCACTTTGAGCAATATTATATTCTGGACCCACACCTGTCATAGGAACAGTTACGCTATGCGGAGTTCCTTCATGTAAGTCAACTATATACACAGTCTTTCCTGTAGAGGTAGGCACATCATTGCTTATATCAAAAACTATTTTGATTTCATCTCCGGGATTAAAGTCTGTGTCTAATATAAAACTACTACTTATCATATTTCTTAAGTTTTAATAATTGAAGCGGCTTGATAAACTTGACCAAATACACTTACTGGTTCTGATGATCCTGTAAGATTAGGTATGCTAGCAAACGAACTTACTTTAAATGTTATATATCTAGAGATCCTATAATTAGCAGGTATATATACTTGGATTGTATCAGATGCCTGATTATTTGTAAAAGAAACTGATACATTTTCCGACTCAATTAATGAATTATTTGAATCAGCAGTAACTTGTATCGAACCTGCTGCTATTCCTGTCTTTACATTTTTAGTAACATCTATACTCACATAACCTCCATCAGCAGAAACGCTACTAGAGTTTAATCTAAAACCTCCAATACCAATACTTGAACTACCAGTCGCTAATGTCTCTACAGTTCCATAAGATGTTCCTGCATCATTTTTAGCATATGCTCTCCAGTAATAAGTTGTATTATCCACTAACAACACAGAACTACTTTCAAATAAATATGGGAAAGTACTTATAGTAGACTGAGGATTGGTGATAGTGATTACACCGCTTAGACCTATTGTAGGTGTAGCCTGAGTAGAACTGTATACAAATCCTCTCTGTGTTATACCATTAGTTCCTGCTGAAGATCCACCATTATCTGATATTACCCCACCAAAGGTATTTCTAAGTTGACTGTAAGACTTTGACTCTACTGTTGGTGATTTTGTGCTTGATGCTCCTGTTGAAGTCGCATTACATATACCATATTGAGTTCCGAAATCGGAAATCAAATACGTTTTAGAATATACTATTGTATCTGCACTTATTCCAGTTATAGAATGATCTATGTCTGTTATAGCATCCGATGACACTACTTTGGTCACCCCGGATCCTCCGATAGTAGGACTAGTATTAGATGTTGAATAAACAAATCCATACTCCGATGCTGATGCTCTATTTAATGTGATGCTTGAATTTAAATCAAGACCACTTGCAGTTATGTTGTCAACAATAATAACATCCACCTCAGGTCTTTTAAGAGGTCTGGTGTCGATAACGATAGAATCTATATCTTCACTTACTGATGTTATTTTAATATCAAAACCTCCTGATTGATAACCTATTGAGCCAATCACATTTCCAACTACAGATATTCTGTTTGATGGTATTGCTGTGCATACACCTAATGAGCATTCTGTGAAATTAGCAGTATTATTATTTCCGCTTCCTAATTGCCATGGGAAGTTAGATTCTCCTGGTATTGTTAAATTACCATTTGATATATCAAATTCTTTTTCCTCAAGAAATAAGGACTCTGATAGTGTTGCACCTGTTATTCTAAATGGTGTTGAGCCATTTAATACATTTCCATATAAATAACTAGAATCGTTAGTGTAGTCAGTTACATTTGACACATTAACCTTCCCTGTAGATCCTTTAATTTCTCTATTTAATGCAATTTCAATAGTATCGATACTATCGCCAAAGACATTTGAAAATACAATTGATCCAGTTCCTGCTGTGAAATGACTATCAGAGTCTTGACTAAAACCTCCTGAACTAGCGTTTACCACAGTAATACCACTTCCTATTGGAGATGCAATAACATCTGAGGGTATAGTAAATGAATAAGGACTAGTAAAATTAAATGTCCCTACTCCATCTATAACTGTCATTTGTCCTGTTATATTCCATGGAGACTTTACGATAACACTAACTACCTTGGTAGTAGGCTCTTCGCCTACGTTTATAATATCTATAACAGGAGTGTCTGGGTAATAAGCATCTTCTTGTAGTGTTACAGTTGTTTCTCCTGTCTTAGGTAAACTTAAAATATATTCTGAATTATAATCGTCATATGTTCCTATAACAAAATTAGGCAGACTGTCTTGGACTATAATTTTAGACTTCTCTTTAAAAAATGTTTTCATTTTAACATCTCCAATTGCTAACAAACCATTAGCGTCATATTTAACTACAGTGTGATTTTTAACATCAAACCAAAAAGCACTTCCTTCATTAATTGCAACTGACTCAGGGTGCATTGTTCCATAAGATCCTTTTAAGGTATTTATAGTTCCTATAACACCAGATGAAACCGCTAAAAACTGTCCACCACTTGATGCTTGTTGTAATTGTTGTTCTCCTAGATATATTCCAGAAGTTTCGTTTTCTGATATCGCTAACATTAAAGATCCGGTAGACTGTGTTTTACTAGTAACCTTTAAAGATCTTAATGGTCCAGTAGCATCATCTAATCTTTTCTCGTCTAAAGCACTAAACTTTGATAAGCCGTTTATTTTACCTCCTGGGATTTTTGTTTCGCTAAAAACAATACCTGTAGTTTTTATTTGACTACTAACCTCGGATGGCACTAAGTTTGGTTTACCTGTAATTTGAGTCCAGTTTAAAAAATAATCAGTACTAGGATTCATAGATTCTGCTGCATATGAATACTCATCAGGTAAGTCTACTCTAAAATCATGGTTAGTATCTACCTTTGCTTCTCCATCCCAGTTTTGCTCTAGATTACTTTTAATAATCATATGAACCAAGGTTCCATCCGATGTACTTACTTGAGTTGAAGTATTGTTATTTGTCTCTGAGTCAAGTATGTATATTTTATTCTTACCATTGTCCCCTGCTAAATCGATTGTACCTCTTCTAAAGAATATACGATGATCAGGATGAACAGCACATATTTTTTGACCAAAGTCAGATTCCCAAAAGAACTCTTCTATTGTAGGGTAATTCTGAGTTATTTCTGATGGTGACATCTCTACAGTCCATTCACGATTTTCATCGCCAAATGTCTTATTCTGATGCTCTTTCTGATGTAATTTAACATCACTGCCTTCCGCTATAGTTCCATTAGGAGGTGAAGTAATTGTTGAATATGTAAAACTATTTACATTTCCTAGACCATCCCCTAAAGTTTTTCCATGAACTGCCCATTTTTCACCAACTGTATGTCCAGTCGTTGAAGCAAAAGTGATTTGAACTCCATATGCTAAAACTTGAGCACTACCTGTTATTGTAGTGGTATTCCCAAAAGGAGTATTTGTCATCCTTTCACTAGACTTTCTTGCCCTCCATTGAAATTGATCTGCACTACCTGAAGTAGAAGTTATCTTAATCTCAAATCTTCTGTCATTCGACCCTGAATAAACACCTAGTCCAGTGTTTGCGGTCATATCATTTAAACCCTGTCCATGAAAATATGAAAATCCTATATATGCTGTTCTTCCTTCAATAGGATCGTTATAGTCATTCGATGAGTATGCTGAACCCTCTGCAAAGTGCGGCTCTACATCAGATGTGTCAGCCTTTAAAGATCTTAAATAAACATCTCCAATTAGATTTCCTGTTGGCTCTGAGAATTCAGGCCTTTGATTGGGTTGTCTAAGAATTCTACCATTAAAACATTCATAATAAAATTCATTTGGTTGTATTTTATGTGGACTGTATATTTCATATACAATTGAATAATCAACGTTTGCTAGTGATGTTTGAGATAAGTAGTTACCATCATTTAAATTAACTAAATTTGATTTTACATACTTACCTTCTTGTCCTGTTATTGCAAACTCAACTACGTTGCTAGGTGTTATGAGTTTTATTCGGTCACCCTCTTGATAACTATATCCTTGCTTGTAAGATGTTAAATCTCCAAGACCAATCGCTACACCTTCATGTTTACCTGAGTAAGAAACAAATTCGTTCTGAGAAAAAGTTCCATTAGGACTGTTTGATATTCCCTGACTATCATTTTGAGTGTTTTCAGGAAATTCTTTTTCTATATTTACAGAAAACCCACCTGTAGAAGCAGTATTATAATATCTTACTTTATCAGAAAGATTTGATATTGTAAAGTCTTTTGTTAAGTTTTTAGTTCTAACTATAGCATAATATTCTGCCCAGTCTGGAATTTTATCTTTTAATGAATCGTTTAAAGTAAATCCTACAGATGAATTGTAAGTACTTAATTGTATACCTCTTTCTGGAGTTATAACTTTTAACGTATCATCAGTCAAAACCCCTCCAGTTCTTCCTGCAAAATCAAAAAAAGCGATCCCTACCTGATAAGCAGATGAATGAGCAAAACCAACTTTTCCACCTCTATTTCTGTCGTATTGAGAAAAACTATCGGTAAAGTTTTGGCTTATTGTTTCTAAAGTAATATCCTCAGAGGTTATCTGGCTTGGATTTAACCTTCCTTCTTTAATGTTTCCTAAGAACAATCTATTTCTAGCAATACTTAGGGCCTCAGCCTCATAAGGAACTGTATCGTATAATTTTATAGAGGAGACATCATCTACCGCAAATCCTAAAACATCGTTATAAAAATCTGCTGTAATAACACCTTGAGTACCAATTGTTTGTGCTGAAAAAACTGTAGCATGTGTTATGCTATCAAATTCCTTCCATATAAAATAAGATGTGTCATTATCAAATTTTACAGCAAACTGTACTTTATGTACATCTTGTGATACTCCATAACCTTCTGCCTCAAACCGAGGAAATTCTACCTTTATTTTCTTTGATACTTTATGATCCGTATCGTCCATATCTTGATTAGGATAATGGTGTGAAGCAGGTGAAAAGACACTTGTCTCACCATCCTTATATATGTATCTATATGCAAAAGTATGTGCTCTAGATTTTAAAAAGGATGTATCTCTTGTGCTATCTTCTTGAACTATTATGTTCAAAGGAAGCATTGGAGGCTTACGAATTAAAGTAATTATTGGTTTTTCAATTGGCTGTTGATATGCCTCTTCTGAAGTTACGTAGTCTATATTGTTTGTCGCAATACCTCTCTCTACATTTATTCTAAATGGCTCTCTTCCATCAACACCGGTCCAATATAATAAATCATCTATATATGCTATACCTGTTATAGGCTTGTCTTTATTAAAGTTTAATCTATAAGCAGAAGACAAATTAGAATCAGTCAGAACCTTGTATATTGTCTCTAACTTAGACTTATAACAATATATAGCACTTACTCCATAAGCCGCAACTAAAAAATAAAATATATCATTAGTAGTTGGATCTTCATAAGAACCAATAACTTTTGTGTCTTGTGAAAAACTCTGATTGTTAATTATTCGTCTTGTGCCATCTACATTAGAAAGAGACCCTGCTTTTCCTTCAGCGGAGGATACAACTCTTGCGTTTAACGCATCTAAATTATCTTGGCCAGTTTGGGCAAATATAGAGTCATCAGTATTTAAACCTGCAATAAATGTTTTTTTTGTGTTCTCCATCCTTAAGATTTGACAGCAGCATTCGTATGAGATCTTAAAGACTTAAGAACGTCATCCATAGTCAACTGATAATTTCTACTTCTATATCTTTTGTGAGAATGTATCCATTCTTCTTTAGCCATTAATTTATGATTCATAGGAATAGTTCTATCATGTTCTGAGAACCTCCATAAAATATATCTCTCAACTGCTTCTGCGGCATAAGCCGGCATTGTTGTAGCGTCTGAACTATTATCAGAAAAACCTGTAGTAACATAATCTAAAACAATTTCTTTGCATGTTCCAAGTGAAGGATCAAGCATAATTTTTTGTCTCTCAGGAATTACCATAAAGGAATTCTTGTAAGTAGGTTTATGACCAAAATGTCTTCCTACATGCTCGCCTTTGTCATTTGCACGATGTACATATCCCTCTGAATTTATGATGCCTTCTCCTTCTACATCTGGAAAAGGTATTTGGTTACCATCACTATCCAAATTCATTAATCTATTAAAAGAGTGTTTTTCTATTAATTTTATTACATACTGTCCATTTTCCCAACCTAATCTTATATAATCTACGTAGTCATCTGGTAAGGTTACTTCATTATTAGCATCCACTGCTAACCTTATAGACTTGGTTTTAAGCGAAGAATCATAATTAATTTCTTTTACAGCCTTTAAAGCATAATGTAAATAATGCATATAATAATGTATAGGCTTACCTGCTGTTAATAGAGCCGAACGTACTATCTCATTTACTGTGTATACTTTCATATCTGACTATTTGAATCTGATGTCTTATCTACTTGCTTTGGTAGAGCACCAATTAATGTTAAGACTTCTTTTACCACAGCCTCTTCCATTTCAGCAGGAAGTGCGAGGTAATCGTATTCTCCTTGAATACTTGGATCTACAATTAATAATTGAATCCTTACTTGAGACTTCTCATTCGTGGGTACGTCTGGAGTGAAATAAACATAACCTCCTTCTGCCCAATAACCTGAGTGAGTCTCTAAATATTGTAATTGATCTTGTTGACTTATTAAATTATACTGACCTGTTTGAAATGGTATATATTCTCTACTACAACTTAAATCAGTGACAGACCAAACCCCCATATTTCTAGGTAGTGATATAGGAAAAACAGGTAGAATAGCATGTGAATAAGGCATGTTTGAATTAGGCGGATTAACGCTTACTATATATGTTGTAACTAAGGTGTGCGGAGGAAACATTTCGCCTCCTGCCATATTCATACTTAAGTGCTCAGTCTTTAGTAATCTATTAATTACTTGACCAACCAATAAATTTATATCGTCTCTTGTTATATCTTTTTCATCATTTGGACTACCGCCTGAGTATAATCTTAATATTTGATCTGTTAACTTTCCTTTCGTTATCATAGTCCTGTTTGATTTTTAACCTCAGTATATTGAGTTACATTTAAATCCTCTAAGTGAACACCTAAAGCATTTAATGCTTTGTTAATGATGTCGTTTATACAGTCTTCTGGCCAATCCAAATTCCTACTACCAGGTAAAGTGTAGGTCGCCCCTGCATTAACTATTGTTCCATTGGGTAGGGTAAGTGTTGATCCTGCTGTAAATGTTGCTACAGTATTAGTAGGATTATGTACTATTTTTCTTCCATCTACTACATGACTAAATAAAGGTGTTGTAGGTCTAGTTAAATACATTATATATCCTGAGTGTTCTATTTCTGGAAACAATTGTATTTTTCTACCGGCATCTCCTAATATAGCGATTGGTGATAGTGCACTTGGTGCGGAAACTTGAGAAACAAGTCTATCTGCTAACTGATCTTCACTAACAACCTGTACAGGCTTAGAATAGGTTCTGTCTAATGTTCCTTGTGAATATGTTACAGCACCATCTGCAACAACATAACTGTTGTTTGTTGTATTATTTAAAGTTCCAACAACATACAATCCTAGTAGATGTAAATATTCTGGATTATTACCACCACCTGAGTTTGTGAAGTTACCTAAATCTAAAACACCATTAGCGTTTGCGGTAAATTGTCTTCGCATTTTAAAGTACCTAAGATCATCAGATATTTTCTGTGTCTGACCATAGGCAACTGGTGGAATAGGTCTACCGGGCTGATATTGTTTAGGATTGCCATACAATTCCATAAACTTAGACATCTGTCCTCGGTCTATAGCGGCATCAATATCATTATGCGATACATACCCGGTAGTTTCTTTATTTAGAATAAAGACTATGTAATCATGAATCTCCTTTATCGTCATCTTTTTCTACATTAGCAGAAGGTTGATCGACTATTTCTCCAGTTGTAACATCAATTTGAACTTCTCCATGTTCCTCTTTCAATTCTTCGGATAATTCTTGCATTTCCTTAGACACTTCACTAAAAGAATCTTGTAATTCCTTTACTCTGTTATCTACATTTTGCTGCATTAATTGTGTTTCACCAAGAGCGATTTTAATGTCAACCTGCTTCTTGTTAAGTTCTTGGATTTTATCCAAGTGTTCTGTGCTTACTTTTTTCATCTGTTAAATATTTATTGTTAATGTTTGTTCCCACAAATAAAGGGGATATATACCAGTAAGTATACATTATTTATAATCGGAAGTTGAGTTGGGAGTATAGAGAATTATTTCCTGATACCAGGGTCTTTTGGATCCTTTGGTTCTTCTTTACCACCTGCATCATGGTCATAATTATACCATTGAGAAAACCTATCTGGTTTTGGCCCATGACCTGGATATTCAGGACTGTTTACGTTTGTACGTTCGTAAGAAACTTGGCTACCGGCTTCATTACCTCCAAAAATAATATCCGAAAAAGATACTACTCCCTGTTCTTTAAGTAGTAAGTCATAATCGTTAGATTCTTTTTCGTTAGATATACCCCTTAAACTTATTGGTCCTTCAGATGGTACTGCCATTTTTAAATAGTTGTTTGAGGCTCTAATTTAACTATCCAAGGTGCTGAAGTTTGCTGAAATTTATTCTCTTCGGCTACTATGATTTGCTTATCAATAATTGTAATAGCAATCGATCTCTCGTCTGTATCACTAACCCAAGGCTTGATGTTAGCCTCAACTAAATCATCAAATACAATGTAATCATCTCCAGGTAGATCCAGATCCTTAGTATATCTAAGAGATGCTTTTGTTCCTGATTCAGAAGTTCCTACCCATTCATACTCAACTCTAGTAACTAGATTCTCATAATCTTTATCACCATCCTTAAGAGTTGGAGCACAATACAATTCTACTATTTTTAATTCATAATTATTTGCCATGACACGTACACATTTTGAGTTTTAAATTATTTATTTGTTCTTGTTGTTCTTGAACTGCTCCTATTAATACTGAGACTAAGTGTTCGTAATCAACTGTTTTGTAAGTGGTTGTGGAACTATCCTCTAATCTTTCTTGATCTCTTACAACTTCTGGTACAATTTCTTCTACCTCTTGTGCAATAAGTCCAATATTAGTTTTCCCTTTTCGTTCACCCGATTTCCATTGGTAACTTACAGGATGTAATGACATCACTTTTTCTAAGTTGTTTTCTAAAGGCTTTATATTGGTTTTTAATCTTCTATCTGAAAAATCCCAAAATCCAACAATATCTGAGGCCATATGTAAAACACCTTTAGCGTTTACCTGCCCTCTTGTTTGGCCACCAGTCATAAACTGTATTGGATGACTTGACATTGTACCTATCTTACCTGCTCCATGACCTGTATGAGCATACATTGTAGTAATGATTCCATCACTAACAGATTTCACATCCAATCTAGCATGAGAAGATCCTGCAACATTTACTCTGGCATTCCAACCTCCATCGTTACTTACACTTCCATGACCATTTCCAAACTCATTATAACTATTACTAAAGGTTTTAGATCCTGAAAGAGTTTCATTAGCACTTTTTACAGAATAATCACTTGGTGTAAAGTTTTCTTCAGTCCAATATGACCAAACTTGCCTTTGAGTTCCACCTTCTAATCTAGAATATCTTGGCACTCCCCAGAAAGGTCGAATATCTACAGTATTATAATAGGTTGAACCATTACCATGATTACCAATCCAATAATTTGCCCAACCTGAATACCCTGAAAAAGCACCAGAGGTTTGATAAAAAGTTCCTTCATCAGATCCATATCCAACTTCTGCTAATCCGTTTGCTTTATCTACTGTAGAAGAATTTACATTCGCTTGAGTAACGTAACCTGCTTTATCAATAACAGCAGTAATTTCTTCATCGGAACGTTGAGTATTCGTATTAGTAGATGTAATAACACCTGTTGTTGCATTATATTGTGAATTCCCACTTGCTGATATTTTACCTCTAACTTGTGCAGTAGTTAACTGAGTGTTGTTATCCGTTGTTTTATACCCTGCATCGGCATGATTACCCCATCCATGAGCAGTTTTTCCGTTAGCAACATCCGTTGTAGAGAAATGTCCTGAATCATGTATCTTTCTCCAGGCTTGCCAGGTTCCACTATTTTTACCTCTTGTGGATAGTTCTCCTGTTCTGAAATTACTAAATATTTGAGAAACCCAACTTGAACTATATGCTGCTACAAAAAGACCTCCATCAGCATAACCTGCATCAGATGATCCGTTTGTATAACCAGTCATATTACTGGTTGCACTATTTATTGCAATAGCATTACCACTATTTCTTGATGTAAACGTACTACCTGCAAAATTATAGGTAGTATTATTGTCCGTTGTTTTATACCCTGCATCGGCATGATTACCCCATCCATAAGCAGTGTTCCAGTTGCCTGAATTGTTAGTCAGGTTACCTGAATCCCATATCTTTTTATTTGTTCCCCAAACAGTATCACTTGTCGCTGTTCTTCTCCATAAGTGATCTCCAGAAAATATTAATTGCTCCTGTCTATGACTTGAGTGCCATGAACTCCACTTAGAAACTGTAAGTAATGCGTGCCATCCATCGCCACCAACTCCTGTGTCAGCATTGTTTTGGAAATCCCATTGAGCGTATCTATCATTATAGTATGAAGGTGCTCTTGCAGCACCTCTAGTGTCCGAAATATAAACCCTATCATTAGATGATGTTAGTGTACCTGTATTTTTAGTGAAACCAAATTTAGCAATATCTTCTTCATTTAATTGAGTATTTGTATCGGTTTTGATATAACCCATTTCTCCGACTTGAGCATCAGTTAATTGAGTATTCGTATCCGTATAGGTTTTAATATAACCCATTTCTTCAATTTGAGCATCGGTTAATTGAGTGTTTGTGTCTGTATACGATGTTAAATAATTTGCTTTTGAATGGTCACCCCAATCATATGCAGCATTCCATTCTCCTGAATTCCCACCTGATGCTGTGACTACACCACTTGTCCATATATTACCTGACATTCCGATAGCAGCACCTGCTGTTCCGTTATTGACAAATACTATTTGATGGCCACCTGCCATTGTTCCTCCTGTCTTATTGTTTGTATGTTTATAAGCGATACCATACAGATTACCAAAGTTAGTACCACTTGCATGGTTTTTATAACCTGTACCCATTGCCCATACATGGTCTGTTTTGGTAGAATCATATGTACCAAAAATACCTTCATCTCTTGCTGTAGAGACTAGTCCTCCTGAGAATGAATCATCAGCATTACTTCTAAGGTATTTTGTATCTGTCTGATCAGTTATATCAAAATCTTTTATATATCCTGCACTAGCGTGATCTCCCCATCCGTATGCTGTGTTCCAGTTATTGGACGTACCGCTTTTAGTTGTTATAACACCAGACATGTAACCACCAAGAGCAGATATATTTCCCCCTTCAGCAGCCCCAATTCTATTTCCATAGTACTCAAATTCAGAAATACCATAAGTTATATTTCCTGTTACAAAAGGAGCACTTGTTCTTGCCTTAAGAGTAAATTCAATATCTGTAGCGTAGTTGCCAATAGGCATAACCCCTCTAAGTTTAGCAGAACCTACTTTAGTTAAACTTGTTACTGGATACCAGTTACCATCTTTGTTTTTAACCCTTGCTGACCATGTTTCCGGGAAAGGACTAGAATAAAAACATATATCAAAGAAACCTGCACAGTATGTTATACCATTGTTGTTTTTATTTCCAGATTGTAAATACTGAAGGTTTATGTTATATACTTTAGTTTCACCTGCGGATGTTCCAAATAACCTATTTTGATTATACTCTTCAAAGTTTTGATTTGATAACTTCTTAGAAGCACCTGCTTCAACAGTGCCATCAATAGTTACAACAAATCTATCCCATTTACCTGCCATTCTATTTGTTAGAATACCATCATGTAGTTTTTGACCTCCAAATGGGTTAAAAGATTCGTTTGGTTCAGATATTCTAATATAGGAGGAATCGTGATTGTGTGCAGGTAAAGCAGTTAAATACCCTGCACTTGCATGATTTCCCCAACCATGGGCTGTGTTCCAGTTACTATTATTGTAGCCTGTTGTAGTAACTAAGCCTAATACACTAATAAAATTATCAGGAGTATAATATCTAATATAACCATCTTGAGATGCGTATATTCTATTTATAGCAGTTTTGTTATTATTCCCACTAGTTGTGTTAATCCAACCTGCTTGTATATATCCGTTTGCGTCAGTACGAACTACTTTGTTTGCCTCATTGTTACGTCCTGTGTGTAGGTCTAGACCATCTAAAAGATCAGAATCTGCGGCTTTACCATCAGTTGCTAAGTATCCAGTTAGATCCTGATCACCAGTATATCCTGCTTTTGAATGGTCACCCCAATCATATGCAGTATTCCATTCTCCTGAGTTTCCTCCAGTTGCGGCTATAGTTCCTGGTACTACAAGAGCATTAGTAGACTCTGTCCATTTTAAAAATGAATCTGCTCCAAAATACCCTCTAAGGTTGTCATTACCTGTACCCTCATTTAGAGAAAGTCTCTCATGAGTTACATTAATATTGTAATTATTTGGATGCCATGTTTTTATTTTAGGTACACTACCTGATATTAAAAACTCAATATGATTTGAACTTGTACCACCTGCAAAAGTATTATTACAATACCAGGTTCCATTTTCATTCCAAAAAACAGCCACAGAAACCTGTTCCGTTCCTGTTCCTGATATGTGACCTGTCATTCTATAAGCACCACCTGTTGGCAAAGCAGCACCATCACTTGTTACAAGTGTTGCAATCGTTGTAATGCTTGCTGCGTAAGTTTTACCCCATTCTTCTCTACCAACAACTCCTGCTTGGGTTACTTTACCATTTACAGTTAAATCCCCTTTAACAGTTCCTCCACCTATAGGTAAATACAATCCATTATGATCTCCATGGTCTGTAGGTATTGTAGGTTTATTAAGTATTAATGCGTCTCCAGATGTAGCAGTCCAGTCTGCCTGAACGTTTTTTTCTGCGTCTGTTGGTGCATAAGAGTCTGGAACTGTAGGTATTGTAGGTTTGTTAAGTATTAATGCATCACCAGAAGTTGCAGTCCAGTTTGATTGAACGTTTTTTTCTGCGTCTGTTGGTGCGTGTGTTGCTTGTGAATGTGTGTATGCAGTATCCCAATTGCCTGAGTTGTTTGTAAAAACACCACTATGATATATAGTCCTCCATGGATTCCATTTTTGAGCACTATCGGAGTTGTAACTTCTATAAGACAACCCACCTGCATCATTATTATAGGTAGAGTTTAATTGAAGAGAATAATTACTTGCTCCAATTCTTACAACTGGCCCACTATGTGGTGCATTGTTAGCATATGTGAAATCTACAGATTGATCAGTTTGCAAATCAGCATCCATTCCAGGATGTGTATTCCAACCATTGTCCCTAAGAAATTTAGTGCTATCAAGGCCATCAAGTTTCTGTGAATCTGCTGCTTTTGCAGTCTTCCCCAAATAATCGTCATCATGGTTGTGACCAGATGCTGCATATCCTCCGTTAGCGTGATCTCCCCATCCGTAGGCTGTGGCCCATTGTGATGACTTTCCATGAGATTTTGTAAAAATTTCTCCATCAACATGAAGACCATTTGATATATCCCACCTTGTATTCCCTTGATCCCAAATAAATTGAGCAGAGGTACTTGTCCCTCTTAGAACAGTTATACCACCAAGATTACTACTAGCAGCACTTCCTCCTTTATTAAGTTCTATATTCTTATCTTCTACCTGTAGGGTAGCAGTATTTAATGTAGTTGTCGTTCCATTA
>Ga0206126_10000371_pt1 | contig 61438 bp, 79 predicted proteins | sample Helgoland_Spring_5_FD_148621 | JGI IMG/M metagenome (GOLD analysis project Ga0206126, IMG submission 148621) | Pelagic subsurface seawater microbial communities from Kabeltonne, Helgoland, North Sea - Helgoland_Spring_Bloom_20160412_1 | ecosystem: Environmental > Aquatic > Marine > Epipelagic ...
ACAGCTATTAAGGATAGTTGGGATTCTGATGAAAAGATTCCACGTTGTGAAAGTGTCTGTAAACAAAAGATACGAGATAAATTTATAAGAGAGAAGTTAAATGACTAACGCACCATCAGAAACATTTTGTTATACAGCAACCTCGCATAAATAACACTATGTACTACTTAATTTATGAAACTACAAATTTAGTAAACGGTAAAAGGTATATAGGAATGCATCAGACTGAGGATTTAAATTCTTCGTATCTCGGTAGCGGGTTAGCGTTAGCAGCAGCTATTGAAAAATACGGGCGCGAAAGCTTTAGTAAAAAAATACTACACAGCTTAAACTCTCGTGAAGAAATGATAGCTATGGAAAAAAAATTAGTTACACAAGAAATAGTTGAATCTGATGACTATTACAATTTGCGTATTGGCGGCCACGGCGGAAAGCTAACTGACGATATAAAGAAAAAAATCGGTGCTAAGTCAAAAGCTTGGTGGAGTCAAAAATCTCCTGCCGAACGAACAGAACATATACGACATATGCAACGAAATTATACAACTGAGCGTCGTTCGGAAGTTTCATCTGGCGTTAATAACGGCATGTACGGAAAACAACATACCGAAGAAACAAAGAAAAAACTTCAAGAGAACAGCGCTAAAGCAGATCATACAATTACAAAATGGAAACACACCGACGGGTGTGTATTTGTCGGTACAATGCGTGATTTCTATAAAACGTATAACCTCTGCAGGGCTTGGTGTATGCGTGTTCGCAGGGGCGAGAAAAAAACAATTAAAGGATGGCAGTATGTCGGAGAAGTTTAACCCACCGTCAGAAACATTTTGTATTCTACCTTGGATGCATCTATCAACACGACCGGACGGAAGTCTCAGAGTTTGCTGTACAGCAAACGCAAGCTCAGTTGGTGCTACTAACGATAAAGTACATGGCGGCCAAGTAGGCATTCTCAAAACCGAAGACGGAAAACCTAACAATCTTAATGTTAGTGACTTTGAAACAGCATGGAACAGTACGTATATGAAGAACGTGCGTACTCAAATGCTTAATGGTGAAGTGCCACCGAGCTGTGTTAAGTGTTTTAAAGAAGAAGCAGCAGGGCATCGTAGTAAACGTCAGTGGGAAACGCACTATTGGAGTCAACGTGTAGACGTTGAGCGTCTTGTAGCAGACACAAACGAAGACGGCAGTGTACCTCCGCAGCTTGCGTATATTGATCTACGCTTTGGAACAAAGTGTCAGTTGGCTTGTGTTATGTGTTCGCCTCACGATAGCTCAGGTTGGATTAAAGACTACAAAGCTATCTTTCCAGAAGTAGAAAACGCTAGCCTTAAAACTACAATGCAGTGGAAAGACAAAGGCAGCTATAATGGTAGTAGCTATAACTGGCACAAACAGAACCCTGTATTCTGGGAACAGTTCTACGAGCAAATGCCGCATATGCAGCAGATCTACTTCGCGGGCGGCGAGAGTCTTATTATTGAAGAGCATTACGAGATTCTTGAAGAAGCCATTCGACAAGGCGTAGCAAAAGACCTAGAGCTACGTTACAACTCGAACGGGGTTGAATGGCGTGAAGACTTATTTGATCTATGGAAAGAGTTTAAGCTGGTTCGTTTCCACTATTCAGTAGACAGCATTCACGAGATGAACGATTACATTCGTTACCCAAGCGAATGGAAACGTACTGAAGAAGTGTTCCATATCCTTGATAAAGAAACAAGCGATAATGTTGAAGTAACTGTTGCTTGCGCTGTACAAGCTCTTAACGTATACTACTTGCCTGATTTTATTAAGTGGAAACTAGAGCAAGGCTTTACAAAGATCAACATGTGGCCGTTCGGCGCAGGCGGCATTAACTATCACTTTGTATATCATCCACCGCACCTAAATGTAAAAGTACTTCCGGAATGGTTCAAGGCAGAATGCCGCAAAAAGTACGAAGAATTCTACCCATGGTGGGAAGCTAATTGGGAAAAAGGCATTCCAAGCTGGCATAGAGGTAAAGTAGATTACGAAACATGGCGTAATGCCGACTATGGCATTAAGCGTCTTGAAGGTATGCTAAGCTTTATGGAAAGCGAAGACTGGAGTATTAGACTGCCTGAGACTAAGGAATTCTTACAACTATGCGACAAACAGCGTGGCTTAAACTTTGCTGATGTATTCCCTGAAATGAAGGATATTTTTAATGAGCTTTGATACAGTAGACCTGTTAACAGGCAACATATTTCAAGTTACGTGGGACTTAGGTCGTCGCTGTAATTACGATTGTACCTATTGCCCAGCACACCGACATGATAACTTCTCAAAGCACGCAACTCTTGATGAGCTTAAAAACAGTGTAGACTTTGTATTTGGTTATATTGACACATATATGGAACATCGTCACCTTAAGAAAGACACAAGTATTAGTTTTACTGGCGGCGAACCTACAGTAAACCCAAACTTCATACCGTTTGCTAAGTATCTCAAAGAAGAATACGAGCGCCGCTATAAAGACAAGTGGCATGCCGGCTTTGCTCTTACTAGTAATGGTGCGTTCAGTCAAAAGATGGCCGACGCTATTATCGAAAGCATGAATCATATTACTGTAAGCTTTCATACCGAAGCCGATAAGAAGCTAAAGAAAACTATTATCGAACGTATTCTTTACATTCATAGACATAATAAAGGCCGACGGGCCGATGATCCTTTACATTGTTCTATTAGTGTAAACGTAATGTTTCACGCACACCCTGAATACTTTGACGAATGTAAAGAACTGTGCGAGCTGCTACACGAAGAAGGTGTTAAGTATACCCCTCGTGTAATTGGTGAAGAGCCTGATAGTGCTAGTGATTTTGCGCACAAGTACACTGAAGACCAACTTGACTATATGAAAAACTACTGGCGCAATATTCAAAAGAAGATTGACGAAAAAACAAGTAGACAAGAAGTTAATCATCAAACAAGCGCTGCTGGTAAGGATAAAACAGCAGAAACTAAAAAGCTCGGGATGAGCATCGGCCGTCCTTGCTGTGGGCAGCGTGAAATGTGTCTTAGTAGCCAAGGGCAAGACCGTAAGTCAACATTTGTTGACATGCGTGAATTTAAAGGTTGGCACTGTAGCGTTAACTGGTTCTTCCTACACCTAGAGCAACAAACTGATCAAGTATTCCATCATCAGACCTGCCAAGCAAAGTTTGACGGCACTCGCGGTCCTATTGGTAAGATTAGTGAAGGTCAGCAGATCATTGATGACCTTAAGGCAAACATGGAAGCAAAAACAATGCCTACAGTTATATGCCCTAAGCATACATGCGGATGCGGTCTTTGTGCTCCTAAGAGCTTACACAAAGAAAACTACGAAAAGGTTCTGCTTAATCACGTAACACCGACTGTATTTGAAAATAGTCTATTGAAGGAATAATATGAAAGTAGCAGTATTTGGTGATAGTTTTGGTTCGTATGTAGAAGATCACTTTGCGTTAAGGCCTGATAGCTTTTCGTGGGCAAAACAAATTCGATCTCAGTATGATGCTAAAATGTATTCCCGGTCAGGGACTAGTTTATATTGGAGTTATCGAGAGTTTACAGAACATCAACACAAGTATGATAAGATTATATTTGTAGCTGGTATAAATGATAGACGAAAACTAAACCTCTCAAAATCAGAAATAAAAACCAAAACCAAAGACAAAAGTATTGATAATTTTTTAAGCATAACACCGGCATTATTAGATAAATCGCATCCATTACATGCTAGTTATAAAGATTGGTATAATAAAAATACCTACGTAAACTGGAAAGATATATACAACACACTTAAAGGGTATTATACCTATATACATAGCAGTGCAGAAAACTTTCATTATTCGCGGCTTATGGTAAACTATGTTCAGTCGTTTCCTAATACACTAGTTATACCCGCATTTAGAACTTCATATCGAGATTATGTTAACGAAGAAAAAAACTATTTAAACTATGACTGTGATATTAGTCTAGTAGATATACAATGTTTAGAGTGTGATCATTGGGGCATTAATCATGCCGAACAAGGACACAAATATATAGATACAAGGCATGGTCATCTAACTGACGACAACAATAGAATACTTTATGATAAAATACAAAATTGGTTAGGCACTGGTGAATTTAGTATGCTTAAAGAAGATTTTGCAAATACGTTTCGCCCGGCGTCTTATTATTATAAGGAAAAACAACATTGATACCGATAAAACAAGGACCAGTGGGAGTTTTAGTAAGCGGCGGCGCAGACAGTGCTATGCTGCTTTATCTCTTAATGAAATATCACGCTGATCAGATTTATATTTTTACACTTGCTAGTTCTCTAAAAAATAATGTAAATGCTAAGCACACTATTGATGTAATTAGCAAATGTTCAGAGCTAACTGGTAATGAAAACTTTGAACATATAATGTCGTATTGCTATACTCAAACACCGAACGAGCTGTTTAGAAAAACATCAGAATATTTAAAGAATGGCACAGTTAATTGGGTATACACAGGGGTTACTAAAAATCCACCCAAATCAGTAACACGAGAATTTCATGACGAAACAACAGAATCACAAGAACGGGATCCTAATGTTGAACGTCCGATAATTCTCGAAGATAAAAAATATATAACGCCTTTTACTAACATAGATAAAAAAGGGTTAGCTGACTTGTATAAGCAGCACAATCTTACAGATACGCTATTTCCACTTACCCGTAGTTGTGAATCATTAGAATATCTTACTGAGCACTGTGAAACCTGCTGGTGGTGTGAAGAGCGCAAATGGGGGTTTGGTAGTCTATAATGAAAATAGCAGTATATGGCGACAGCTTTAGTGATATAGTTAAATATCAAAAAGCAAAGAATTATATTGGACCGCATGTAAGTCAATCATGGCCAGCACGACTAGAAAAAAAATATGATGTAGAAAACTTTTCAAAAACAACTACTGGTTTAGAATGGTCGTACAACCTTGCTATATCTAATGACATAGAATATGATAGAATTATTTTCTTAGCATCACATGTTGACAGGCTAATGATTAACAGTTCTTGGAGTAAAGAAGCAGGGCAAGAACATATTAATCAGGCTGCTATTGGCAATGGTAACAGATTCTTCACAAAGACTATTTTAAAAGCAGCTCAGCAGTACTACGCCTATTTTACAAATCGAGAATTCTCTCATAACAGAGTAACACTTATGTATAATGATCTAAAGCAGAGATTCGGCGATAGGCTATTATTACTGAGAATATTTTCAGACGGACTGGCTAATAAAGGTATCTATAATTGTGATAACGAAATGCTTCTTAGTGATATACAAGCAGAAGAAATAAAACAACACTACGGCAGGCAGTGTGATTTAACCAAGCTTCTATCACGTGGCGATCTACGCACTTGCCACCTTACTAATCCGCATCACGAAATGATGTTTAATAAACTAGATCATTGGATACAAACTAAAGAATTTAGCCTAACACAGACAGATGTGATAACTATTAATACACAGGAACTAGCAAAGTACTTTAATGACTGATTTAAAATGGTCGGAATACGACTTTACAAAAATACCATTTGATGACATAGTGCAAGTAGGACAGCGCACCCTACTGTATAGAGACTTGTTTACAGTAAGCTGGCTACTAGGGCGCTTCTGTAACTATCGCTGTAGCTATTGCTGGCCCTATGCTCGTAGTGACAAAAAAGATCACAGGCCTACAGAGTTGTGTTTAAGGACAATAGATGAAATTAAAAGACAAGCTCGTGAAAATGGTTTCAACTCGTTTCATTTTTCGCTTAGTGGCGGTGAGCCTACTTTTCATCCTGGTTACTTGGATATTTTATCATATCTGGCTGGCGATGTTGGTAATACTAATTATACAAGCATTCATATGACGTCAAACTGCTCTCGGCCTAAGAAATGGTTTGAGACTTATGTAGAGAGTGCTAAGGCATTTCACCGTGCTAGCATTACTGCTAGCTTACACACAGAGCACCTAAACACTCGTGAGAAGATGCAGGACTTTGCTGACAAGCTTATACTGTGCCAAGAGCACGATGTACAAGTAACTATCAACATGGTAATGGTTCCGGAGTGGTTTGAGAAAGACTGGGACAATGCTATGTTCTTTCACGAGCAAGGTATCAACGTGACACTAAAGCCGCAAAGCGACCCTACAGCCAGTCGTGTAGTTGACGGTTATACAGACGATATGAAACAACGTCTGTATAACGGTATGCCTCAAATGGCTTACACTGAAGTTAAGCGTAAGTGGGCAGACCGTCCTAAGCCTAATTTCCAGATACCACAAAACATACAAGGTCAGAACGACAAAAGTGTACCTTGGCATATGCAGGTAGAGTTTACAGACTCTAAAGGCAAAAAGTGGTACATGGACCAAGCAGAGCGCTTTAACGCATTTAACTTTAATAACTTCGAAGGCTGGCAGTGTAACGCAGGCTACAGTGGGATTATCATACGTGAACCAGACGGTAGTGTAAAGCGTAGTTATAGCTGTCACGATGTGCCGCTCGGTAACATCGAAACAGGATTCAAGTTGTTTGATAAGCCGCAGCCTTGTATTACTAGTAGTTGTGTTAGCAGCGCCGATAGCAAGATACCAAAACGCAAAGTTAGCTAATGGAGTTGTGGCCGCACATTCCATACAATAAAGACGACGAGCCTAAATTTCTTTTTATGCTAACATCGCCAAATAGCGGATCGACAGCAATGGCGCAAATAGCAACTACAGCTAGTAACATTGAATTACTTCACAGTAAAGGTGAAGGACAGCAGTTGATTCCAGGAATGTTTGAAATAGACAGATGGTCTCCAGAAAAGTATATTGACTACGAATCAGTTAAGTCAGTATGGCTAGCAAAATATCAATCACTTAAAAAGCAAAATCCTTTGGTTAATACTATTTTTGAAAAGAGTCCACCTAATCAAGTTAGGATCTATAACATTATTAAAATGTTTAAGGACACGTCGCTATTGATCAATGTAAGAAATCCTTACGCTAATTGTGCTAGTAGATTGTATCGGTATTATAATTACACTGATCAAAGAAGCAAAAGCTTACATGAGCTAGCAAACAATTGGGTCAGAGAAAGTACTAATCTAAAACAGATAGCACACAACACTAGCTCTCAGATTATAACATACGAGCAATTTTGTAATAATCCTAATATACTATCAACTTTTTTATCGACAGATGTTGATATATCTGTTAAAATAAAAATAAAGGATTATGAACCTAGTCTAGTAACAAACTATAATGATAAGCAGATAAGTAAGCTTACAGCTGAAGACATTAGCATTATAAGTTCTGTCATCCGGCATCACTCGGAGCTAGTAGAGTTTTATGGATATGAAGTACTTTAAAGAATTAACAGAGTTGCCTACATTAAATTTGTGGGACGAATTTAATCAATTGCTTGATAATAACACTATCAGTTGGCACCCGCATGAAAGAGACCAAATTTGTGTTAATACAGTTCCAGGCGAAGAAAGATCTATACACTTTGGACGAGGTAGTCTACAGTATGATTGGGATAACGCATACGAAGATAACAGCGGAAAACTAGTAGTTCCAAAGCGTAAAGTAAAACTATTAGAAAGTGATTTTACTGTATTGTGCGAACAATTCAAAGGTACGTTGTTTGAAGAAGTATACACTGCGCTATCAGCAAAGTTTTTGCTAGGCAGAGTGCGTATTATGAATCTAAAGCCTAAAACTTGTTTGTCTTGGCACGTGGACAGCCATCCCAGAGTTCATTACCCGCTAAAAACACAACAGGGATGTATGATGATTATTGAAAATGAGCTACAAGTGTTAGAACAAGGCAAGTGGTATCACACAAATACAGTATATTCTCATACTGCTATAAATAGTAGTAAAGAAGAACGGTATCATTTAGTTGCTACTGTTATTGAGGTACTAGATGCATAATACTACTAAATTATTAATTAATCATGCGTTTGCGCATTTGCTTTTAATTCCTGCGGTTATGTACGGCGAGTGGTGGATGTGGCTCGCTGGCTTCCTTTGGTGGTATATTATTGCTATTGTAGCCATTAGTGGAGGCTATCACAGGTACTACAGTCATCGAGCATTTAAAGCAGGCAGTTGGTATGAATATGCTGTTAACATATTAGGTATCTTTAGTGGCGCCGGACCGGCAATGACCTGGGCAGCAGTACATAAGCAGCATCATGCAAGTAGTGATACCGAAAATGATCCGCACAGCTATCATACTAAAGGTGTGTGGGCAGTGTATATGAACACTTGGGGATACACGGCTAAGATACACCGTCGCTATATAAAGCAGTTGATGAAGAGTTCAACACTTAAATGGTTTTACGAAAATTACTTTATTTTAAATATATGTATTGTTATTATACTGTTTGCTATTGATCCAATGCTGTTAGTGTTTGGATATGGGTTGCCAGTTGTACTTGCGTTTCACGGGTATGGATTACTTAACTTACTGGGTCATAGAAACGCACAGCCTAATAATTCTTGGGTTGCTAACATATTAACTGCTGGCGAAGGTTGGCACGCTAATCATCATAAAAAAGCATACGATTATAAGATTGGATGGGAATGGTGGCAGTTTGATCCAACTAAATGGTTTATTCAAGCTATAAGGACTGATAGAAAGTAGCATGAAGCCGTACCTTGTCCTCGACGATTATTTCTTAGCAGACGACAAAGTATTACAAGATGCTTTGAATTTTTATAGGCAAGACAAATTTCAAGACTTTCGTCTAGTCTCTCCTGGCAAGATGGTTGACGCATATGCGTTTGATGAAGTTATTTCTAAGAATAAAGAACTTGTAGAATACAAGCAAGAGCATTTACAGCCAATAGCTGATAAGTTTTTAGAAAGATTTAATTTAACTGATGTTAAAAGTAGGTGTTTCTTTTTTGTAGTACAAGAAGACAAGTACGCAGGATGGCATGTAGACGCTGGCAAGGTTGCTACGTCGCCGTCTGGCACTGTAGTTGATCAAAAATCACTAATAACAACAGCAATGAATTACAGCTTTAATCGAGAACGGCGTGCTCCTGTAAAATGGAGAGATGTTGATCAAAATATTATTGCTGAACTTTCTTCTTATAAATGCGCTATCTTAGACGTACTAACTGAGCATATGGTTGATAGTAAAGATCAAAACTTTCCTGAACGAGCAAATTTTAAGATGTCTTTTTATGAAATTCCGTATGCTGAAATAAGAAGAAGAATCAAGAGAGCGCTATAATGAATTTTACATTTGCTGCTATAGACACAGGAATAACACAGCAAGAAAAAGATCAAATGCTTGCTGAGGTGTTAGCGCTACCTGACGATATGCATCACTATAACAGTTTCCGTGGTTGTAGGATGATAGGCATATTTAACGGCGGCGGAAAACTCGGCGGCCGTAATGTAGCAGGTAACACAGCTAAAGGAACATTCCAATATACCCCAGCTGGTAATTTATGTCCTACTATCCGACGTGTATGTGAGGAAAAGATTTTTCCTTTTATGGATCCTATAGGACGGGTAACTATTCTAAGAACTGCTCCTAACACAGGACTTGAAGTTCATCTCGACAGCACACCGGAAGAAATAGGAACCTTACAGCACAAGTACAGAACAGTACTAAACGGTAATATCGGCAAGCTCTACTTTCTTGATAAAGATTTAAATAAGGTATATGTGCCTGAGTACTACGATACATACACAATGGACGGAAGTCATGCGCATAGTATCGATCCAGACCCTAATGAAAAAATAACTTTGTGTGTCGGCGCTCCGTGGAAAGGCGTAGCTACTGAAGAATATAATCAATTGTTGGCTAATGCTAAGTTTTCGTTTTCAGTTAGTAGGCCTAACACACTTGATACATGGGTAGACCCGCACTTTAAAAAATGAAAATATTACACTTAGATGCTTACGAAGATAGATTTCTAAATTATTGTTCTGAGTTCTATACTGCCCGAGAAAAGAAATGGGACTGGTTTGACCCCAACTTGCCTTACAGTGTTGTAAACAGATACAAGCGATACCCGCATTGGTCTTTCTTAGTAGATAACAACGAAGATTTGATAGCATTTAGTTGTGTTCAAACACACTTTTTTCCGAGTAACTGTGCTAGAGTTTTAACCCGTACTTACTATCATCCTTCGCACAGACGTGGGCATTTAGCGTATGAAACAAATACAAAAACTCCTGCTATGTATATGCTAGAAGATCAAATGAAGTACGTAAAAAATTTAAATATAGACCATTTGTTTTTTAGTGTAGAGTATCTAAGACGTAAAAGTTCAATAACCAACTTAGCAAAAAAACTTCATGGTAAATATAATGACGAATGGAAAGTGTTAGACGACTTATATCAAACTTATCCCCAAGACGATGATAAAAGAAGTTGGCAAGTAATATGCGTTCTTAGTAGAACTAGTAACACGTTTCCTTTAAAGAACCTAACAATAGACGAATGGAAAAAGATGTATGGCTGAGAAGTGTTTAATTAAAAAAAGTAAAAAGAGAAGAGTTATTGGTGACAACGGCCCCCGCCGCTATGAACTCAAAGAATATGGCGTAATTGATACTAATGTTCCGCAAGAGGTAATTGACGAAATTTTATCTATTGCTGGCTCTTATAACGGCAATGATCTCGGAGGCGACAACTATCAGATTTCTCAGCACTGCGACGTTAGTACAGCATTTACGGCATCGGTGGAGTATAAGCAGATTTTATTACAAAACTTAGATGCCGATGACGAAATAGACGAGACTGGATACACTGCATGGCGTGATGATGTTGAGTGTAGTGCTATTAAAAAGTATTTAACTGAAACCTATAAACAACCGTATCGTGCCAGAGTAAGTGTACTACCCCCGGGTAATGATCTTAATTGGCACATTGATACTGATACTAGCGTATTGTGTAGAGCACAGATCCCAGCCTTTCACAAAGGAAGCATGTTTCAATGGAAAACAAAAACAGGCGTTACTGAAGTAGAAATGGAACCCGGTAAAGCTTACTTTGTTAATACAGGATGGACGCATCGTGTAGAAAACCAATCTTCTAATGTGAGAATTGTTTTAATATTTGGCATTGATTACGAAAACATACCGGACAAAGCTAGTATTACAGCATGAATATATTAGTATCAAATCCAAGCTTACTTGAAAAGTCTTTGTACTTGCCTTATCTTTGGGCCAGGTTTAAGACATACATTGACTTGGATTTTGATAAAGAAGTAGACGTAAATTGGTTAAGGCCAATAACATCTTATGATGCTAGCGATTTAGATTTAACACAAAAAATTGACGTTTTAGCTCTTAGTTGTTATACTTGGAACTGGAAAAGAAATCTAAAATTAGCAGAAAAGGTTAAAGAAGTTTATCCTGACTGTATAGTAGTCGCCGGAGGACCGCATGTAGATTTTACTAACCCTAATGTATTTGAAAATACTGATATTGATGTAATATGTTATGCTGAAGGTGAAAAGGTTTTTGCTGAACTAGTATATGCGTTACAGAACAGCATAGATATTGACTCGGTGCCTGGAATAATTACCAAAGAAAATCCAACAAAAGAACGCCCAGTAGTTCCTAAGCTAGATCTTAGTACGTTGAGTAGTCCTTGGTTACATTGCCAAGCTGAGTTAGCAGCATACGCCGATGAGCTACGTAACCAAGATTGTAGAGTATGCGTGGCATTTGAAACTAATCGAGGATGTCCGTATAGCTGTTCCTTTTGTGATTGGGGTAGTGCCACTAACAGTAAACTTAAAAAGTTTAGAACAGATCTAGTATTAGAAGAAATCGAAGTCATGATGAACATGCGTCCTGACATGATTTTTATTACAGACGCAAATTACGGTGTATATAAAGAAGACTTTGATTTTGTTAAAAAGCTTGTAGAGTGTAAAGAAAAAACACAACATGAAACGGCAGTAGTGCTAATGGCTGCTAAGAATAAGAAAACAGTGCTTGCGCAGTGTTACAGTGAGCTACAGAAAGCAGGAATGATTCAAGTAGCGCAGCTAGGAATACAACACACAGATCTTGAAGTTCTTAGCTTAATTGATCGAGACAACATAAAGATGGAAGATAGTCTCTATCAAATGGAAGAAAGTTGGGAATACGGTGTTCCGTTAGTGCCGGCACTAATTGCTGGCAACCCAGGAGACACTATAAACAAATGGAAAAAATGTCTCGGCGACATGGCAAGAATGGGATTTCATGAAGACATACGTGTACACGACTTTATGCTACTACCTAATGCTCCGGCAATGTCCGAAGAGTACTTTACAAAATACAAATTGGGCATACTGAGTAAGCCCTACGCAGATCAACCTACAGATAGAATACTAGTAGAATCTAATTTCTTAGTTGAAAGCTTTTCGTACACTCGTGACGATTGGATTGAAATGCAGGTACTAAGTTATTTCTTTCAAGCCTGTCATGTCCTGAGTGTTACTAAGTTTGTGTCAATGTTAGCTTATCACACTCTTGATATCGAATACGAAGATTTTTACGATTACATAAAAAATCTACCTGTAGTACAACAAATATTAAAACCTGTTTACGATTTATTTAACAACTATATGTACGGTGACAGAACAAGTAAGTTTATTGAATATAAAAATCTAAAATTAACTGTTGAGAATTATATTTATTTACAGCTAATAGATAATATTGACGAACTTTACGATCAGTTTAGTTTAGATCTAGGTGAATACACTGACAGTATTATCGAGTTTCAAAAGTTTGTAGTATTGAATATAAACAATCATAAAGATTCTATAACAATTGATTATGATTTTCGTGACTATTTCAAGAACATATTGTTATTGCCTGCGTTTAAAAAATCACAAATACAGCCAACTAATAAAGTGTCTACGTATAAAAAAGACAAGAGAGTAGGCATGCACGGGTTTTTAGATACAAGTGCTATCGCAACAGTTGAGCAACTTAGTAAAAAGATTTTTAAGGTAATCTATAATCGAAGGCACAAGATGTTTTATCATTCGGGTGTATTTGACTATGACTACTAACTTATTAGAAGCACATTCGACTTGGTTCTTTCCGCCGACTACTTTTAGTAACGTGTTAGAGAAGTTTAACAGTAAATTTTCTCAAGGTTCGTTGTCGGGGTTAGCTATTACAAGTCGCACAGGCGAAGTTAATAATGGCTTTGAGTTTGGATTAGGTATGCATTCTCTAAATGGTTATTGTATGGACTTTGCTAGAGAAAACAAAGCTTATCATTGGATTGAATATAACAAGCCTACAGAAGTTTGCCAAGGAGCAATTTATGACTTGTATACGTTTCTCAAAGATCAGCAATTAAATCCTACACGATTACGTTTGAGTGCGTTACGTCCTAATAGTACTATTCCTATACATAACGACGCAGTATGCAACACACAGTACTGTATGAAGTTACATATACCAGTTATAACAACTAACAACTGTGTTACTGTTATGGACAACCAAGAGTTTGTTATGGAAGTAGGCAAGGCATATATGTTTAATGCTAATAGTCGGCACAGTGTTATTAATAACAGCAACAGTGTTAGGTGGCATTTTATCTGTGACGTATATGACGAAAAAGGCAATTTTAGTTTCGGTAAATGTAGCAATTATAAATATCATATAGATATAGCAAGTAAATGGAGAAGAGCAGTAGATGGCATTGACAATACAAAATATATACTCATCGATCAGTAAGAAAGAAATATTAAATATCGCAAAAGAAAACGGCTTTTGGGCCTTGCGTGATATTGAATTTACAAGAGATGAGTTTTTAGATTTTTGTAAGTATATAGGCACAGTGTGGCCAGGGCATCTACACGAGCTTCATACTGAATCGTACGATGACGATGGGGTTGTTGATTGGTCAAGTAATACACGTTTTAAGTCTCTTAGTATACCATGGCACGCCGATAATCCGTGGAATAAACATTATCAATTTCCTATCCGAGTGTTCGGAGCAGTTACTATACCGGATCCAAAAGATGGTCCTCTAGAGTTTTTAAATCAAGGTAAATGGTTTAGTAATTTACCTGAGGATCGTAAAGAGTATTTTCGTTCGCTCAGAGTACTAACTGAAGACTATAAAGGTGCGTGCCAGCCTTACTGGTCTAGCTTTGTAAAAAAGCATCCGATTACTGGTAATGAAAGTTTATTTTGGGGATCGATGGTTGTTCATACTGATACTTACGGATTAGCACCCGACGAAGGGCATCGTTTTAATCACTTTGCGTCAACTATGGCTATTATAAAGCCTTCTAGAGAAATTGTATCAGATGAAGAAATTTCTTCATGGTTTGAAGAAATGTTAAAGGACTATTACTCGATATGGGAATTTCGTGAAAAAGATCTATTAGTAATGGATAACTGGGATCACTTTCATTATAGAAGAACACTAACACACAAGAATGAAAGACTGTTATTTAGAAAAACAGTATTACAGCCATGGCAAAAGATTATTGGTACACAGTAACTAGATTTCGTAAAGACGAAGCATACTTTCGTGATTACATAACAAATGAAGATAAGAGATTTCAAACTGGTCCGGGAGCAGGCCTTGGTGAAGATTTCTGGAAAGCATACGCAGCAGCATACAATCGTGCAAAAACTTTAGGCGACATAATTATACGAGCCAAGGTAATTAATCAGCGGTCAATACTAAGCATATATCATATATGGAAAGATAGAGAAGCACTAGATCGTTTTGAAAATACAGTAAATCCTGAATTATTTTTAAAAACACTAACGCCTAAGTTTGAAATATCGCAGTTTCAGTGTGCAATAGACGAAGAAAGAAAAAACAAAATCTTTCAGCTAATAGTAACACAGAATAAAAAAATATTACAGGTAGTAAGAGAAGATCACCGACAATCAGGAATGACTATCGGTGATCCGTTAAAATATCCTACGCTGTTTGTACACTAACCCAAGCGTTGTTCTTGTAAGCTTGAAGATCGTGCAGGCTTGTTATGTAGCACAACATGCCGTTTTGTGGCGAAGTAATAGCAGCATCACGTGCCGAAGCATCAGCAAATGTCGGTAACTGAAAGCTAGTACTAGTGGACAATGTAGCAAAGCTACCAGATTGAGTCTCAGCATTAATAATTACAGTTGAATCGTCTGCCTTAATATCAGCATTCACAGAAGCAGCAGTAATATCGCTAGTAATTACAGCACTACCAACTACGTGAAGTTTTTCGGTAGCGTCTTCAAGACCAATGCCAAGATTGCCGTCTTTAAACACCATATAGTCTAGTGGATCACTAAACGAGCTAGAAGTGTTAGTAGCAAAGTAAAGGCCTCTTCTTCTACCAGATATCAAGCTAGTAATAGCAGTGCCACCGCTGTCATCTCTACCAAAATACATAGAACCGTAGTATACACTATCATCAGCACTGATATCAGAATCGCTAGTGTGTAGTAGATTTACAACACCTCTTTCGTCGTTGCCTTGTATAGTAGTAGTTGTACGACCGGCACCGACAGATTCAATCGAAAGGGCGCCGCCTGGCGTATTAATTTGACTTGTGGTAATTTGTCCATTAGTAGCATCAACGAGCAAACTACTATCATCAGCAAATACACTACCGGTTAAGTCACCAACAAACGGACCGTATGAAATGCCAGTAATACCGTCGATTTTAAGTGTACTATCGTCGGAGTATACACTACCTACAACGTCGCCGGCATTAGCAGCAGCACCAGCTTCCCAACGACTCTGTGTACCGTTCCACACAAGTGCGTCACCGTCGGTAGGCACGCTGTTATGTACGTTGCCAATGTCACCGATTGCGTTAGGCGCAAGATTTACTTTTCCACTTACACCGTCGATTAGTATAGTACTATCGTCAGCAGCAAACGTACCTTTAAAGCTACCAGTAGCAAGGCCAACTGTTGCTGCTGTAAAGTTACCACTAGCAGCGCTTACAACGCCCGTAGCGGTAATGTTACCGCTATTGCTAATGTTACCTACTCCGGTAATATTATTACTATTTAGGTCTAAGGTGCCGCCTAGTTGCGGTGTTGTGTCTTCTGCTAAGTCATTAATACCAGTATCGGCTTTTGTGCCGCCGACTGTAGTACCGTCGCCGACATAAAGTAATTTTGTGTCAGTGGTATATATTAATTCACCTACCGCAGGTGTAATTGCCAAACGTTCAGCATCTGTGCCACGTCTAATCTGTAAAGCCATTGATAACTCCCGAGTATATCTCTATACTGTATTTATCAACTTTACTTACGTTTCTTCAAAAAGATCGTAGTTCTTTTTTCGATGTCTGCTTTGATTTTGTCCATGTCAACGTTGAAATTAAGAGATTCTATGGAATCTTCGTATTCTTCATACAAATCTTCCATAGCTTGCTCGAGGTCATCGGAATTGCTATATTGATTAACGTCAATTAACCATACTTTTCCGTCGATAAAAGTAACCTTAATTTGCTTTACATAATCCGTTGGTATAGATTCAATATGAAGATCATCTAGTATTTCAGGCCAGCTTTGTACAGTATGATCTTCAAATTGTTTATGTTTATTCTTCACTGGCGTTCTTAAGTCTGTCAGTGATTTCCTTAGCTTGTGCTCTAAGAACCTTTGCTTCTTTAAACATAGCATCCGCTTGTGAACGATACTGAGAAGCTAACTGTTCGTCAGTGAGCGCACCGTCTTGTGCTGCTGCTTGAACAGGAGCAGGCGCTGGATCTACGTATGCGTCTACTGGATCTGCTGCTTCAGCAACAGGAGCAGCAGGCTTACCGCTAGGGTCTTTAAGAGCAAGGTCAGCTACAGTGACACCTTTTTGTTGAGCAATAGTATTGTTAAGCTCAACAAGATCAATTACAGTGCGAGTGTCAGGGGTCATCTCAACCTGATCAGCTGTTACTTTAATCATCTTACCAGTAGTATGAAAGCCTGCGAGCATTACACGTCCGTCCGGCAAACGGGTACGTGCCATTGCTTCAGCAAGCTCGTAAGACTCTTGACCAGCTGCGCTTTCGACTAGCTTAATTAAAGCATCGTGTTCTTCGGCTAGTAGTGTTTCGGTTGGCACTACAACAGCTTCGTTGTCTGTACCGGGGACAACACGATATGCTACGATACACTTCTTTTGGGTCTTCTTAATTCGACCTACATGCTTTAGCATATTATTCTCCAGTTTCTTCAGCAGTATCTTCGTCAGCTGACTGAGGTTGAGCTGCTTGCTCGGCAGCAACAGCTTCGAAGAACTTGGTTAGTTTGTTGTATAATTGACCAGCGGCGATTTGCTCATCGCCTGGTTCAAAGGCAGCTCGCTTTGAAGCTAGACCGATTAACTGACGTACGATATTTAGATCGTTCACAGTTAGTTCAATGTTACTATTTTCTTCCGTCATTTTAAACTCCTATTGTTGACAGTATAAATTATTTATAAGCTAACAAAAAGTAGCTCATCTCTTTTGGCTGCTCAAACGCTACTATTATTCTGTCAAAAGCTAATGATTTTATATAGTAGCGCCCGTGTGTATTTTGTAGAATCCAGTCTTCGATATTAGCTTCTGTTTCGTATGTAGCAGTGTCTTTGGCTATATCAGATCGTTCAAAGTGTTCGGGAAGAAAGAACACTTTTCTAATCCCGAACAATTCAAGAGCATTTGGCTTAATGTGTATCTTACGCTTCTTCATATCGTGTAGTCACCCCAAACGGAGCTTGCATGTCCTTATCATAGTTACTGTGTAAAACAAATACAGTGTCACAGTAAGTTTCGTCACCCCAACTACCCCAGCAATAGCCGTCTGTAAACATAATAAACTTCTTAGGCTCAATACCTTCTTCTTTCATAAAGTCCCAATTGGCCATAAAGTCAGTACCGCCGCCGCCGGCTGCTTCGTACTCAGTAAGGTCGCCGTTGTGAGCAGTAAACTCTTCTAAATTATAAACTTTGGTATCAAAACACCAAACTTTTACATTGTAATCGTTATACTGATCCATAATACTTTGAACCTCGCCGAGGAAGTCCATAAGTTGCTCATTGCTGATACTACCACTAGTATCAAGCGCAATACATACATCAATAGTTTCTTCGTTTACAGTACCTGGAAGAACTACGCCGTATTGTGACTTGCGTGACGGACGAGAAAAGCTATAATCGTTCTTTACAGTGCTTTGAATCTGCTGTTGGAGAATCTCACGCCAGTTCATCTTAGGTTCAGTGAACAGTTTAATAATACGTGCTACTTCTCCGGGCGTTTTGCCAGCACCAGCGGCTTGCGCTGCTGACAACATACTCTCTTTGACCTGATCCTTGATCTGCTTCAGCTCTTCTTTTGTATACGTAGGGCCGTTTTGATCATCGCCGCCGTGCTCGCTATTTTCAAGATCCAAGTGTTCGTCGAGCATTTCGCCGAGTTCACTAATGTCAATCTTATCAGCCTGTTCGTAAAGGTCGTCGTATACTTGTTCACTAGTCCATCCTTCGTACTTGAAGTCTTGGAAACAATCTACCAGCTTCGGCTTTGCGCCGATTTTATCACGGACAAGGATGTTGTTTACAATGTAGTCAGCAGCAATATTATACAATTTAGGATCACGATCGTTACGACGGCCTAGGTGATCGAATACACAGTGCAGAATCTCGTGAGCAATAACAAACTCAATTTCTGCGTTATCCATAGCATTGAAGAATTCTGCGTTAAAGTACAGGTTGCGTCCGTCGACAGCCGCAGTAGGCAGCCAATCGTTAGCTGCTTTTACCTTAAGACGAGTAGCCATGTTACCGAAGAATGGGTGCTTTAGTAACAGTCCAACACGAGCAACTGTGATACGATCAAAGACATCAGCTGTCATACGATCTAGCTCTTCTGGAGTAATGTCTGGGTTAGGTTGCCAATTCTTTTTACCGTCGACGCTCATTGCATCCTCCTTGTTTATTAACTGTATATATAATACAACAAAGCGCCCGACATGTCAAGCGCTTTGTTTAGTATTATTAGTTTTGAGCTGCTTTAATATACTTACCGTACTTTTCGTGGAACTCGTCGAAGCTTGGCACCTTGTCTGGGTCGATCGGCAACCGATACTGAGTAAGCGCAAGCTTCATTGCCATAACAACTAGTTCAGTATCAAAGTTCTTCATTGAGAACGTTAAGAACTGTTCGACCTTATCGTAGAACGTATCGTTGTCAACGTCTTGGCTAAGTTCGTAGCACATGGAAATAATTAGACTATACATAGCACTAATCTCGTCAGTATCGAGGGTATCTACTTTACCTGTCAAGATATCTGTTGGGTTCGGAAGCTTGCTAGCAACCTTACGATGCGCAATAAACTTAACAGCAAGTCCTTCGCCTACAGAGCCAGCTACCAAGTCCATAAGCGTATCGTCGTTGTAGTTACCGTTAAGAAAGTCACTTACAAATGACCACGAACGAGGTGTAGCAAACGAACGGCTCGGAGATTTTGGATCAAAGTCGTACAAGTCTTGCTTGCTAAAGTTCAAGTAACCAACAACGTCAGCATGAACCTTGTTAGTAACAGCCCACTCAAACCAGTCATCAAACGATACTGACATTTCCAAGTGTACAAAACGGTTAGCCAACGGAGCTGGCATACGGTAAGTAACACCTTTATCACTGTCACGGTTACCAGCAGCAACAATAAGAACGTTGTCTGGCAGCTTGTACTGACCAACACGACGATTAAGAATCAGCTGGTAAGCAGCCGCTTGTACTGCCGGCGGAGCAGAGTTCATCTCGTCGAGGAACAGAACAATATGTTCGTGTTCTTCTGCCATAGCAGCATCGGGCAATTCGCTTGGAGCAGCCCAAACCATTTTACCTTCAGTAGCATTAAAGTAAGGAATACCCTTGATGTCAGTTGGCTCCCAAAGAGACAAACGAACGTCAATAACATGGGCGTTCATTGACGCACCAACTTGGTGAACAATATCGGATTTACCAATACCCGGAGGGCCCCACAAAAACAACGGGCGCTTAGAATCAAAAGCAGCCGAGATAACTTGTTTTGCGGAGTTTGGTGAAGAAGTACGAATCGTGTCCATTTGCTAAAACCTCTGTGTGTTTGTTTATTAACTGTATATATAATACGACAGTTTAATCAATATGTCAAATGTTTTTTTGTCGTTCTATTGCTTTTATTAAGCCGTACTTTTCAAGATCGCCGGAGAATAGGCTTATCTCCATAGCCTTGCGATCGTCAGTAACTTGAATATACTTGGGCGTGAGATAATACGGACAAGTGATAAACTTATCTAAGTAAAGAAGAACGTTTGTCTTTTGTATATTAGTTTCGGGCGGAAATTCAATTTTAAAAAACTGTATCTCTAGATCGTTTTTAAGAAAGTCTCGCCCGGCAGTGGTTAGTCTCAGGCCGCCTGTTGATTTACTACGGACATTATACCACCATTCAGTTGAGTAGTGTCTTACATTAGTTTCGTTAGAACTAACACCAGCGCTATTTAAGAATATCTTAGTATAAGCTAGTCTATTCATGATCGTTAGTGTTACCGAACTTTACTACAGTAAATTCACTAGTCTTCCACATAGTGTTTAAGCGTTGTGCCAAATTACGAGCATGACCTGGATTAGAGAAGCTGGTTTTTTTATATTTAGGCCCCGGGTAGTTAGTTAAACTATTAAAGCTTTTAAGATTAAAAGGTTTACCTTGATAAAATACTGCCCAAATTGCGTTAGCTTCTAGTACTTGCTCTGTTCTATAGGTGTGCCGATCGGTAAATTCTTTTAGCACTACGGGCTTTGGCCTGCTCATTTTTCGTTCCTTATTATATACGTATATATTTATCGTTTACCAATTGTTCCCACCGTCCATCTTGATATCAATGTACTCATAATCTCCAGCGTCTTTGGTCATTAGAAGTTGCTCTAAGTCTTCTGCATGTCGTGCGAGTAGTTCGGTGAGGCAGTAATGTAGTTTCTTTGCTTTGTCTAGATCCATTCGAATCTCTTTTTGTCGACTTGACTCAGCGGCTTTCACTAAGCTAAGAAACTGACTAATAGGGGAAGTGTTAATTGGCTGTTTTTGCATTAGTAATACTCAACTGTTGTCGCATTTCTATATCGGTCTTAAACGGGCCTTTGCTTTTATAGCGTTCAATAGTAATAAGCTTAGGACAGAAACTCTTAACCCATCCTTTGTTAAACTTAATAATGTAGTAGCCTGCGCAATAAATACTCTTAGACTTTTCGCTTTTAGTAAACAACGGTAGCCGACGCTTAATATCGAACATACTATTATATGGGTTACAATTTACAGGAAAGTCATGAACTTGATAAGAAGTTTCTTCAACTTCCTGACTTGACGCAGACCAAGTGATACTACCTAACCGATTCTTAATAGAAGACTTGGACTTACATAATTCTATGGAGCCTTCGCTACTATTTAGAATATAGTGTTCGTTATTATAGGAGATAGTGCCTACATTTTCGCCTCGATCAGTAACGATCCAAAACTTGTCTTTTAGAATTTCTTTTGCGTTCTTCATGCTTGGTACCTCGCTTGGAATGGTGGTGCATACTGCTCGACAGCAGCAGCAACCCGCTGCATATCCCATTTGTTACAGAACTTTAGTAGCCGAATGCCTACTTGTGACAAGTCTTTAGGCTCTGTTGTTTCTGTATGAATAGTCTGGTTAATCTCGTCACGTACATTATCAGGCTGCGCAGTTAAGTCGCATAGTAGTACATTGCGATTGTAGTCATCAATTACACGATGCTCGTCGCCGTTATGATCAGTCCAGCGTTGTAGCATCATGTTATTCCAGTTAAAGCCTTTAGTAGACATATCGTTGTATGCTTCTAATAGTCCTACTTTGTTCTTAGTGCCTTTCTTGCGCACACCGGGGTACGCACTAAAGATGTTATCACTAGTGTCGCCACGCATACACTTCTCAAACAACAGCCATTGTGGGTCCGGCGCAGGCTTTTCTACACCAGTCTTCTTGTCAATTACACGTTCGCCTTTATCGTCGAAGTAACCTTCGTGTGTAATAGTAGTGTTGCTAACGCCGTTGTACTGTCGTACATTAGGAGCAACCAGTTGCGCAAAGTCACCGTCTGTGCTAATAATAACGTGATTATCGTTAGGATGAGCTTGAACCCAGCCAGCAATCAAATCGTCTGCTTCTAATACAGGGTTTTGTAGTACAGTACAGTTAGTTTTTGTACGTACAAAGTCTTTAAACTCGTCGAAGATCTCAAAGAATACACGATCTTCTTCTGCTTGCGCAGGAGTCATCTTGTCTCGAGTCTCTTTGCGATTGCGCTTGTAAGGTTCGTATGCGTCCTTACGCCAGCTACGGCCTTCTAAGCAAAAGACAACATGGTCGGCATTGAAGTCTTGCCACGCCTTCTTAACGCTGTTAAGTGTAATATGCAAGGCCATGCCAACCTTGTCGTCGAGGTTCCCGCGAACTACATGTCGAGCTCGAAAGAACGTGTTCATTGTATCAACTAAAATGTAAGTGCTCATAGTATTATAGTAGTATATATCTACTCAGAAGTCAACCTAGTTTTTAAGAAACTTCTGATTTACCTTTATCAATAGGAACAACATTAATATAGCCCATCTCTCGATCGGCGGTTTGGCCATCTTCTTGAAGCATTTGAGTTACAACAGATCTAAACCATTTGTCTACAATTTCTTCTTGACTTTCACCTTTATACCCAGCATCTATTAGTTGTTCAATAAACTCGTTATTCCAATCGAGCTCAAAGAATCCGTTCTTAATATTTTCTGGATTAACTTGTGTATCAATTACAGCAATATAAGGTTCGCCACGCTTAGTTGCCGCTTCTTTAGGATCAACCTCATCAAGAAGCTTGAGTTTTTCATCCTCAAGCTTGTCAATGCCCATCATACGTTTAAATAGATTTTTCATATTAGTACTCTACCATTTGTTGAAATTCGGACATAGATAGTTCTAAGTTAGGATTAACTTTTGCTGTGTAACGAACATCGTGCTTAGTAAGTTCACGATTAATAATTTCAATTTCGTTAAACAGATTTTTGACTTTAGTAATTAGTTCTTCGACTTTAGGATCTTTCATTATGTTCCCCATGCGTTGCCAAATAATGAGATATGAAGCCGAGGCGTAAACCTCCAGCCACGCTCCATACAGATTTCTGCCACTTCTTGTACATTCATGTTGTACTCTTCTGAACGTCCGCCTAGTGGCATACAGTATACTGGACATTCGATGCCAGCAGCACGATAAGCATCAACTGCTCGAGCAACTTCGTCGATATCGTCTTTGTCTGCTACAACAAACTTAAAGTATATATTGCTACCGTCGACAAGACTGTACTCGTGAGCAACATTAGGCAAGATAGCAGTATCCCAAGGTTCTCCGCTTACACTAAGTTTAGGTGAACAACTCCATGTAACTTCGAAGCGATCTTGGTCGTTAAGATAGTTATAAAAATCGTCGTGTAGCTGTTGTGTAGTGTTTGTTTCAAACGTAACGTTCTTTAAATCTGCCATTCGAGGATGTTCGAACAGTTCGATGTATAGTCGTTGCCAAGCTAGCAAAGGCTCGCCACCTGTAAGAATCAAGTGAATGTCTTGACCATTGTCCATAGTCCACTTGCCTTCTGGAGTAAGACTCAGCAAGTGTTCTACTACTTCTTCAACTTCTGCTTGACGATTGAAGTGTTTAAACTCAGGGTAGATACTTGCGTAAGTGTCGCACCCTGTGTGAATAATAGGCAGGTCTTCAAACTTTTCTGTAGTTTGGTGTACACCTGCGTCGATTAGTTCTTTAACTTCTGCGTTATAGCGTTGCCCTTCGGCATGTTGTTCCCAACGATCTTTTTTGATGCCAGTGCCAAAGTTCATACAACGAAAGTTACAACCGAAGGTACGTAGGAACACACTAGGTACTCCTACGTATTTGCCTTCGCCCTGAACTGAATAAAATGCTTCTGAATAGCGTAATTTCATTGATATGATGTCCATTCTTCTTTGAACTTAGTGTAGCTCCGATCGAGTAACGGAAATTCTAATAGCATAGTATCGAGTTCGACTAACTGTCGAGCAGTAATGCTTTCGATTTCTGCTACATCGCAGTTTCGGATAATGTACGAATACAGTGCATCGTACATTTCTTCATAAAAGTAGTCTTCCATTACTGCTAGATGTTTTTTTGAAACTGTCATTATAGCTCCTCGAGAATGCCCAAGACTTCAGCAGCAATTAGTAAAGCACCGCCTGCTACAATAGGCATAACTCCTACTGGAGTAAACAGTATGCTTACAAATGCTAGTCCGGCAGCAATGCGTACAGCACTCTTTACGAGGCTAATATAAAAGTGTTTCTTGCTTACGTCTACTGGTTCTGCCATTATTTTTTTCCTTCAATAAAGATCGGCGACGAGCTTACTGAATCGTGATAGTCGCCGTTGCTGTGATATTCTCTAGTTGCTGTTTCACGTACTAGGGAGTGGTTATTTTTACGATAAATGATTAGTTCTTTGCGAACAACTCCTTCTGAGTTGCTATCGTACACAGAATGAAACGGGCCAAGTTCTATAGGTTTAGATGCTGCCATTAGTTTGCGTATCCTTGCTGTAATTTAATGTTATCCATAAACTCTTTCTTAGTGCTATGATCGTCATAAAATGCACCTTTAAGAACAGTAGTTTGTGTTAACGAGCTGTGTGCGCTAATGCCACGATTTTCGCAACAGCCGTGCGTAGCTTGAATGTATACACCGACGTTTTCAGAACCAGTGGCATTCATAATTTCTTTAGCAATGTCCATTGCTAGTTCTTCTTGTAGTGTACCGCGACGTGCGCACCATTGCGCAAGGCGTGTATACTTACTAAGGCCAATAAGTGTGTCAGCGGCGATGATACCGATGTATGCTACGCCGCTTACCGGCTGGTGATGATGTGAGCACATGCTTTTTAGTTCACTGCGTACTACTAGCATACCTTTGTAAGGATCATTTGTTACGTTAGGAAACGCAGTAGCATTAGGCCGAGCATCATAACGCCCGCTCATAATTTCTTTGTAGTACATTTTCGCAAGTCGCCGAGCAGTATCTTGCGAGTTAGGATCATTGTCACGATCAATAATAAGTGCGTCTAGAACACCTTCGAACTTTTCAGTAAGATCATCAATCAGTTGTTCTTTTTCGCCTTCGTTGATAAACTTAGTAATGTTATCATTTGCGTGAAAGCCAGCGTCGGCGTCTTTAATACGCTGGATAATTTCTTCATATTTTTTCATTTATATCTCCGAGTTAATGACGTGGATGTCATATTTTATTATGCTGTATATTTAGGTTTTTGTCAACTAAAAGTCAAAAATTTCTTTAACTGATTCCATATCCACAGAATCATCGTCTTGTCGAGGTACAAGATAAACAACGTTATTGTTATCACGTCCTACATTTTGTACAATATGGAAAGACTTACAGTAGCCCTTTTCTACCCAATCATATCCCCACTTGTAAGCAGCATCAAAACAGTCACGAAGATCTTGCCAGCGTTCACGCTTAGGCACAAACATAATCTGTCCTGCTACCGACGGTTTAGGAGCATGATAAGCATCGTACTTTCGAGTACGAACAATAATATCAGATTCGTCAAACATTATAGTATTCCTTTATTTTATATATTGTACAACACTTTTATGTAACTGTCAAGTCATAAGATACAGCAAAATGCCTTGACGTATTTTCAGTTGGCGTGTGATAACACAGAACGTTTTCAATTGTAACATCACCCCGTGTAACACAGCGATCTAAATTTGTTACAAATACAGTATGCTTCCATGCTTTTTCTTTTTTAGTTAGCTCGCCTGTTTTCTCGTTGTGATCATACCACATTCCGCCGTCGTTATGTTGAGTAAATGTACCTAAGCTATCTAAGTGACTGGTAAATTTGTTTCTATTAATTAACGATGTGTGTTCTTTACGTATGCCTGGCTGCTTATGAAAGTCTCCGATAACAGCACAGTCTCGAGATTTTACAATATCCTTAAAAATATATTTGAGATCTTCTATGTTGTCTTGATCGCTAATGCCGTCGGGTAAAGAACTAAAGGTAGGATGAATATTTATAATTTGTGTGTTTTCGATGTAGTAGCTAATAGCAACACTGCCAGCGCCGGGCATTAAATGCTTTACTTTAGTGTATGCTGGTAGTTTGATCTTTTTAACATTAGATAAAATATTGTGCTTTGACGCAGTAACAATATACAATCCGTCGTCTCGTTCGTTCTGCTTTATACAGTGGAAGTAAGGAAATTGATCAATAATTGAATCAAAGTGATACTCGGGAACACGGGACATGTTAATTAGATCAACTCTATTACTAACACTGTCCCAATATTCTCGAGTAAACTGATCAAGAAATCCGTTTGATTCCCACTGTAATACTTTAAGTTTCATCTTTTTCCCATGGATATACAATCCACACAGGGTCGCGAGCTTTGTTGATTTCGCTTGCTACGTATGTCACGTTTGAAAACTTACTAGGCATGTTGTCATGTAATACAGCAACCCGCACATTGTTTCCCCATACATCTTCCCAACGATCGTTTCCCGGGTAGCAGCTACTACGCCAGTCTTCTTGGATCCAAAGAAGTGTGTTGCCGGTGTCGTTGATGTCGTCGACAATAAGAATCTTTTTGCCGTCGTACGCATCTTCGGCCATCCATGTTTTAGATTCTTGTATTTCGCCGTCTCGCAACGCTACTTTAAGAGTTTCGCATGGAATACCTAGTTCGTGTGATAGTAAGACTGCTGGCATAAGTCCGCCTCTTGTGAGTCCCACAATGTAGTCAGGCTGCCAGTTGCTTTTGCGAACTTGACTAGCAATTTTCATTGTCATGCTTGTAATAGCATCCCAGTTAAAATGTTTTTTATTCATCTTTGTTATTCCAATCATCGATAACTAAATTGTAAGCAGTACGAAATATTTCGTATGCTTTTGCAAACGCAGGATACTCTCCAGCCATTGCGGTAACTTCGTTTACGCTAGGCATACGTTCTTCCCACAACTGCTGGTCATTTAAATATATGTCGTCGTAAGACATACTACTAGAAGCAGACGTAAGCCATGCACCGTTAGTGTAAGTTGACGCTGTTATAGATGACATACTACTACTAGCTGAAGTTAGTGATTCTGTAAAGTTTTTAATAGTAGTCATGTCAATAGTTACATCACCGTTGGCTATAGGCAGTGATATGGATCCTGCTTCAACGTTGTTTAATTTGGTCATAAAGTTTATCTCCTGTAAAGAATGATTCTAGTTTTGCTTTTTGTTTTTCTAGCAAGGGCAAAAATGTATCATAATTTTCCATGTACTGCTTTACTGTAGCTATCACATGTTCTTTAAAGTGAACATAAGAATCGTAATCTTCAGTCCAGTTACTTGGATATAGGAAGTCTTCCTCTGCCATTTCTGCATAGCTTAGTCTATCAGGTACCATGGGCAATGCGTCAACTAAAGCACCTTCATACCAACTAATGCCTAATGTTTCTTGTAGATTAGCGCTAAACACTACTTTTGATTCTGCTAGTAGGGTGTGGTATTCGTGCTTAGTAAGATTCTGTTCTTGCGCTACAACAAACTGGTATTGCGGAAGCTCTTTAGCTAAGTCTTTAAAAATATCCACTTGTTTCTCAGGCGCAATGCGATGTGGAAAAAGAACAATGTCTTTCTTAGTCATGCCTCTGTACGGACCTAGCGCTGTTTCAAGATACTCCATTGGCCAACCAACTTGTACAACAGTTTGGTTAGCTTTGCGAAGATCGCTGCCGTCCCAATCAAAGAACTCTTCAGCAAACAAGTCAATGTGAAAATCAGTTGCGTAAAAGTTATGATCATAGCAGCTAAACATACTGTGTTCTGCTGAACGTACCCAAGGAGCATCGCCAATAAGGCGTCCTAAAAAGTCTTGCGGATCATAGCTACCAGCATGCCACATACCGCCGATTTTAATATCAACGCCTAGCAAACTAGCCATATATTTTAATTGAATTACTGTAGGGTTCCAAGCGTCAGTATAAAGAAAGTAATCACCGTTCTTTACTGTACCGTTACAAAACATTTCGCCGATTTGTGCGAGCTGATTGCTCTTATATACATTAGTACCGCCGAAATTAAGAAAAGCCCCAGGCGTAGTAGCCTGAGGCGTTTCTCCACCTGAAATAACAACTACTTCGTCGTTAGTCGCAGCACGAAGCTGTTCAGGTAAATGCGTTTTCCATTGCTTGGTATAGCGTGTATCAACAGCTTCTATATCAACAATGTATACGGTCATCCTCGATTCCTATTTGCGTTACGTGCTTTAGCTCGAAGCCACCCTTGGTGTTTTTGATAAGCTTGCCATACCGGGGCGTCTTGCTTGTATAGGTCTTTTTCGTTAAAGACCTTGCCCTCAAAACGACAGTAGTCACGGAACTTGTCAAGATCGTCAAAGACTTTGCGGATAGTAGGATTCTCAATGCCCATTTAGATGTTCTCCAATTTAGCTGGGTAATAAATGCGACAACCATTTTCGTTGTCTTCGCTTACGTTGATAGTGATTGACCGACCGGTGTACCGCTCGGAGATTTGGTCGTAAAGGTCATCTGAAATCATTTCACACGACTTGTAATCAAGCTCAAGAGTGCCTTTATTGTAAAGGTTTTCAAGCCATCGCTGAAACTGAATAAATTCAATATCTCGATCGTTATGGAATACTTCAATTTGAACCTTGAAGTGAAAGATATGACGGTGCGGGTATCCGAGGAAACTAACGTCATACTCGTCGCCAGTAGCTAGAAGAGGATCTTCTAATGCTGCTGGATATTTATGGATACCTTCTTTTTGAAAGGTAATCCAGATGTAACGCTTAGCAAGCATTTTACTCATAGTATTTCTCTTTGTTATTTACTATATTATTAATATACTACTACTTGAGCACTTTGTCAAGCTTATATTTTGACCAATCAGTATGATAATGATGACTAGTAAGATCGTGTAGTGTATGACACCAAACACCAGCATTAGTAGCTTTAAAATCTTTATCGTCAATTTTAATCATAGTGTTGTAAGGCCATTGCTTAACATGTGGCACGACTACTCTAAACTGCGGAATAAAAGTATGATACTCTACTAGGCTAGTTTCTAGTACTCCGTCTGCTGTAGTAAGCGGCAAGTCTAGACTACACATTATATCTTTGTCTAAAAAATGTTTAATCATTTTTTCCCAAACATTCCATTGGTGCTCTTTAGGATTAAATGAATGATTAGCCCCAAAGAAAATGTGTTCACAGTCTTCTTGCTGATAGAATCGCTCAATGAAGTCGATGCTTTGGACACCGACTACAAAGAGTGTTTTCATATCATAAGCAGGCGTCTTTTCAACTTCGTAACCTGTGAAGAATGTTACGTCGTTCTGTTCGCCAGTCTCATAATCTCTGTTCATTTTAAGTTTTTCCACATACTTGATGCCATTTGAAATAGAGCGTTTACTTGCTGGCTAGCTGGATTTCTAGCAAATGCTACCCAGCAAATTACTTTTTGATCTTTGTAGTGTTCTTCTACAAACTCTCGAAAACTTGTACCTGTGGTGTATACGTCGTCTACAATAAGCACAGGATCGTTTGAGTCACCGGTAGCATATTTTTCCATAGCATATTGTAGTGCTAGCCCGCCTCGGGGAATGCCTACTACTTTAGAGAACGGTCGATTTTCAATTTCAGAGATCATAAGAGCAAGACACTCCCAATCATCTTCAGTAAGCCCGTCGCACTCGATCTTCCATTTAAGATCAAGTCCTGCGTGTGATACAAAGTCTTCTTTTACAAATATTGTCATTTTTAACTCCTATTGAAAGAACTTGTTAAAGTTAGCACTAGCGTTGATAGTCTTTTTACCTACAGCGCCTCGAGTGCCAATGATACTCATTAGATATTTACGATGTTTTTCGACTTCTTTAAGAGCTAGCTCTCGATCGTCAATACTAAAGATTTTTTCTACAACATCTTTAAAGTATAATCGATCAAATGTTTCTTGTACTAGCATCTTAGGCATTACGCCATTACTGTATTGTCTATTAGCTTCTTGAACAGCGTTAATGTGACTCCAAACATTGTGCCCCATTTGAATAGCGTAGGAGAAACTATCCCAGCTAGTCTTGCCTTCTTTACCGATCTTATTTAGATCACCCGGCGCATAAAAGCATACATCGCTAACACCAAGTCCCTTGCTAAGTGGTGAGTCTGAAAAGTTATCAAAAATGCCGTCTTGTAGTACAGCATCACGAAACTCACGTGTGTCAGAGGCGTACTTCTTATCGTCTACACTAGGTGACATTCTGTATACCCACTTAGACCGATCTTCAGTTTCAGTTTGTGTATAAATTTGACCGTTAGCAGTAGCAAGAAACGGCGAAGCGCAGTCGAACGTAACAGTAAAGTTTTCGTTGTGATACTTGCGAACAGCTCTTTGTACGTCAGTGAGCAGTACCGCCCATTCTAGTTTACTAGTACCCAAGAAGTGCATCACGTCATGAATGCCTTTTTCTAGCAAACCGTCAAAACGTAGTGTAACAAGACGCTTGATAGCAAGCTCGATATCGCACATATTCTGACCACCCATAGCCCACCCGTTAAAGTGTGTATCGGGATAAATGGAAGGATCGCAGTAATCTTTCATTTGTTCGTACCAGTCGTCAGCTTGTTCAAAGTTTTCGCCCTGTAGTACGTTCAAAAACTTACAAGCACCAGTACGATGCTTTTGCCAGTAGTCGTTGTTAATGCGTGTAGCATCTACTGCTTCTTGATATGTACTAACACCAGTAGCACGTTGGCCAGCCTCGGAACGTGACACCCAAGCCGGAATATCAAGGATCATACCATAATCCATGTAAGCATCCATCCAACGAAGAACACCGTCACGTTTTTTGTGTGCTTTAGGACAATTAGGATCTTTCCAATCGCCTTCCCAAACACCTTTACCGATTTGGAAACCACCCGAGTCGCCAAGTACCCAGGTGTTTTCTCTATCACGGTTTCGAACCATGTCTTCTTTCGGTGACTCTCTGTTCACGTCAAGATCTGCGTGTCCGGCCGAGTACAACGTCCACTTATACTGAAACTGTCCTTTATCTTTGTTAAGATAGTTAAGGCTCTCAACACCGTTTTTAAAGTTCGACGGTATTCGATCAACTGCGACATACTCGTTGAAACGTTGCTTGCCTACGTAAGTGGCATAAAAGCCACTCAGCGCAGGTAAGAATATAGCGTAATCGTTTTGTGCTTCAGTTAAGTTTGTATTCATTATTTAGACTGCGCTGGCAAGATGTAATCGTAAGTAGTAAGTCCGCTATCAACAGTAATCTTCATAGCGCCTTGGTCAGAAATGCTCATAGTAACATCGCCGCTAAGGTTAAGAATGCTCTGTACTTGGTTAACAGGATAGAACCAAGAGTGGCCAAGTGTACCAGATACACCTGCTTGGAATACAAACTCACCTGCGTGTGAACTTTGATCACCAAACGAGAACATCAAGTTACCGTTATCAGTAGAAACTTTAAAGATAGGCTCTTCAGAGTGCGCAGCGCTCATAAGCTTTAGACGACTAATGCTTGCTAGGCTAGGCTCGAATACAACATTCCATGTTGCGCCAGTAAACGTAGCAGTCTTAAGTTTCTCTTCGATAATTGCTTTGTTCATAAAGCGATAATCGTTTTGGAAATCACCTGCTGAATTTTCAAAGTGAATGTGCGTAGGAATAGTTTCGCCGTTGCGATTGTCTTGAATCACGTCAATTTTAGCATTTTCTCTGTACTCTGGGTTCTTTAAGTGTAGAGAAAGTTTGTCTAAGTTTGGCATACCGAACGTATCAGTAAACTCAGCAACGGGATTGTGAGTAGTAGCAGTAAGAACAACACTGCGATCTTCTGCCATCGAATCGATCTTCGTACCGTTATCACTGCCTACTTTCACGATAGAAAGGAAGCCAAGGGCGTGAGTGTGCGCTACGATATCTTGTAGAATGTCTTTCATTTTATATCTCCAATATATAACATTATAATAGTATAAATCTGTTTAGTTGTCAACAATTATTTAGGCTTTTGATTAGGTTTATTGACATTTTCTTCATTTACAACACGATCTCGCAATCCTGATGATGAAAAACGATGGTCACGTTTGTTATAGTACAGCTCAATACCACGTTTAGCACAAATAGCTCTGCCTGTAAACGTTTGGTCTCTGTACTCTTCACCAAGAATGCGAACATTGATATTAAACATATTTAAAATATCTTCTAAGTCTTGCTCATCTTGGTACGTAACGATCTCGTCAACATACTCAATAGCAGATAGTTGAACATAACGCTCAACTAGCGTTTGGATTGGCTTATTTTTATCAGGTCGATCAATACTCGGATCTGTCTGTAAGCCAACAATCAGGTAATCGCACTGTGACTTTGCCTCACGTAGCATCATTACATGTCCTGCGTGAAGTAGATCAAATGTAGATGCGGTAAATCCTACCTTCATGTTGCCTCTTTCGTTGGTGTTATAGTGATGTCTTTAACTCTATGAGGCTGATTAAGGACCCAATCTATTACAGACACACAATATTCGATGCTCATTTTGTTTTCGTCTACATGAGCAACCCTTGGGCTATCAAAATAGCCAAAATTAACGCAGCAAGTATCGTAACCGTTGTCAAACAATTGACTGTTAGCATCTCTTAATGCTTTTTTATGTACACTGTAATCATATACAGCTTGATAAGGATGAAAAATCCAATCACTAGCATAAGAGCCTATGTTAATGACACGTTTGCCTAGTTCAACAGCTTTGTACAGTAGATCAACTTGGGTGAATGCGTCGTGCTTACAGTTAATAAACACGTCGCATTCTTCTAAGCTACTACAGTTGCCGTATTTGTCAGCTAACGCTTTGCCAAGTCCACGTCTGGCACCAGTAATATAGTACTTCAACTTAGTCTCCAAAGTTAAACAGATTGTTAAACGTATTAGTTTGCTTTGTATCTTGTAAAGGATAGTTAAGCACACCGATAAGGTTATCAATCTTGTTATCAATAATAGTTTCTGCCATTGCTTTTTCATCAAACGGCAGTTCGGTAAACCACCCGGGCAAGCGAAGCTCGTCAGTCGGGTAACCAATACTTGTATAACCTAGCGGATTAGGCTTTAGCTTACACACAATAGTCTTCATACCGTCAACAATATCTTGTGAATACTTGTCACCGTGTACTCGTTTCAGTGTGTTCCAGTTTAGAGCTGCTCTAACGTGCCCGGGCATGTTTGCTTTACCTTGCTTTTCTTCAAGTGTTCTAAACTTATTTAGGTTATTCACACGCTTAGGTGTACCTTTTTCCCATGCTGGGCGTGACTCGAAGTCTTTTCTAAACGCAATGATAGAATCAATAATTTCTTGCTGTTCAGCACCTTCAAGTACTCGAGTCAAGATCTTCAGCAAGAATTCCTGCATATAAGGCGGAGTGTCAGCACGACGTAGATCCAATCCCATGGCTTTTACTTTGCCAGTTTTGCCGTCAACGTCTTTTCTGTTACCTTCATCGTCAATTACCAATGCTGCGTAACGCTTCTTAGTAATGTACAATCCGCTTTCTGCTACAATCTCTCGCCCAGCAGCAATAACGTCACTGCGTGAGCCGGGGCAATGGAACGCATCTAACATAAAGCTACCGAACGTTGAGTTTACTTGTTCAGCAATCTGATTGTACAGTGTAATTACGTTATCTTTACTCCAGGGGATTGTGCCTGCTTGGATTTCTTTTTCAAGTACAGGATAAGCTGAGAAGTAAACCGAGTCAGTATCGCCGTAAATTACAGTTTCGCCAACATGGTCATATTCGCCCGTAGTTACCTTATTCACCTCAGCACTCATATGCTTTACAATTTGACGGCCTGTAAGCGTAGTTGATTGACCGATGCGTTTATCAAAGAACCTACAGCCGGGATTAAGAATAGCACCGTACAGTGAGTTAAGATTAATCTTCTTAACCAACTGTCGCTTGTCCCAGTATTCAATAGCGTCTTTGTCGCCTGCTTTAATAGCTTCTTTAAGCTTAGCTTGAAGCTCTTTACGCTCGGCGTACCAACGCTTAAGAATACCCGGAATAACAGCTTCAAACTCGTGTGTAAAGATTGTACCGTTAGCACTAAGCATCCAAGGCATATTACTGTCAAAGACCAGCTTGTGTACTTCTGCTGCACTTAGTACATCCGAAGACCCGTCTTCCCAGTCTACAGTGACCATAAAGTCCTTGCGTTGTTCCATCACAGCTTCGTACTCTAACGAACCGAAGTGCCCTTCCCAAGCAGCAGCGAAGCTTTTCTTCTTTAGCGTAGTAGCTTCATGAATCATAGCATCTGTTTGCTCAGGCCGAAGCTGTCCGACAATACTTTCAGGCGCCATATTAAGTGATCTAATCACACTTGGATACAGCGAGTTCAAATCCATAGAACCGACCCACTTGTGTAAGCCCTTCTTTGGGTACGCAACATACGCACCAGCGGCGCCTGTAGTTTCGTGTTCTTTTCTGTTCGGCACCTGCATACCACGACGGTGCGCTTCGTTAACAATAGCTTGCTCTGTCACTGCTACTGCGCCCATAGTAGTTTGTAGTAGCACAGTGTTAGCGTGAGCAAGTTCGTTAGCAAGATCAATAAAACGTAGTTTCTTATCAAGTTTATCTAACAACGCAACGTCTTGTCGGTTGTATTCAATAAACTTTTCAAAGTCTTCGTTGTATAGTTGATCAAGTGTACCTTCGTATACTGTTTTGTTTTCGCCTACTTCGTATTCGCCAATAGCATCTAGTTTGTACGAATGTCGTTCTTCATACGTGTACTTGCGATACAAGTTTAGATAGTCCATATGTACACGACCGATAGTGTCATACGTTTCGCTAAGTTTACCGAACTTTTCGTATTCACGACGCTTTGGCTTTTGATCCCAAAGACAGAATCTACGTGTGTCGTCTGCGCTAAGAACACGCTTAATACGATTAACAGTGTATGGAACATCATAACCCTCTGAGTTCCAACCACTGTGTACGTCAGCGTCTTCGATCAAATCCAAGAACATTTCAAGCATAGCACGCTCGCCGTTGCCTTGTTTGTCATTGTCAAACAGAATAACACTGCCGTCTGGCCAACGCTTGTTACACATTTCTTGTGCTTGTTCAAGTGAAAGGCCTTTTGGCGGAACAGCAACAGTTACAAGTGCGTCAGCCCATTGTAGATATACCGTAATAGCTGTGATGGGCATGAACGGATTGTCAACTGGCGCAAATCCTCTTTCTGGATCAAAGTCCGTCTCAATATCCCAAAATGCTACGTTTAGTTTAGGTGAATCTTTACCAAGGTACTGTTCACTTAGACATTGGAAGATTGGGTTAGTATCACTTTCGAACAGTTTTCGATGTCGGTTAATTGAGATTTCTTTTTTAAACTCTTTAGTGTTCTTACACACAATACGAGTTAGGGGTTCTCCGTAAGTACTCTTGTACTTACCTTTCGGGTCAGCATAGTAGAAAGTGTATTTGGCTTGGACATCTTTAAATACTCGCTTGCCGTTTACACGTTCTACAATGCGAATAGTATCAGCTTCGCGATCGAAGAATGCATCAACATACGACATATATTATTTGTCCACTCCTACAGTAGTTACAATAGTTTCGAGATCTTCAAACTCGTCTTGATGCTTATCCCAGTCACGCTTAAATGCTACACGAATTGCTTTGTTAATTAGTGCAGGTTTAACGTCAAGTTCTTCTGCGATTGCTTTTACTGTATCTTTAAGACCTGCTTGTAGGTCTTCTACTTCTTGAAGAACTGTTACGCCTTCTTGTACAATACGCTCAAGCTTGCCTTTTTCGTCAGTTCCGTAGACTCTATCACTCATAAATATACTCCTAAATTATATGTAATTATAGTTTATAATGACACGGAAGTCAAGTGTTATTTTACAAAGGCACCGATTCTGCCGTGTACATCTGGGTATTGTATATATCTATATCCCTCAGGCGGTGTAGTATTCTCGCCTTCCCAGACTGGGATAAATTCTTCAGTAGCGTAGTCAAAGTCTTCGTTTCTACGAAAGTGTACTTCGATTAGTTTGCCGTTGATGTATTCACAATTAAGATATTCTTCGTTAAACTGTGTTAGTATATCAGGTAATGGAAATTCATCATCGACACGATGCCATTTTGTCCACTGTGTAAACGTGTTATCTGGTTTAGTGCCTTCGACTGCTAACACTTGTACGCCGTGTTTGTAGTCTACGCTTACGTGCCTGCCTTCGAACCATTCGCACCAAAAGAAGCCAATTGGTAAGTGTGTTGTATCTTGTTCTAAGTACTCTTTAGTAGCACCTAGGCCTAATCCAAGTGCGTTAACACAAGGACGTACAATATAATAACCCGGAGCAGGAACATCTATTCCTGTAGGCCCGCATGTATAACCTAATTTTCTTGAAAGTATAAGTTTGTCAAATACCCATAAATGATCCGCACTAGTGCGCTGCCACACAAAGTCTTCTTCAGTGTCGTCTAGTATAGGGTTTTTCATTAATCCTTGCGTAAGGCTCGAATCATGTCGTGTAGCCTACCGCGATATTTTGGGCTTATTAGTAGCGTACTAAACAGCTCTACATACGGCTTTAGGGCTAGTTGCTGCTCGTCGCTTAGCTCGTTGCCTTGCGTCGCAAGCGCTAACGCTTGAGCAGCTTGTATGTGACTTGGAGTTTCGTCGCCTAAGTTGGTTTGTCTTAACGCACTTACGTAATCACGAGTACTGTATTCTTCAGCGACGATCTTGTTTTTCATAAGATCGTCATGATTCTTTTCAGCATAGTCTTTTGCTTTTTTAGCAGAATAAAACACTTTTACAATATCTCCGGCTTCGTTGTATACAGCCCAGAAGTTTTTGCCGTTGTCGTCTTTATCTTTAACAACATGATTGTTAGTATCGTGACCGTATTTTTTATCAAAAACTTCTCTTAAATGCATTGCTAGATCTTTTTACACTTGTTTACACGCTTGCCTTTATTACGACCAGTGCCCGGCTTTGTTCCTACTTTTTTGTGTCCCGGCCAACACTTTTCTGGTACCTTAGCTTCGTCTGTTTTGTTTTTTTTAGCGTCCTTAGCAGCCTTCTTCATTGGCTCTTCTTTATCACCGTCGCCGTCTAGATCAGCAAAGTCTGGCTTTGCTGCTTCGCCGATGCCTGCTGCTTGACTATGGTCGCCAAACGCTAGATCGTCGTGTGCTTCGGAGTAAGCATGTAGCATAGCAATAAGTGACTTATAAGTACCACTGTTAGCATCTAGTAAACGAGCAGCTTGATCTGGCTCGCCACGGTCTAATAATTGTACTACATTAGTTAAGCGATCTTTGATGCGTTGTTCGAGTTGATCCATACGATATACGCCCATGCCTTTTACTAATACTTCAGAGCGAGTGGGATCTTCGTCGTGGTGTGTAATTTCGCCATACTGTCCTTCGGCAATAATCTTACGCTCGAAGTCTGCTTTTAGTACAACTAGGTCTTTCTGGTGCATTTCTGCTAATTCAAATGCCTTTGGACTCATATTAGCACGACCAATTTTGCCTTCTTGGAAAAGGATAGCTTTATTAAGTTGACTTAGCATAGCTTCGTTAGCAGACTTTTTCTTCTTGTCTTTTAGTGCTTTCTTCATTGGCTCTTTTTTATCACCGTCACCGTCAAAATCTAAGTAATCAGGCTTCTTGCCTTCTTCTACATTGTTTTTAGCTTTTTGTGCTTGGTCAGTGCCAATTACTAGTATGCTGCCAAAAATACCGACCATAAGAACTTTAAGTAACTCTTCTTCTTGTATTTTATTTCTAAGCTTGCTGAGGTCTCTAATCATTTTATCAGTGTCTCTACGTAGTATTTTTAGGTCTTGAGCACTATGACCGCTGGTGTTAGAAACAGACCGCCCTCGGTCAACAGCTCTATCAACTAGCTCTTCTACGCCCTCAAAGCTAATGCCTGCCTTGCTGAGAATTCTTTTAACTTTTTGTGTGTTATTAGCCATTTCGACTTGTAAAGCAGCAGCACTTTTGTATGCTTGAGCAGCCTTGCCGCTAAGTTGAGCGGTCTTAATACCGTGGTCAGCAGCTTTAGCAACGTTGTTAGTGGTCTGCCAGACATCTGTGACGACGTCCTTGGCTGCCTTGGCTAATCTTAACGGATTCTCTTCTAGCTGTTCAGACTCGTTTACGTTTACATCGTAATCCATACTGTGATACACAGAACCCAAGTAGTCAGCAGCTTTAGTAATCTTGCTTTGCTGCCATCCTTCGATGCCTTCTGCTTCACTTACGCTTTTAAGCATATCGTGCAGTTCGATAGCATACTTTGCTATTTTGTAAAGATCACTGCGTGCCATTTGTACTTCGTGATCCATTTCTGCTTTATAAGCCATGTCACCTAGGTGACCTTCTTGAACTTTTTTACGAGCCATTGGTAATTCCTTAATTGTTACTGTATTTATCTCTTTATAGGTTTGCCGCCCATGATATTGTTTGGCATATCTAGAGCATTTTTAACTGTACCGTCGGGCTTAGTAGCTTGTGGTGCTACTGGCGCTCCGTTTTTTGTCTTCTTAGGCTTAGCACGAGCTGCTATTGGGTTTGCTAAAGGTACTATTGCGCCTGCGCTTGTGCCACCTACAGTAGCAGTTTCGATTATTTCTTTTATTCTCATTTTATTCTCCGATCGCTTCGGTGACATAACGAATAGTATCACCAACGGTTATAATACCTTCGGCATTATCGTCGTCTATGCTAATGTCGAACGCTTCTTCAAGTGCTATTACAAGCTCAACAGTACTTAAACTATCAGCACCTAAGTCGTCTACAAAGCTGGCAGCTTCTGTTAAATTTTCTACGTCTTGATTTAACGCCTCTGCTATTACTTGTTTAATTTTAGTTATAGTATCGCTCATTTTTTCTTCCTCCCAGATTTCATATTTAGGCACCACTGATACATTTTACCACGTTCGCCTGAGTATTTTTTTGCTCTTTTGCGTAGATCAGTTACTGAACCACTACAACTTGCTCCTGAACGCTTTACACGCCCGGGTCTGCTTTTGCCTTTTTTCTTACCGTCGGCAAAATTTTCATCAATAGGCTGATACATTTTAGTATTAGGATCCCAACGAAGCCCGTTTTGATCAGGCATAATATCTGTTTCAGCATCACGTATATCGAACTGCTGACTAATTTCAGCGTCTCGTTCTTTTTTAATGGCATCTTTCTCTTTTTGTACAGCTCTGTATGCCATTTGTTTTATCTTTTCGTCACTGCGGTTAGAATGCTTAGAGTTTTTTCTAAGTCTGTTAAACACAGCAGCAACAGCGTCGTCGAATCCCATGCTTTTTACAATTTGCCTAATTATAGAACCAGCTTCGGTAAGTTTTTTATCACCGCATTTACAAACAGCTTCGCCTGTTACAGGACAAGGACCTTTTGCTTCATTGGTCATAACAGCCTTAGCTACATTTAGTGCTTGTTCCCCGTCGGGGTGATGCGGATTTACACTAACAGTTTCACCAGCAAACAGTGCGCCAAGGTCAACTGCTTTGCCTAACCCGTCTAATACTTGATGTAAGCGGTCATGCTGGTTATAGTTTCCAGACTCGTATCCTTTTTCGCCACGTAATTCTACTCTGTGCTTGTCTTTGTTGTCTACCATGTGTAGTACATAAATATCATTACGCTTATCACGCTCTAGTTTTACAAGTACCGACTCTGCTAAACCTAGATTAAACAGTGTATTAGGGTTTGAATTCTTAGCAGCTTTGTTGTTTAGTGGCTTAGGCTTGCCGTCTTTGTTCATAGGGAACAATTTAGCAGTTTCTTTCTTATCCTGCCCGGGTCTGCTTTTGCCTTTTTTCTTACCATCGGCAACGTTTTCTTCTAAATCTGGATTATCTTCTAAGTCGTCCCAATGACTACCATCACGTGGCACTGGTTTAGGGTTAGTTAGTTTGAAAAATTCGGTGCTACGATTTGCCGTAGTACTTTGTTCTAACTTCCAATTTAGTTGGCTAGCAAGTTTTTTAGCAAATCTAGCATACAGTTTTGCTCTACCATCACTAGCATGTTCATCTCTGTTAGCATCAAAGTCAAAACTTTCTACGTGTTCGATGCCCACTGTGTTGATCCACTCTGTCATCATTGCTACTACAGTAGCAAACACTCTAAACTCATCGCCTGCATCTGTTTTGCCCATGCTCTTACCAACTGCAAAATCAATAGTAAATTGGTCATAGTTATCATCTTGGAAATCCATTCTTAACACACCGTTTGGCGTTTCTGCTGTTGCTGCAAAATTATGCGATGGACCTGGACCTTGTAAATTAAACGGATAAGGATTATCTAGTGCTTCTGTAATTTCTCTAAATCTCATCTAAATTATGCCCTCCTTCGATAAGAGCCCGTTCGTATGCTGTGTATCTTTTTTGCTCGGTTTGTAATACATCTCTAGCTGTGCGTATTGCTCTAGTGCCTTGTGGATGGTTTGGATTGATATGAACTATATCACCATTCATTAAGTCGCTTATGTTTGCTGCTTTTCCTACACGGTCTAAAACTTGATGAAGTTTATCTCTTGAATCATAGCCGTCGCTTTCGTAGCCTTTTTTGCCACGTACTTCAATACGTTGCGTGTCTTTGGTATCCATGATATGTAGTACATCTATGTCTTTGTCACGTTCTAAACGTAGTTTGATGCCTTCTGTAAGTCCTAAGTTGAATAATACGTTTGTGCTTTTGCCTTTTACTTTAGTGCTTAATGTAGGAGGACGTCCATCTTTGTCTACTTTGTTTCCAAACTTACCTGCTTCGATACTGGTTTGATTCACACCTACGTCTGGCGTTGTGTTAACACCTTTTACAATTCTACCTACGCTTTCGGCAATATCTCTAATCTTCATTTTGGGTACTCCTGGCCTTTCCAATAAGGACGACTAAACCATAGCTTAAACCATTCGTCAGTGCCCGGCTGTATATTATTCTCACGTTCTATTTGGCGTTTTTCTGTACCTGTCACGCTTATGTTAGAACCTTCATAAGCTGAGTATCCTTTGAATTCGTTTATGCCTGCTAGTCTGCGGATATCATCAAGTTCATCGGTCATTTTCTGCCGAGTCCTTAACTGCTCTTAAAAAGCCAACTATGCGTATCATAGCCACAACAATTAAAATGCTCGCTGATACAGTAAAACCAGTGTTTACCGCTTTTTCTACTCTGCTACGCTTTTTTAGTGATTTAGCTTGTCCGTGAAGTTCTAAAAATAGCTGCGCTAGGTCTGCGTCGGGGTGTTTAGACATAGCTTCTGCTAAGTTAGCAGCTAGTGCCTGTGTAGCACGCTCGTTTGGCTTATTAGCTACTACAGATTTCCTAACTTCGGAAATACTTTTTACTAGTTCTCGAACAGTTTCTCTATCTGGCTTTGCTACCGCATTTATATCAACTGAGTTAGGCACAACACCATCTGATTTAGTAGCCTGCTTTATGATTGCATCGGCAAACTTTTCTGGATCGTTAAGTTGAGCAATATTTTTTGCTACTTTTAGTTGTGACTCGTAATAATCATCAAATAGATCTAACTGTTTAGCAGCACCTTTGGTATTGCCGACAGCTTTAGCAGCCTTTTTCAATAATTTAAGTGGGTTTTCGGAAACTATTTGGTTAACTTTCATTACTATGCATTAACTCCAAGTAGTTGTCCGAGTTTGCCAAACATTGCTTGCGCTTGTGGCTGCGCTGACTGCGTAACACCGGTCTTAAACGTTTCAAAATCGTTATCTAATACAGCTTGACGCATCTTACTAGCACTCATGCCGCTAGCATCGTCTGCGTCTGGATTGCGAGTAAGTCTATGCTGTTTAATACTGTTAAACTTGTAATGATGTACTTTAGTTTCAACATTGTTGTAGCGTTCGATAATAGGGAACAGCTTGTCTTCGCCTTCTACAAAGATAATATCAGTATAGCCCATCTTGTACAGTCGGTCAACAGCTAGAAGTGCTGTTTTAGCAAGACCTACAGCAATACCGTTAAAACTTAGTCTGGCCCATTGTAATTTCTCGTCAGGACTGAGCGGATCTGTTGGTAACTTAGCAGCACGATCACTTAAGAATAAGAAACTGTCGCCTGGCTGCTGTTTAATAGCTTCGACCATTAACTCATGACCGGCGGTAGCAGGGTTTAATCTACCAAATGCTAATACTGCTTGTTTACGCTTTTGACCACCTAAGCCAAATACTTCGTTAACACTTTCTGTTGAAACAACGTTAGCACTACCTGTCATAGCAGGCGCAGCACTTATTCCAGCAAGACTAGCTGCTACTTTGCCAGCGTTTCCGTATTTGCTGTACAGACTCTTTATTAGATTCCATAGTGATGTTACTGGCTTCTTAGCAGCTAGACCTATAATCTTAGTAACAGGAGCAGCAAGAATAAAAGCAGCTTCCCATATAGAAGTCTCGCCTACTTTCTTGAGAAGGTCCTCTATAGTAGCATCTGGATCTCGAGCCCATTCAATAAGATCCTTGCCTATAAAACCGCCAGCCATTGCCAATGAACCAATATACTGACGAGCAACACTAGTACTCCAACCAGATGCTTGTGCGGCAAAACTTTTAACATGCTCAAAATTGCGCATAGCAATTCTATTTTCTTCAGTTAGCTTTGCTATTTTTTTCTTAAATTTAACAGTACGTATGCCGTCCATTTTTCGCAGTACTTTTGGCCTAAAGAACGTTGGATATTTTCTAGCATACGCTGTTGCTTTAGCAAGGATAACAGGATTTCTAACTACGGCTAAAGCGGCTTGGGTAGCAGATTGCTTTAAGCCTTGCTTGATACCGTGCTTTAGAATATTACCACTGACTTTCTTAGCACCTAATCCAGCAACACCGCCGCCGCCTAGTGTTAAGCCCAAGTTAATTGGATTAAGTATGTCGCCTATTAGTGGTAGTTGACCACCTGGTATTAGGCCTTTTTCGCCGATGCCTCCGGGATGACCTTGCTTTGCTAATTCTTGATATTTCTTTGCTTCTTTTTCGCTAAGTCCGAGCATTTGAAAATACTCAATAGTTTCGTCAGCGTTAAGCATATCCTGATAATGGTACTGACCAATAGCGTGAACCCTGCTCCATTCTATATTGCGATTTTCATTTAGCAGTTCACTTAGATACATTTGTATTCACCTTTTTGAATTCTCGGAAGTTCTTCGCTTGACAGAATGTTAAGTATTTCTTTAATAATCTCTTTAGCAAACACCTCTTGAGGCATATCATATTTCTTACAGTACGATCCTACACCTTTTTTAATCATAGGCATAAAGTGCTTTGGCTTTACTGTCTTTTTTAGATCTACAATATCACTAGCTCTACTCATAGTAGGGTAGTAGTGCTTTGTATAAAAGTCTTTGTCGTTTCGCATGTACGTAAGAAAGTCATTAGGTACATCAAAGTTAGGAGTCATGTCTGTCATTACCATGCTCTACAACTCCAATATCTTGCTTTTGTTTTCGGTCCTGGATTATCACAGTTGTGTCTAGCACGGAAACTCTTACGTGCTTTAGGATTGCTTTTACGGATGCGCATAGTAGGACGTTTAGCACTTGTGCCGCCGTGGCCGAAGTTTACTTTCTTTACATTACCGGTCTTTGGATCCTTAACGTACACTTTAAACTTTTTAACATCACCACGGGTGGGTTTGTTTAGTTTAACTTTACGTCCTCGGTACTCGGCTTCGAATAAATCATTTTCGTCAATACTGTAAGCAAGATCACCAAACATTTCGTGGAAGTCTTCGTGATCTTCTAGTGTAACTTCTTCACTAAGTTCAATTTCTTTAAAACGTCTATGTTCGTTAATTGCTTTAGTAGCTTCATCAGAATAAGCAAAAGCACCGCTGTAGTGCGAGCCTGCTCTACCTTCAACAATCGGCTTTACAGTGCGATTCCAGTGTTCTGTAATACGACGCTGTGCCATTTTGCGTTGTTCATTCATAATGTCTTCCTCGCTCATCGAGATTTCTATGTCAAAGTCTGTAATACCATTTTCTAGTAAGTAGCTTGACAGTGTATCAGCATAGTCGTCTGCTTCTGCTTCTGTAAGTGATCCGTCGCCTTCCCAGTGGTATACACTAACATCAGGGTCGTCTGATTCTAATAGAGTAGTGTAGGGAATACCTGATTCAGAAAGTTGATGCTGTTTATTGACAAATAATCGTATGAATTGTGCCATGATAAATCCTTATTTGTAGTATTTATCATAAAGAGAAGGATAGGGGAGCTATTACACTCCCCTATTGTTTTTAGGTTAAGCCGCTAATGTTTACTGTTTCGATATCATTAGATACCATCGAAACCATATTCATCGAAGTTTGACCAACAGTATTTGGGCTAACGTTGTTGCGAATTTGAGCATAAGCGTCGTTTGCCCCGTCGCCCATCAACCAAATTTGGGCACTGCCGTAATGTAAATTATTACTGAAGTTGTAAGCGTCTGTGCCCAAACTACTAGGACGGTAAGTATTGTTATCCCTATAGTCAATCTGCCACTGTTGAGGATCACGAACCATCTTACTAACCTCACCATAATCGGGCATATCTATGCTTCTACGCAGGGTAGTCACCACCATTGAAGCTATCTTACCGTGGAAGTTGCGGTTAGCACCACGACCGCCAACAGTGAAGTCACCAACAACACTACGATCCATTCGACCGCCATTTGTTGACCAGTTAGTTGATGTGCTGAGATCGGGACCGGGAAGGGCGGTACTCAAGTTCACACTATAGATCTCAAAACAGTCAGCGAGGTTAGCAGCACTAGCGTCACTTCCGCTCAGACGCTCGCCCGTATGACCAACGTAAAAGCCATACCAGTTACCAGAACCACTAGCTAGTCTACCGAGTGAACATTCATTTAACGCACCTGTACGACCCCAACCGAAGTAAAGGTAACGGCTAGCATCTACACGCAGGTAGATGTTATCGTCAGTCGTGCCAGTGCCTTCACCTTGATTCCATATATGCTGGTTCGAGGCGTTGTTATCGGAGCTGAACACAACAGCCGTTGCCCAAGGACGTGCGTTAGAGTGATTAGATGTCCTACCAGCCGTAGTATTACCAGTAGCAGTAGCACCTAGGTCTGACATGCGGATTGGGTTGAAATGGTTCTGGTTGGCAACTTGAAGACCTCGTTCAGATGAACCGCTAAAGTCCAAGGCCTTTGTCCACGGGGTGCTCACAGTTGTTGATAGCGTCGGCATAGAAACTTCAGATAGTCCTGTCCAATCTACATTTGCGCCATCGAAGTCCTCACTGTTATTAAAAATGTCTGTAACTAAGAACATAACATCAAGCGAGGTAATACCAAATCCTTGGTCACCTGTTTCACCTTTGTAACCACTCCAATCTGAATAATTAACAGTTGATTCATCTCCTTGAGAAAGACCAATGTTGCCATTTCTACCAAATCCAAATCTAATGTTATTACCATCTGCAGTAATTTCAATAAAAGCACAAGTTGTATCCTGTAATGCTGGTGTGTTTACAAGCATTGTGTTATAATTTGTTCCTGGTTTAAATAACTGAAAAGTCTTACTCTGAGTACTTCCAGATATTCTAAGTTGCAAATCACCTTTAAATACTTCTCCAGAAACTACAGTATTAGATTTAGTTGATTGGTCACCATTGTCCCAATTGGCTCCTTTAAGTCCAATGCGAATCTCATACGCAGTTGGCATCTCATCAAAAAGGTCTGTAAAGAACGCATTGTCCATTACAAAGCGTTCACCAGCTCCAAGCGTTTCGTCAATTGACATCCAACCATAGTCACCATTGTCTACAATGTTAGTACCAGTTTGGTTAGCGGCTGGGCCTTCGTTTGTAATACCAGTCACAGATTCAACATAAGTGGAACCAGAGATAGCAACAGCACGACCAGCATCTGCTGTAGTGTCATTGACGTAGTACAACGTTAACGGCGGAGCATCAGCAGGCACCGCAAATGTAATACCTTTATAACCTTCTTCGGCATTTGGATCACCGGCGGAAGTGTTATCAAACGCAGTAACACCAGTTGTATAAACAGTTGTGTTGTCAGAAGCAAGTCGGAACTCAATTTCATCATTCGCTTCCATTGATGGATGGTAAATGAATCGATATGTGTTACCTGCGTTCAGGGATGTAACACCAGCAGATTCAAAACCGTAACCAGAAGGAACATGACCGCCAGCGCTCGCAGCATCAAATGCGGCAGCGTCAGGTTGTACCTTGAAATGACCATTGCCAGCAGAGCCTTCAGCTACTAATATATCACGAATACCAAATGGTGTACGTATTCCCTGTAGTCCACTTGTAGACAAGTTAACTTGTCCTTGGTCGTCTACAGCAAAGAACAATGGCAAACTTCCGTAAGCAGAGTCGCTTGGTACATAGTTGTGGTATGTCATAACTCGCGAAAATGCGCCACCGTTGTTAATTGCTGGCTGTGTGTTAATATCACCAATGTTACAAGCAATAACGTGTAGATCGTCGCCGTCCCATTCTAGAGCATAGTCAAAGAAAGCGTTGGTCATAGAGTTAATATTTGTAGTATCGTCAGTAACACTTGAATCACTACTTGCTACTTCAAGTCTAGAGGTATGCGCCGGGTTAGCAGTGCCTTCGAATCCGATCACAGCATCAAAGTCGCTGAGTGCTACGTCGGTCCAGTTAACACCACTTGCCGGTACGCCAAAGTACACATCAGCGCCGGTAGTGCCAATGTACGGTAAAATATTAGTTTGTACCCATGTCTTTGGAAGTATGAATCTCTTGTTTACATCAAGGGTAGTGTTCAATTCAACCGCAGCATCGTGTGTTGTTGAATCGCCAGCATCGACATTACCGAGTAAGGTTGATGTAGCCATAGCACCTTCGGCAATAGGAGTCTTAAATCCACTTGGCGAAGTTGTGCTTCCTGCGTTTTGATTAGCAATAGTAAAGTTAGTCGGAATATACACATTGTTTTGCGTTTGATCTTCAAACGCAGCAATAGTCAGTGTCTGTGCGCCTGAGTATGTACTAGCAGATGTTTTTAAAAGTGCGCCGCCGCGGTACAAGCGGAAATAACCATCAGTGTCATACTTTAGTGTAAATGTTTGGTTTATATTGTCATCGGAAATGCCAAATACTACGCCGTTATCGCTCCAACCAACTAAGTGATCTTTTTCATTATCATTACTGCTAGTGCTTCCGCCTACAATACTGCCAAACGTAACAAATCGTAAATCCCACATTGTGGTCCACTTAAAGTCTGTGCCTGGTGACGATCCGCTAGTGCCTACGCCTAAGCTATCAGTAGACGGGTCAAACGACGTTACCGCATTTTGGCCAGTGGCACTTAAAACACCAATAGTTGGCGGTATATTGCTAGCACTACTAAAACTGTAAGTAAGTTCTTCGTCTTGACTAATTTGTACATCGTACTGAGCAATAGCGTCTTCGTCGAGGAATATTTGATTTGGCTGATAAAAGTTACCAGCGACTTCTGTAAAGTCAGCAATATTGCCCAAGTTAGCATTGTCAGTTAGTGTAATAGATAATGTACCAACTGACGACCCAAACGTGTTTGATCGTGTAATAGTAATGGTATATGTTTCTGTAGCTGATATAGGGTCAATAGTGCCAGTAAGATAGCGACCAGTGTGTGTTATACACGGCGGCAGCCCAGATACAGTAGTAGTGTAAGAAACGTCTGTAGGAGTTATCTCAATGTTAACACTATCTAGTTCGTTAAACGTATAGCTAGTGCTACTGCTGTACACTGTTGGAACATAATCTGCGTCTGCTGCTGTTTGAACAGCAGTATATGTCACCGACGCTGTGTTAGCCGGAGCCGAAGATTCAGCATGGAACATATAATTATCTGGCATGTACCAAGTTGTGTTAGTTGGCTCGTCTACAAATATATGCGAGTGCGAGTAAAAGCCGTCTGAGTTAGTGTCAGTATCGTTTGTATACGGAGCACCAAATAGTGTAAATGCGTTCTGTGATACATAGTCAGCTTCGGATCTGTTTGAAAACAGCGGGTAGTAAAATGATCCATCTGGTGATTCAATGTAGCGATATTGTAAAGGAACGTCGTCTACTAGACTATTGGTACTAACGGTGCCAACATTGACCTGAGCGTTTTCTTTAACCATATGACACACTAGCATGTATTCTTCACTAGTGTCTACAATAAACGCACTACGTGCAATTACCAGCCATTCGCCGTTTTTATAGTGACTAATGGATAGTCTACCAGTATTATCAATACCTGCTCTAAACTGGGAACTTTTGCCAGGTGCTTCGTAGAAACCATTTTCAATTACAACACCGTAATCGCTGTTTTCAAACGCAGCGTTTGGTCCAAGTCTTACAGCAAGATCTAATACGTCGCCTAGGCTGGTTATGTTTTCTAACAGTGTAGTAGAATCACCAGCATCAAACTTACTAGTTTCTAACAAACCGATAGTAAATTTACGATCAAAATCTCGACCAGTGTTATCAAATTCAAAGTATTCGCCAGGGCTGTTAACTTCTTGTCCTATAGTGTAAAAGCCATCACTAAATTGTGAACCTGAGTTAGAACCCTTTGTAGCAATGCCTCCGGAGATAGTTACGTCGCCAAAAGTGCCTATGTTAGGCGTAGTTTGACCGTATTGATTACTAGTACTAGGGTCATCAGCACCAGCGCCCACTGGAGTAACATTAAACAGTGCGTTTAGTGCGTTTACTACAGCATTAAGTGATGTAGTTTGTGCTTGACCATTAATTGTAACATTGTAAGGTCTAATGGAAGTATAAAGCGCAACACCAGTGTCGGCATCTTCTCGGATAGTGATGTTACCGTCAGCATCGCCAACAGCTTTAACGCTGTTTACACCAAAGCTATCACCAAGTGATGTAAGTACAGAAGTGTTAGTGTTATCACGTGTAAAGTTTACAACAGTAATAGCATCGAGTTCTACAGCGCCGCCAATTACGTTTGCCTTTTCAGTAATGTATGCTGCCGCTGCAACCGCATCAGCAAAGCCGTTACCGTCTGCGTCTTGGAATTCAGTGTGCGGTACACCGTAGAATTCGTATACTGGGTTGTTGTCGTCTGTGGTTCTAACATCGTTAACAACATCAACACGAGTGCTGTCTTCGGTGTTAACTTGTCCACTTAGACAAGCGTTCCAGTATGCCGGCTGTGACGATCCTACAAAGGTTACACAGTTACCGTTGTTATTTCGAACTACTCGAATAGCCATTAATTATCTCCCTACTACAAATAATGTGGTTAGCGGCTGTACAAACACTGGCTGATCTGCTCGTATAGCTGGTAATGCCCTTGCGTTTACATCTTCAATAGATGCAAGGTAAGCAGTCATAATTGGACGGTTCAGGAATGTTCTTCCCGTTGTGCCAGCACCAAAGAAGATCGGCTCACCTGTAAGGGCAAATGTAAATGTTGCGTCGTCGTTTGAGTCTCTAGTTTGCCAAATAAGCCCAACTTCTACAGTTGTATTAGCAAACTGCGGTGTTAGGTTAAAGTCGAATCTAAACGAACAAAAGTCACCTGTATTAAGTTGACTTATATTGTATGAACCCGAAGCAGCATTGTACTGTAAGCTGCCGGATGTCTGTGCTTCGTTGTACGGACTAAATGTACTGTCTTCAGCAAAGTCAAACATACTAGTCACGCCAGTCGGCATATAAGCGCCGGAGAATAAACCAACACCTCGATAAGCGTCTGGACGAGCAGTACTGCCGTCCATAAAGAATCCATCCGGTAAGTTGTTAGCATCTGCGCCGTAAATAGCACCGGGAGCTTCGGAAGCTCCGCCTGCTCCGTTGGTCCAATATGGTTTGTCGTTTGCTAGCTGTCGTTCGGCGCTAAAACCAAATCTCATCCATTCTTGCGTGAGTACTTGCGCAGAGGTATATTCTACGTCAGTACCAATGTCACTTGTACCAGCTGCTCCTGTTGTTCTATTTTCAAAACCACCAGTAAACTCGTAACCACCTGTACCGTCACCAATTAGGTCTTGTACATCAGCGCCGCCAACTGTTAAGCGACCGTCGACATCAACGTCTGACTGGAAGTTAGCAATGTTCTCAACACGTAACGCAGAGCTATCTGGTGTAATAATGTTTGGCACCGATAAGTGCCCTTCTACAGTAACATCAGAATTAAAACTAGTGTGCTCTAACATTGTTACGCCACCAGATGCTAATCCGCCAATTTGGGTAGTGTTAACTGCGTAGGATGTTGTATTTGTGTTGTTTACGTTACCAGTAACTTCGCCGCTAACTCCGTCAATAATCTGTGTACTGTCGTCAGCAAACACTGAACCTGCAAAGTTACCAGAAAAATCAGCGCCGTCTACGGCAATTCCAGTTAACGCCGAGCCGTCAATTGCAGGTAGTGTACCTGTTAAATTACCAGCATCGATAGTGCCGTTAATGCCGTCAATTAGTAGTGAACTATCATCGGCAAATACAGATCCTGTAATATCGCCGGTAACGTCACCTGTTACATTACCAGTCAAGTTAAATGCTGCTGATGTAATGCTTGATTCCCAACTAGTGCCGTTCCACGTATATGTAGTTCCGCCTACAATATGCGTATCGTTGACATTAGGATTGCTAGGAAATTGTATTGCCATTATCCCTCTCCGTTTTTAATATTTATCGACACGCTTAGGCGCCCGTGCCGCTATTTAGTGTTTTTACTAGAGCTGCTAGTCGATCAATAGCGTCGCCGAGTGTTGTTGGCGCTGTACCGTTCCAGTCAGTTGGTGTGAAAGCGTTATACGCAGATCCTGCACCACCTTGCGGTGAAGCATCTACCCAGTAGCTGTCATATCGTATTTTTAGTCTACCAGTATCTGATTCCCACCAAAGGTCGCCCGCTTCTGGGGTACCTCCCGGAGCATCGTCACTAACTGTGACACTGGCATTTCCGCTCGATCCGCCAACGCCGCTGCCAACTGGCAAAGCATCGATCCAAACATCGTCATATCTTACTTTTAAGCGTAAGCTGTCTGATTCCCACCAAAGATCGCCGGTATTAGAACTAACTGGCGGATCGTCGCTTACTGTAACACTTGCGCCGTCTACTACGCTAGTATTAATAGCAGCGCCGCCGATTGTAGTACCTGCTGGTAGGTCAGTCGGAGTAGTTAGAGTTAGTGTATTTTCTATAGTAACATCTGAGTTAAATATAGTAGGTGGTGTAATGTTAATTGCGCTACTATCAAGCGTATCAATATTTGCTGTGTATAGTGTATTTTCTATAGTAGCATCTGAGTTAAATATAGCGGGCGGGATAATATTAATTGCGCTACTATCAAGCGTATCGATAGTTGCTGTGTATAGTGTATTTATTTTAGCGTCTGTAGTAACATCAAGTACGTTAGTAGTTACTGTATTATTCAAGTAGTCTACAATTACAGTACTGTCGTCGCCTAATACATTGCCTTTAATGTCAGCAACCACAACAGGGCTTAGTGAAATGCTTAACACACCTTCTGCGTCAGCACTAGTGCTTATATTTGCGTCACCTAAGATACTAAGTGTTTCGCCACTGTTAATTGTACGCTGTGTGCTATCGTCACCGGCAACAGTAATAGCGCCACCGCTACCACCGGTTCCTGCGTCAAAGCCTGCTTCCCATTCTGAGCCATTCCATTTTAGCACTTGTCCAGTGTTTGGTACTGTATCACTTACATTACTCAGCGCTGATAACGAGTGATTAGATAGATCACTTACTTGTCCGGTTACATTGCCTGTAATGCCACCTGTAGCAATAATAGTATTATTAGACGAATCTACCATTACAGTACTGTCGTCGCCTAATACATTGCCTATTAGATCAAGAGATAAAGTGTTGCCGTCGGCAGTGCTTTGACGAGCGTAGAGTTCGATAAAGTTACTTTCGATTTTAGCAAACGCACTGCGTAAGCTTTCGCCGTCGCCTGCTCTTTCTGCTGAACCTATGTTAATGTGTTCTTGCGTCATTCCCTCTTACCCTCAATAATTCATTAATATGCTACTGATACTACCTGTCTTCCACCCGCTTACTACAGCTCTAAGCCATACAAAGTTACCAGTAAAGTTGTAGTTTACATTAGAATTCTCACCGTCGTAGCTAACACTCGACAGTGTTATTTTATTATCATTAGAAGCAGTAATAGCTCCGGTAGTGTCTACTGTAGCAATTAGCAAAGTAGTTGGGTCAACTGACGAAAGCTCAACAGTAAACCAATCTTCGTCAGTGGGCTCTATAGCAAGACTGCCTTGTATAGCAATCTCTCCTGAGAAATTAGTAAGGTTGATTTGTACAGTATGTAAACCGTCCGAGCGACCAAAGTATCCGTCTCCTTTTACTTTGTCGCTTGTCGCAGCTTGAACTGAACTGTCCCCTGGGTGGACTTGTGATGATAAAATTGTAACACTGTTTCCTGGCATAGTGTTATTTATCTGTTTTACTTAGGAAGCAACTTGTCGAGTCTTTTTATTTCAAAGCCAAACATAGAAACTACGTTTAAAACTTTATCGTCACGTACATAAAAGTAGTATGTGCCGTAATACTGAGCTTTGTTCTTTCTTATTGCTTCTATAGTGCTTGTTCCGGCACGTACATAAGTGTTATTATTTGTTTCGAGATAAGCAGCAAGGGCAGTGTCGTGTATTTTCCCTACAGTGATTTTATATTTGTACTGATCGGCAAAACTATGATAGATAGTATTAGGTTCTATGTTATCATTCTTTTGAACATGTAACTTATGTACACATGACAACTCCTTAGCAATATCACGAACCTTGCCTTCCTCATTAGAGTAGAGACTAAGATTGTTTAGTTCTACTCTTGTTTTTGTATCCGGAGCAGTTACGGTTAAGAAGTTATACAGCTTTTCGCAATCTTGGATATCTGTAGAAGTTGGTTGAAATCGACGTAGGGTCCATTTAGTCGGGTACCGCAGCGCTCCGGGCCCTGCTTGTTCGAGAGCTTCGTCCCAGTTAGCGCTGCTATTCATGTATTGCTTAGCAAAGTCGATTGTTTCACGAGCTTGAACACGATCTGCCGAACGAAACAAATGCCCTATACAAGTTATTAGCTCAAGTTTGTATTTGTATTTGTTATAGAACAGTCCGCTTGCTATTACTTCATGTAACATTTTGGTTGCTTTCGTAAGACAGAGTGATGTTCTTAGCTGCGCTAATAGTTACAGTGCCACCGTCTTTAAGCTCGCCGAACAGGATTGCTTTACTGAGCGGAGTCTTAATCTTCTCGTCAATGACTCGGCCTAGCGGACGAGCGCCCATTTCACGATGATAACCGTGTTTCATAAGATATGCTTTAGCGGTCTTATCAAGTTTTACAGTTACGCCCTTGCCTTTAAGTGTAACACGCAGGTCGCTGATAAACTTGTCAACAATCTTACCAATTACAGATTCTTCAAGGTAGTTAAACGTAACAACTTTGTCAAGACGGTTTCTAAACTCTGGCGAGAAGAATTTCTTAAACGCAGCGTCTTTGTACACTTTCTGCGCAGCATCACCAAAGCCGATTGTGTTCTTTTCACTGTCAGCAGCGCCAAGGTTTGTAGTAAGAATCAATACACAGTTAGACACGTCAATCTCTTTACCGTTACCGCCGGAGATCTTACCATAGTCCATTACCTGTAGCAGGATCTGACTGATGTCTGGATGCGCTTTCTCAATCTCGTCGAGCAACAGTACACAGTTAGGATGTTCTTGTAGCTTATTAATCAGCTTACCGGAACTATCACCATAACCTACATAGCCCGGAGGAGAACCCAGCAGCTTAGATACACTGTGTGACTCTTGATATTCACTCATATCAAAACGTACAAGTTCTACGCCTAAGTTGTCTGCGATTTGCTTAGCAGTTTCAGTTTTACCTGTGCCAGTTGGGCCCATAAACACAAAGCTACCAATTGGCTTGTTACGATCTTTAAGGCCTGCTTGTGCTACAAGGATCTTGTCTACTACTTGTTCAATAGCAACATCTTGTCCGTATACATAGCTCTTGATGTTTGACTCAAGATTAGCAAGGCTTGTAGTTTCACGCTCGCGAATGTTTTCAACAGGCATCTTGAGAACTTTAGCCATTTCAACTTCGATCTCAGAAGCCTTAACTACTCGCTTGCCTTCAAAGCCGTCGAGTAGATTAAAACGTGCGCACGCTTGATCAATAAGATCAATTGCTTTATCAGGAAGCTTTTTATCATGCTGATACTTTACACTAAGTTCAACAGAACGAGTAAGTGCGTTCTTGTGAATCTTAATTTTGTGATACTTTTCGTAGTACTTCTTAATACCAGCAAGGATAGCTACTGTATCTTTTTCACTTGGTTCTTCAACACTTACACGTTGGAAGCGTCGCATAAGCGCAGTGTCTTTTTCAAAGTGCTTGCGGAACTCATCCCACGTAGTGCTACCGATAACTTTGATAGTACCTTTAGACAGAGCTGGCTTAAGAATGTTAGCAAGATCGTTTGGATTTTCACTTTGTCCCGCTCCGGCACCGTTCATCATATGTGCTTCGTCGATATACAGAATAGCTTTTTCGTGCTGGATGAGATCTTCAAGCAGTGCGTCCATACGTTCTTCAAATTCACCACGGTAACGAGTACCAGCAAGAAGCGTGGTAATCTTAAGACTAAACACTTCGTAATCTTCAAGGAACTTAGGAACTTCTTTATTAACAATTCGGTATGCGAGTCCTTCGGCAATAGCAGTTTTACCTACGCCAGGGTCGCCAACAAGCATTACGTTGTTTTTAGAACGCCGGCCAAGCGATAGAGCAATACTTTCAATTTCTTCAGCACGACCGATAACTGGATCAATTTCTCCGTTAGCAGCCATTTCGGTTAAGTTGTCAGTATAACGTTCAAGCGGGTTTGCGTGCTTGCCACCGCCAGCAGCCAGTCCTTCTTCAAACATAAACTCACTGTATAAGAACTCAGCCATCTTGTCTTTGGTAACACCGGCTTGAATACAATAGTAAGTAGCAAGGCAGTTCTTTTCGTGAAGAAGACTTAGAATAATATCAGCTAAGCTAACTTTATCTCGATTAGAAAACAGTGCTTGTGCGAACGAGCGTTGCATTACACGTTCAACTGCCCGTGTCTTCTTTGCTTTAATCTTCCCTTCTATTACAATATCATCGCATTCGTTGAGTAGATGATTCTCTAGCCGATTCTTAAGGCTTTCGTAGTCAATGCCTAGTTCAGTTAGAGTCACTCCGAACTCTTCGACACACATGATAGCAAAGGTCAAGTGCTCAAGAGTTAGATACTCGTGCTTGAGTTTGCTTGCGTCTCTATTAGCTTTTTCAAAAGCCAATTGTACTTCTTCAGTTGTGTTTAGCATATGCTACCTTTTTTGTTAATGTTCTTATAATAACACTTTTGCGCTAAAAGTCAAGTGTTCTTTGTGTAAATCAAGTCACGAACGTGTGAAAGTTTTTCTATAATTTCTTCGTCGTGAACATCGGGCATGACAGCTTCGATTTTTAATAGTACATTGCCTGCGATTCCTGTAGAAATATTAGGAATACCGTAGCCTGAAATATTTAGTACAGTGCCGGGCTTTGTGCCTTTTCGTATGGTTACAGAAAACTCACGCCCTGTCGGTATTGTTACGGGCACCGAAGCGCCAAGCATTAAATCTAATATGTTAACAATGATTGTAGATGATATACTATCACCGGAGTCACGCTTCCAGTCTGAGTCTCCCTGAACTCTTATTGCTATTATCAATTTACCAGGCGGCATATGCGGATTTGAATCGTCGCCTAAGTTGGCAAATGTTAGCTTTTGATTGTCACGAATACCTTTAGGAATTTTAATAGTAATGTCTTTGGTTTTTCCACTGGGCAACTCGTAGCTAATGTCGACATGTTTATCAGTAAACTGATCGCTAAAGTTTATAACTTGCTCAACAAGTATGTTTTGGTTATGCTGCATACGCTTATAGTAAAAGGTTTGGTTAAGCCAGCTATCAAAACTATCACTTTGTTTAAACGTAAAGTCGTATTGACTACGCTTGTCTTGATCTTTTAGTGTGTTATATGCTTCTGTTATTTTTGAAAACTTTTTAGGATCGCCGCCGCGGTCAGGATGACTAGTTAACGCAAGCTTTCTGTAAGCTGATTTAATTTCATCCTGACTGGCTGTTTTGTTTATATTAAGTATTGTATAGTAGTCGTCCATACTAATACTTATTTGCTATCCTTCTTCTTGTTAAAATTTTCTACACCTTCTTTGGCGTAAAAAGCAGCAACAATAGCAGCAACAGAAACAAAGTATGTAGGCGCTATGTCTTTAAGTAACCCACCTGCGGTTTCTAATCCGAATAAACTTGTACCGATTATCGAAAACGGATACAGCAACATGCCAAACAAAGCAAACCATGCCATCATACGCTGAGCATCTTGTTTCTTATCGTCGTTTTCGATTTGAATCATACGCTCAGCTTTTGCCATCTCTTCGTCTGTTACAATTCCGTCACCGTCTTCGTCGAACTGATTATATATCGAATCCTTTTCGAGTGATTTCCCCATTTACTTTTTCGCTTCCATTTTCTTTATAGCAGCGTCGTAGTCTTCTCGACTAACAATACCTTCATTTAACAAACGTTCTCTGTTAACGGCATGTGCTGCTTGCGTGTCTTCTTTTGATCCGCCAAAGTACGGCACACAATGTCCTTCTTGGGTCATGATTTCAGTAATCATTCGTCCGTCCTGCGCAATAAAGTCGCCGAGGATTCGTCCGAACTTGCCTTTCATGTCTTCGCCGTGTTTGTTAACTTGAGTTTTTAGAATACACTCGTCGCCGAGTATTTGTTTTAGTCTTGCTTTAGCGGCTTCGCCGAACAAGTCTTCTACTCTGTCACTTGTTCTCGACTCTGGTGTGTCGATGCCCATTATACGAACACGTTCGTCCTTAAGCATTACTCCAAAACCTAGATCAATATCGACATCAACTGTATCTCCGTCGATAACTTTTACTACGTATGCTCTATATTCGTACATTGTTTCCCTCCCCGAAAAATATACCTTATCTTCTAGTTTTACGCCTTCCGTAACCTAGTCTTTTCATGATGACTAATCTTTCGTCATCAGTATACGTTTTCCATCGAGCAATCTCCTCTCTAGATCGCTCGCAGCCTACGCAAACACCCTCTATAATGTTACATAAGCCAACACACGGAGTAACGTACACAGTTATTCTACATTAACGTAATAATTTTCATATGCTGCTATTATAGCCTGCTGCTGCTGTATTATCTGTCTTGCGTTTTGATAGTTAATTGATATGTTAGCATAACCTTCGTCTGATAACGAGAAAAATACAACAGGTTCACCAGACTTTTCAAGTTCGGCAAATAATTGTTCATAGTTTTCTTCAGTGAGTAGCACCCATGACACTTCTTTTTGATCTACTGTGTCAATATCAGGCAGTGTTAGTTTTAGACGCTCAGTTGGCGCACTAGTTACTTGTATTGGAGTAACTAAGTTACCTCCGCAACTAGTAAGTGCCAGTAATGCTAGAGAAGCTAAAATTACTTTAATCATTTACTTTCTCCTCTTCTTCTGTTACTGGCGGCTGCCATAACCACGGACACTCGCTGTTAAATGAGTTGCCGCTTTCAGCAGCTAGCTCATCTTCTGTAAGGTCATCGCCGCTAAGAATTTCAATACATCTGTTGGCTTTTACAGTAGCACGATTAATAATACGTTCTACTAACACCGGCTTTGCTTCGCCTAGTAACCCTAAGTCGTGTCGTTCTAGTTTGCCTATTAGGTTTTGATTTTGTTTGCGTATTGCTGCGAACTCGTCGTTTACTTTTTGTAGCTCCTCAGTCGCAAGTTTAAAATCTCTTTGTAATACTTTAATTGTTTCTTCGTTAGTCGCTACTGCTTGCTGAAGCTTTGCTTCGTTTGCCCTTGATATATCTAGCTGGGTCTGTAAGTGATTTACATACCAAAATATTCCAAGTGCTAATGGTATTAGAGCTGCTACTATAATTAGCATTAGCTTTGCTCTTAACATTTTACAACCTTTCTGCTACTAAACAGTAGCCGTTATTTTCAATAATAAGTTTGTTACCGTATTTGGTAATATCATAGTCACCTAGATATTTTACCATAAAGATTATTTCACCAAAGTCGTTAAAGTTATACGATTCTGTAAGATTAGCATGTACTTCATTATGAGTAGCAAAGTCAATTACATTAAATTGGATCGGATCGGAATATACCTTTTTAAGTGTTAGAATATTTTCATCGATCTTAATACTATCAAGAAAGCTCTTTTTAAAGAAATTATCTATGTTGTGATTTTCAGCTACTTTTAAATCTACACCGTAGCGATCAGGGTCAGTAATAACTTGCTTGGTTAGATTTTCTTCTGTAGCCGGCACACTTTTAAAGTTTTTGTAGTATCTAAACTTGTAGTCGTTACAGTCTGTAAGTTTTTCAACGCCGGATAGTATTTCTAAAATATGATTAATAGCCGACTTGTCTCTAGCTATTTCAGAAAACACTCTAAAGTGGCCATCGTCTTGTTCGCCGCTTGATACTGCGCTATCTAGAATAAAGTGATAGCCTGCTTCTAGAAATTTTACTAGATCTTTAGCAGGCGGTTCGGAGCTAACATCAAACGAAATAGTAACAATGTTTTTGTCTTCGCCCATCTTACTAGAGTACGTATCAATGTCAAACGTCTTTTTTACAAGATCCTTAAGATCACCTTGACTTAACCCCATTTTATACTCCGCCCATTGCTAGTGGATCAGCGCCGCCGAGGCCTGCCATATCGTCAGTAGCAATATCTTCAACTGGCGGCTGCTGTCCTGCGTCCATTTGTTCAACTTCGTCTTTGTTAAAAATGTCTTGACCACCGTAAACACTCTTCATCAAAGACTTAGGCATCTTAATACCTACAATATAAATCTTCTCTCTAAGAAGCTTGCCTTTTTTAGTACCAGGGCGAACATCATCTGTGTGCTTGATCTTCTTAGGAGTCACAAAGTAACTTGTGCCTGTTTTAACTAACACTTTATTACTGCGCAGGCGCTTGATAGCTGCCTCGTCTGGTCTTTTCTTATCGGGCCACATAAAGTAACAAGTTACCCAATACTTACTAGCCATCGGCCCTTGTAGAAGCTCGCCGTTGTCCCAGTTATCGTAAACGTAAATATCAAAGTATTCGTCAAGCACTCTCTCAAAATCTTTGAGAATTTGAAGAGCTGTTGTACTGTTATACACTCTGTCAATATTATTTAAAAGTCGTTCAACATCATACATAGTTTTTATCCTCTAATAGTATTTATCAAGCAATAGCTGTATATTTCTCTTTATCGACTGATATAAATATTTTTGCGGGAGAGTATAGGTGCTCTGTTGCACCGCTAACAAGGAGACCTTTAATGGGTATGAAGCGTAAAGCTAAAGCAGGACCAAACTACCAAAATCATAACAGTATCCAGTTGAAACCGAGAAATCAAAAACAACATGAATACATAATACAACTAACAGACTTTAAAAAACACATTGTATTCGGAATAGGACCAGCAGGAACAGGCAAGACGCTATTAGCTGTAAAAGCAGCAATTAAATCATTTAAAGAAAAAGAAGTAGATAAAATTGTTATCACAAGACCAGTAGTAAACGTAGATGAGGACTTAGGTTTTCTACCTGGCACACTAGAAGAAAAAATGGCACCGTGGACACGTCCGATATTTGACGTGTTTAAAGAGCATTTTTCTAACAAAGAAATTCATTCTATGATGAGTGAATCAGTTATTGAAATTTCACCACTAGCTTACATGCGTGGTAGAACTTTCAAAGACAGTTACATTATTGCTGACGAAATGCAGAACGCTACATCTAATCAAATGAAGATGTTGCTAACACGTATTGGCGATGACAGTAAGATGGTTGTAACTGGTGACTTAGCACAGACAGACCGTGCTCAAGACAACGGCTTAATGGATTTCTTAGGTAAATTAAATAGTAAACACAGTAACTATATTGAAACAGTTATGTTTGATCATTATGATATCGAACGTCACCCTGTGGTTGCTGATGTACTAAGGATTTACGACTAAGCACGCACTAGTACATACTTTAAGAATTCATTATAAGTATATACAGTGCCTATAGATTCTATAGTATCGGAATTTCCCCTTACTATTTCTATAGTTTTCAAGTAGTAAGGGGAAAGCCAAATCGCTTTCCCCGTTGCTGACTTAGTGGGCCACCAAGCAAACTTCCGCCGCCATTTAGTTTTTCGTTGGGTGTCCCAACCTACAAACGGCATCTATACAGCCATCTCTGCTTTGATGCTAGGCATAGGGTTGTAATTTTCTAGCATATAGTCAGTTGGCTTTGTTGTTAGCAGTGTTTCTAAACTATTGAACTTCGGCATTGTTAGTTCTGGCAACAAGCTAGGTTCACGGGCTAGTTGCTCTGTAACTTGAGCAATATGATTATTATAGATATGGCAATCGCCACCGCTCCAAACAAAGTCTCCTACTTTTAGATTACATATCTGCGCAAGCATATGAGTAAGCAAACTGTAGCTAGCAATGTTAAATGGCACACCTAAAAACATATCAGCACTACGTTGATACAGCTGACAACTAAGCTTGCCGTTAATTACACTAAACTGTGCTAGTGTATGGCAAGGAGGCAGTGCCATTTTGTCAATTTTGGAAACATTCCACGCACTTAAAATATGCCTACGTGAATTAGGATTCGTTTGAAGGTCGCTTATTAGCTTTGTGATTTGATCAATCTTATCCCAGTTTCGCCATTGTACACCGTATACTGGTCCTAGCTGTTTCTCTGTATCTGTATTACGATATCCGAGCGCAACACCTTGGGCATCGGCGTTAGCAGTCCAAATAGTTGTTTTGCCTACTAGTTCTTCACGAGGTTGATCATAGTGAATTTCAGCTAGTCTGCGTTCGTTGCTGCTGCCTTCTAAGAACCAAAGTAGCTCACTTACTACGCTACGCCACGCTAGCTTTTTAGTTGTTACAGCAGGAAAGCCTTCTTGTAGATTGAAACGCATTTGATAACCGAACACTGCGGTTGTGCCTACGCCTGTGCGATCTTCAACAGATTCGCCGTTTTCTAGTATGTGTTTAAGTGCTTCTAAATATTGTTTCATTAATCTTCATTCTTTACTAAACTAAACCCGACATGGGTAAACCACATTCGTGAATGTTTCATAGCAAGATCAATATCTTTTTCTGGATAACCGCTTTCACGAAGCATCTC
>Ga0206126_10000373_pt1 | contig 61376 bp, 54 predicted proteins | sample Helgoland_Spring_5_FD_148621 | JGI IMG/M metagenome (GOLD analysis project Ga0206126, IMG submission 148621) | Pelagic subsurface seawater microbial communities from Kabeltonne, Helgoland, North Sea - Helgoland_Spring_Bloom_20160412_1 | ecosystem: Environmental > Aquatic > Marine > Epipelagic ...
GATCATAATTAGAGGCAAAATAATCTGACCCAATCAAGCCGTCTTTTGCTAAAAATTCTCCCAGAGCCACTGTTGTTTTTTGAGCTTCCATTTTTTCAAAAATAGACACCAGTTTTCCTTCCAGATGTAGTCCGTTATAAAAAACTACATCTGCGTTAAATAGTTTTGAAACATCTCCTTCACTTGCTTTGTATAAGTGTGGGTCTACGCCCGGCCCCATTAATCCCTCTATTTCGATTAAGTCTGCCCCAATATTTTTAACCAAATCTGTAAGCATAGAGGTAGTAACAACCACCTTGAGTTTACCAGAAGGTTTTGTGGGGCTTTTACAAGCAAACAAGAATACTACACATAGGCAAATAATACTTTTTTTCATGCGCTATTTATTTAAATATTCTGTAGCTAAAACCGCCGCTCAAAAGCAAATCCTGCCCTTTTGTAATGCTAGTACCAATGGTGGCATCTAGTTGCAGGTTAGGTAAAATAAGGTAGGTGACACCTGCATCCCAAAAATGATTCGATCTGTTGTTCTCTGGCAAATCACCATACAACTCGGCATACAAACCAAAGCTATCTGTGATACTATATCCGTATGCAAGGGTATATATATAGGCCGCTCCAAGGCTATCTGCCTCCCACTGAGCCCCCAGATTGTAAGCTAAACTAGAGCTATCTGAAAGGGTATGATCAAAAGCAAATCTAAAATCAACGCTTGTGTTTTGTGGTTTAAAATCATCGCTGGCGGTAAAGGGTAAAAAAAGATGTCCAATAAGGCCAATAGTGGGTAGCCATCCTTTTTCTTGGGTAATGTTTACTTTCATTCCCAGTAACAAAGGGGACAAACCACTTTGTATAACTTCCTCCTGTGCTGTGGATTGTTTATTTCGCTGCTCAACAAAGTTCCAACCCAGCCTAAGTTCTAGATTTTCTAATAAACCAAACCTGAGCAGTGTGGTATTATATGTTGTGGTATTTGTTTGCAAAACATCATCTTCAAAACTAGTAAATAGTGCCCCTGACTCTATCTGCAAAGCTCCCCGAGCAACCACACTGGGAGCCTCTGTGGCATCTGGTCGGTCTGTAATTAACTCAGGTCTTTCTTGTTGGGCAAATATGGGTAAAAACACCAGTGTCATGAAAAGCGTGATCGTTATATGTTTGGTAAATTGTAAGCTCATTTTTTTTGGATGATTATACTGTTTGTACGTACAGATTGTCTGCAATTTTTTTAGATACAAAGAATTGATTTGTTCCTACCTCAATAACCATAGAGCCATCAAAAAACTCTTTGCCCAAGACATTAATCTTGGTACCAATACTTATCTTTTTTTTATCTAGGTATTGCAAATACTCTGTGCTAGATTCTTTTACACCCACACAGACACCGAACTGGCTTTTATGTAATTGAGAAAGTAATTTTTTTTCTGTTTTAACGAAGTTTCCATGCTCGTCTGGAATAGGATCACCGTGGGGATCAAATGCCGGACTACCCAAAAACGCATCTAATCTTTTGATAAGTTCATTGGAATGAATGTGCTCTAATTGCTCTGCAATTTCGTGAACCTCATCCCAATGAAACTCGAGTTTATCTACAAGAAATACTTCCCACAACCGATGTTTTCTTACAATTCTAGTGGCTATTTTCTTCCCCTCTTCTGTGAGCTGAGCACCTTTGTATTTGATGTAGGAGAGTACTTTTTTTTCAGACAACTTTTGTACCATATCGGTAACAGAAGAGGCTTTAGTATCCATACTCTCTGCAATGGCATTTGTGCTTACTACACCCTTATTGGTTTGTTGTAAATGAAAAATAGTCTTGATATAATTTTCTTCTGCTAATGAATACATAAGGCAAAGGTAAAATTATTTTTTTAATCATACTAAATTATTTTTTAGCCTTGGCTAAAAAATAAAAAGCACAGTCCTATCTCTCTGAAGATTATATGATTAAAAGCCACGCTCTTTTTGAAGACTCTCGTAAGATTCCTGGACTTCTCTAAACTTTTGCTCTGCACCTTTTTTGTAAACCTCATCCATATCAACGAGTTTATCTGGATGGTATTTTTTGACCATGGTACGATAGGCTTTTTTAATTTCAGCCACAGTAGCTGTTTTGTCTATTTCTAAAATTTTGTAAGCCCTGTCCGGATTCTTAAAAAACATGGCTTTGATACTATGGAAATCTGCAGATTGAATGGATAGAAATCCTGCAATTTGGCTGATCATATCAACTTCACTTGTGGTTACAGTCCCGTCAGCATTGGCAATACTAAACAAGAAATGTAAAATTTGCAATCTAGATTCATATCTTGTTTTTGATCGTATCACACTAGCAATACCCTTTGCAGAAATATCGCTTTTTTTAATGACGTCATTAAATATTTTAAACGTGGCATTGGCCCTTTCTTTCCCGTAAGCCTGAACAAAATACTTACGCACAAAATCTAATTCACTTTGGCTTACCGTGCCATCTGCTTTTATAACCAATGAGGCTAAGGATAGTAAATTAATTTCAAAATCTGCAGGGTTTACCGTTTTACCGCGTTGTTGATCAAAAAGATCCCTAAAAACATCTCTCTGACCACCAGGGTTTGTTCTTTTGCTATTATACCGATCAATAAAAGACCCTAAAAAATAGCCTGCAATTGCTCCTGGAAATCTATAAATACTATACCCTACTATCGCGCCAAAAATGCTAAACATATATGCCAAATTAAATTACAAATATAAGTAAAGCAATACGCTAAATTGTTACATAATATGTAATTGAAATTCTTGAAGTGCCCAAAAGTTTAGCAAATTTTAACCAACTTATTGAGTATCTTTGTAGCTCGATAAACATTTAAATAGTAAAAAATTATGTACCCACCAGAATTAGTAAAACCTATGCGTGAAGAACTCACAAATATTGGGTTTACAGAATTACATACACAACAAAACGTTACAGAAGCATTAAGCAAAGAAGGAACTACCCTTGTGGTTGTAAACTCAGTTTGTGGTTGTGCTGCTGCAAATGCTCGTCCAGGAGCCCGCATGTCTTTACAAAATGACAGCAAACCAGACCACCTTGTAACTGTATTTGCAGGAGTTGATCGTGATGCAGTAGACGCTGCGCGCGCACAAATGATTCCCTTTCCTCCAAGTTCACCCTCTATGGCATTATTTAAAAATGGGGAACTTGTGCACATGTTAGAGCGTCATCACATCGAGGGGCGTCCCGCAGATATGATTGCAGAAAACTTAAAAGGGGCTTATAACGAGCATTGTTAATTTATAAAAACACCCTATTAAAAATTCCGTTCTCTATATTAAGATGATCGGAATTTTTTATTTTTATACCGTCAACTAAATTATAAAACCAACTACTTTTGTTAAAAATTATAAGCTATCCTATTAGTTTTTTATTTTACCTGTGCTTTACCTGCGCTTTACTAGTATTTCATTTAGGGCAATGGATAGGGTTTAACTTTTTTGGGTATAAGGGTCACAAAAAAGCGGTAGATGCTTTAAATTGGACCATACTTAAAGTCTTGCATGTTCTTGGCACACGCTTTAGTTTTACTATGGAAAATGAAATTCCAGATAATGTTCCTTTAATCATTGTTTGCAATCATCAAACCACCTGGGATATTCCCTCTATTATTTGGCATTTAAGAAAAATACATCCTGCTTTTATTGCAAAAAAAGAATTAGGCAAAGGTATTCCGTCTATTTCATATAATCTTACCCATGGAGCTTCGGTTTTAATAAACAGAAGAAAGCCACTAGAGGCTACCCAGCAAATTATCAAAATTGGGCAGTATGCTGCCAAAAACAATAGAAGTGTTGTCATTTTCCCCGAAGGCACTAGAAGTAAAGACGGCTCACCAAAACCCTTTAAAGAAAGAGGACTTAAAACACTTTTTGAGCAAATGCCTGGGGGATATGTGTTGCCAGTTACAGTAAATAATTCATGGAAACTGCAGCAATACGGATTTTTTCCAATGGGCCTAGGGGTGCACTTAAAACATCGTGTGCATCGAGCAATAAAAATTTCTGATTACACACACCAAGAGCTTATAGCTGTTACAGAGCAAATTATTACACAAAGCATAAGCGCCACTTAACACTTAGTTTACGAAGCGGTCTATAGTGACCTTTGTTTGTAAATCCTTCATAGCAATCACCTTTGTGTTTTTGGTCTGGCTGGGTAAGCCGTAATCTTTAAATACCGTGTATTTCAAATACGTTGGGTTTTTAGGCCTCTCATTTGATAAAAACTCTATATTAACAATCCAAGATCCTGGCTGAGCATCGTCAATGATGTGTTCTTTAATGGCATATCCTTGAGAAACCTCATCCTGCAGTAACGTTTTAGATTCAAACCTTGTATGGGTCCAGTTAAAAAACTTGCGTTCAGGACTCACAAACTGGATATCAAAATCTACATCTGGTTGCGTCCATTCAAACACCATTCTTATGTCCTTTTTAAAGTTTAAAGCCAAAAGCTCGTTAGGAACCTTTTGGTAAGAAACTTTAGTTTTATGTAAGGCAAGTAAATTTCTAAGCTCATTATAAGCTAGTTCTTGTATGGCGGTAGTATCTACATTTGGTATGGTATTGTACACGATTTGATACAAAAGAGTAAAGGCAAGCTCGTAATCACCATTAGTTTGATAGGCCAGGGCTAAATCTCTATATCCTTGGGCACTCTCGGGCCTTAAGGCCAATATGCGGGTATAAACATTTATTACTTTTTTATAGTCTTCACGTTCCTCTAACTTAAAGGCATACGCCTTTAGTGCCTTTGCATTGTTTGGAGCAATTCTGGCAATGGTAGATAGTATTTTAAAAGAGTAGTCTTTGTCCCATTTTAGAAAATAATCAGAAGATTCTATGTAAAAAGGAATCGTGGTTGTTTGTTTTTCTTGTTTTTTGAAAATTGCTTTTGCCTGTTCAAATGTTGTAGCTTTTTTAAGTTCAAGGAGCTTATCAGAATCTGTGTTTACACTTTCTAATAGTGGAGTGATTTGGGTATACTCATTCCCTTTGACTTGCAATGACTCAATTTTTTCTTCGGTTGTTATTTGGTTTCCCTTACCAAGCTTTGTCTCAATAAAAATAATCCCCCCAGAACCAAGTTGTCCATAACGCAGGGTAGCCGTTAGCCCTTTGAGTAACTTTATAGACGAAATTTCACTAGGACTAATACTATTTAAGATACTTTGGTCTAAAAGAGCACCATCAAGGACTACACTGGGAGGTTGTGAGGTGATGGTTAAACTTCTAGTAAAAAGGATGCTTTGATTGAATCCCGGAAGCCCAAATATTTGAACTCCAGGCATTTTTCTTAAAATATCAAATACAGTTATGTCTGTATCTTTAATATCCGCCTCAGTAATTTCTCGCCCAGAACTATATCCTAGGGATTTTTTGTTTTTTCTGCCAAAAGGAGTTTCTTCGTATTTGTCTTTTGATTTTCCCTTAATTACCACCTCATCCAACAGTTGGCCGTCATACTCTAGTACAATTGTCATTGGGGCGCCTCTTTTGATAGCTACCTCCTGATACTCCATTGCAAATGAAGCAACTTCTAAAACCGTATCATCTTGTGTAGCGGTAATACTGAATTCTCCCTTTTGATTGGTTACCGTCTCATTAAATGTGTTTTTTATTGTGATCACAGCACCTTGAATTGGGCCGTCTACATTTTTAACAACACCCGTAATCACTTCTTTTTGCTGCGCCATAAGCACAGAGACACTCAAAAGAAGACATAACTGAACAAGCAATCTTGTACCTGAGATTAAAACACTTTTCATAGATTTGATTTTGTTTTACGGTAAATTACCGACATTTACTCTTAGACGATAAAAAGACCAATTTGTTTCAATTTTAAGCGCCTATTTTGTACCAAAAATTATTAATCATATATCATGCCCAAAAACAGCAGTAGCTTTACCTTTTTAATCGAAAACACAATCGCATTTGTAAAACAAGAGCTACACAATGCCGAAGGCGGCCATGACTGGTTTCATGTACAGAGAGTTTACAAAAATGCACTTTTAATTTCAGAAAATGAAAATGTAAACAAAACCATCGTGGCCCTAGGAGCTTTGTTGCATGATATTGCAGACAGCAAATTCCATAATGGTGATGAATCTATAGGGCCTAAAAAAGCAGCAGCATTTTTACAAACTCAAGAATTATCTCAAGATACAATCACACAGGTTGTGAAAATAATTGAACATGTTTCTTTTAAAGGAGGTAATACTCTTAAAACATTTCACTCTAAGGAACTAGAGGTAATACAAGATGCAGATAGATTAGACGCAATAGGGGCCATAGGTATTGCCCGTACCTTTAACTACGGCGGGTTTAAAAACAGAGCTATTTATGATCCATCTGTAAAACCAAAACTAGAGATGACACCCAAGGAGTATAAAGCCTCTGATGCCCCCACTATAAATCATTTTTATGAAAAATTATTGCTTCTAAAAGATAAAATGAATACCCCTTGGGGCAAAAAAATTGCCCAAGAGCGCCATGTGTTTATGGAAAAATTTCTAGAACAGTTCTATCAAGAATGGGATGGTAAAAAATAATTTTATAGCATTAGTTTCCTGGAAAAACAGGTTTTCTTTTTCCTAAAAATGCTTGGGTTCCTTCCTTAAAATCGGCGGTACCAAAACACATACCAAATTCTGATATTTCTGCCTCAAAGCCATTCTTTCCATCCATAAAACCTGCATTTACAGCATTAATTGCCGCGGCAATTGCCACTGAGGAGTTTCGAGCAATTTTACCGGCTATTTTGTTGGCAAGAGTGAGTAGCTCTTCTGGAGTTGTGACGTGATTTACCAGGCCAAACTCATAGGCCTTGGCTGCATCTATCATTCCCGCAGTCATGATGAGCTCCATGGCTCGCCCTTTCCCTATTAATTGAGGGAGTCTTTGTGTGCCCCCATAACCAGGAATAACTCCTAAAGATACCTCAGGAAGACCCATCTTTGCTGTATCGCTAGCTACCCTAAAGTGAGCAGCCATTGCAAGCTCCAAGCCACCTCCTAGTGCAAATCCATTTACAGCGGCAATTACTGGGGTTTGCAGGTTTGCAACAAAATCAAATAACAATGCTTGTCCTTGTGCGGCTAGTTCTGCTCCCTGTGCAACAGAAAAATCTGCAAACTCACTAATGTCTGCTCCAGCTACAAAAGCTTTATTTCCACTTCCGGTTACGATAATTACTTTGGTTTGCGTATCTGTGTCAGCTTGTTGAAAAGCAGTATGTAATTCTTCAATGGTGTGACTATTTAATGCATTTAATTTTGAAGGTCTATTAATGGTAATGGTGGTAATACCATTTTGGATTTGGGATAAAATATTGGTGTAACTCATAATTTTTGATAGAATAAAATAGTGTCGTAAAAATACTAAAATTGATTAGGGTAGAGCAGGTATTGACACTTTAAAAATAGTGTTTTTATCTTTTGAGTATAGCAATGAAATACTGCCTCCATAGGCCTCCACAATACTCTTGACCATTGCCAGTCCTAGGCCCATACCACTGTTTTTTGTGGTAAACTTAGGCTCAAAAACTTTGTCTTCATTATCTTTAGATATGCCAATTCCATTATCCTCAATAGTAATAATAGCAGCGCCATCTTCCATAAAAACACAAACATCAATTCTTGGGTTTTCTTGGCTTGATTGTTCCAGAGCTTGGGTGCTGTTTTTTACTAAATTAGTAATCACTCGGATGAGCTGAGAACGATCAAATTTGGCTATAATTTGCTCTTGCCGGGGAGTAAAGTGGATATATTCTTCATTAAAAATATCAAGGGCCAACTTTGTGATTTTTACAACATTTAAAGTCTCGTCTTTCTGGGCAGGCATTTGAGCGTAGTTTGAAAACGCAGAAGCAATAGCGCTCATGGTATCAATTTGCTCTATAAGGGTGTTGCTGTACTCCTTTATCTTTTCAACAATATCTGGTGATTTGGCATCAAATTTTCTCTGGAAACTCTGCACTGTGAGCCTCATTGGAGTTAAAGGGTTTTTAATCTCGTGAGCCACTTGCTTTGCCATTTCTCGCCAGGCCGCTTCCCGTTCGCTGGCCGCTAATTGAGCAGCACTAACCTCCAATTCATCAATCATACCATTATATGCTTTGACTAAATTTGTGATTTCTGCAGTGGTGTTTTGTGAAACATCAATTCGCTTGTTGCGTTTGTTTAATCTGGTGTCAATTATTTTTTGAGAAATACTATTGAGTGATTTTGTAATATATTTTGATAAAAAGTAAGCCAAAATTATGGCAATGCCCAACATAAGTAGATAAGCAACTGCTAATCTAGAGAGGCTCTCTTTTAGTTCGTCTTTTATAAACCCATCTTCTTCTATGTAAGACAAATTTAAAATAGCCAATGGCGCTGAGTTATTATCTGTAATAAAACTGTAAGAGGATTGATAGTTTTGATCTGCTGCTTTAAACTCTTCAATAAATGTTTTTTCAGAAGAGGCTAGTAAGGCATCTAGCACATAAGGTTGCAAATTTTTACCTATTGTGTCTTTGCCAATCGAGTTTTTAGATTTTTTTAGCAAGCCCCCTTTTAAATCATAGAAGCTGAGCTCTAAGTTATGGATGCGATTAATTTCATAAATCTCATCTTTAAAAATCAGGGCAATGTACTTTGTTTGTATAGGGTAAGAGGCATCATTAAGGACGTAGTTAATGTGCTTTTTAATATTTTGCTGCTTCCGCTCTAGCCTATCATGGTGGTAATCTTCTGCCTCCTCGCGGTATTGATATACTGTTACAGCGGCAATTAAAATAGAGGCCAGAACCACCAATAGTAGCATGGATAAAAAGATTCTATTTCTCAGAGATTGTGTGTAAAACTTCAATAGTATAGACTTTGTAATGTTATCGAAAGATAACAATAATTAGACCGCTTTTATAAAAGGGAGATATAATTATAGGCTCACTTTTTTGAAAACAAAAGCCTTATCGCTCTCTTATGCGCTTATATAATTTAAAGCCAAGCATAAGCAATATGGCAAAAACAATAATGCCAATCGTACCATAGATCCAACTCACTGCATTTTTTAATATCACTAAAAACACAACGGCAAAGAGAATAATCGTAGCTCCTTCATTAAAAATTCGCATAAAATTTCCAGAGTACTTTACCACATCTTTTTGTAGATCTTTAAAGATAAGATGGCACTTTATGTGATAACAAATAAGCGCTACCACAAAACCAAGCTTGACTTGCATCCAGGGTTCTTGAATGTAATCAGGAACAAGTGCCAAAAGCCAAATGGCAAACCCTACAGCCAAAAACAGAGAGGGCCAAGTAATAATATACCATAACCGCTTTGCCATAATTTTGAGTTGATCACCTAAAATTTCTTTAGCGGGAGATTCTTTGTGTTGGGCCTCTATTTGATATACAAACAGCCGCACGATATAAAACAAACCCGCAAACCAAGTGATGACAAAAATTAAGTGTAAGGATTTTATATAATTATATTCCATGGTTGTAAAACTACTACTGATCTATAAATAAATAATCAAGTTGCTTGCTGTTAAATGCCGCATTAAAGCCTTTTATTTCCCCAGAGACAAGAACATCAAATTTTGTTAATTCTTTATCTATGGCAGCCGTTAATTCATTTTTAACAGCAATATCTTGGCTTGTGGGCGGAAAATCATCCATACTCACCAAGCTATTTAAATGCGCTAATTTATTGGTTAACCTAATAGGGAAATTTAAAGGATCTTGTCCACTTCTATTTTTGGTTTGATACAAAGCTTTCTCAATAGCGCTAAACTGCTCACTGAGGGTGTCTGCCTTTTTAACCAAATCTTTAATTGCTTCCTCCTCCTTGTATTGAGATTTAAAGGCTTTTAATTGGGAGTTGATGGCTCGTATTTTTTCAATGGAGGTGTGGGCTTTATCTACCGTAGTGTTTACATCTGTGATAAAATCAAACTGTCTTTGCATGCCTGCTATATCCGTTTCTGCGTTTTTATCTGCCAGGATCCTAAAGACCCTAGATTGTGCTGGCATATCTTCTACCTCCAACACTACTTTGTAGGCTCCAGGCACAGCCTGAGGGGCACTAGTGCTTGCCCACCATAAAATCATTCCCGCAAGGCGCTTTGCTCCTTTACCGCGCATATTCCAGGTATGATAATTGGCTCCATCAGAAACACTAAGGGCGTCAATGTTTTTGGTTTTATCTGGACGGGTGCTAAACTTTTTAATAGTATCATTTGCCATTGACAAATAACTCAAGGTTACTTTTTTTTCTTCACTATCTGCAAGATTAAAATAGGTCATCACTCCGTTTGGATGGTTGGCTCCCTCTGTCAAAGAACCAGATCTTGAGCCTCCTCCCATTCTATAAGTATCTTTTGGAGTAAATAAATATGTAGCGCTGCTTTTTGCCTGCTTTAATTGATACAACACGCTTAAATCATCTATAATCCATAAGCTTCTCCCTTGGGTAGCCACTATTAAATTTCCGTCTTTGATAGTTATATCTGTGATTGGAACAATGGGTAGATTGAGCTGAAATTGTTGCCAAGAGTCACCATCATTAAAAGAGACATACATGCCTGTTTCTGTACCTGCGTATAATAATCCCTTTTGGTTTGGATCTTCTCTTACCACCCTTGTAAAGTGTTCTTTATTGATTCCTTTTGTGATTTTTTCCCAAGTTGCCCCGTAATCTGTGGTTTTGTATAAGTAGGGGCTAAAATCTCCTGTCTTGTATTTGGTTCCTGCCACATAGCAGGTTCCAGGGTCAAAAACAGAAGGTTCAATACTGTTTATCATCATCCACTCTGGCATGCCTTTAGGGGTAACATTGCTCCAGTTTTCTCCTCCATCTTTAGAAACATGTATAAGCCCATCATCACTTCCAGTCCACAGCAAGCCTTCTTTTAGGGGGCTCTCAGCTGCAGCAAAAATCGTACAGTAATATTCTACAGAGGTGTTGTCTTGGGTAATGGGCCCTCCAGAAGATTTTTGTTTCTCTGGATCGTTTCTAGTTAAATCTGGACTAAGTAATTCCCAACTTTCTCCCTGGTTGGTCGAGGCATGCAAATGGTTTGAGGCGGTGTATAGTTTCTTTGGGTTGTGAGGAGAAAAGAAAATAGGAAAGTTCCATTGAAATCGATACTTCATGTCCTCAACACCATGCCCCATAGGGTTATCTGGCCAAACACTAATGCTACGTACCGTATTTTTTTGATGGTTATACCGCGTTAAAAAGCCATCATAACTTCCGCCGTAAACAATGTCATTGTTTAAAGGATCAACCGCAATATGAGCGCTTTCTCCACCTGCGGTAGCCTCCCAATTATCTTCTCCAATACTTCGAGACTCTGTGCGGTGAGAAATGCGGATGGTGCTATTGTCTTGCTGTGCCGCATATATCCTGTACGGAAATGCATTGTCTGTGGTAACCCTATAAAACTGTGAAGTGGGCTGGTTGTAATAGGTACTCCAAGTTTGGGCCCCATCATAGGTTATTTGTGCCCCACCATCATCCCCAATAATCATTCTATCAGGATCTTCTGGGGCAATCCATAAATCATGGTGGTCTCCATGAGGGGCGTTATAGGTGCTATAGGTTTTTCCTCCATCTGTGCTTTTGTGGTACCGTACATTTAAAACATACATCACATCTTGGTCTTTTGGATCTGCATAGATACGGGTATAATACCAAGCTCGTTGGCGCAATTTGCGCTCGTCGTTAATTTTTTTCCAAGACTCTCCGCCATCATCACTTCTATAAACGCCGCCTTGTTTCTCGTTTTCAACAATAGCCCAAACACGCTGGCTATTTGCGGGAGATACCGTTACACCAATTATTCCAAGGGTGCCTTTTGCAAATCCTTGGTGGGTTGAAATTTCTTTCCAAGTCTCTCCGCTATCCTCACTTTTCCAAAGAGCAGAACCATCACCACCACTACTAAGACTGTAAGGTGTACGCCTTACATTCCAGGTAGAGGCATATAAAATTCTTGGGTTGTTAGGGTCCATAATAAGATCAACAACACCTGCGTTTTCATTTGCAAATAAAGTTTTACGCCAAGTGGTGCCGCCATCTGTACTTTTATAAACACCACGCTCTTGTGTTGCTTTGTAGATATTTCCCATGACAGCTGCATAGACTGTATTGTAATCTGTGGGGTGTACTACTATTCTTGGCACATGACGGGAATCTTTTAGACCTGCTTGGGTCCAAGTTTTCCCTGCATTCTCTGACTTCCAAATGCCGTATCCAGAAGACACATTACCGCGCACAGTCTTCTCACCACCACCCACATAAATTACATTGGCATCACTTTGGGCCACTTCTATAGCGCCAATAGAGCCGCCAAAAAAGCCATCGCTGATGTTCTTCCAGCTTCTTCCTCCGTTTTTTGTTTCCCAAATACCACCACCTGCGGCGCCAAAATAGTATAAATTTGGTTTGCCTGGAACGCCTGTTACAGCGGCACTTCTCCCGCCTCTAAAAGGGCCAACAAGTCTGTACTCTAGGGCATCATAAAGCGCCTGGTCATACTCTTGAGCTACTAAGGGTTGATGGTGGAGGCTAAAAAAAGAAACTGCAATAAGCAGTAAAGATGTTTTGATTGCTTTCATAACTTATTTTTTGGAAATTAAAGATACCTAAAAAAACTATGTTTATGATAAATCGTGTTTGATAGCGCGCCTTAAAAAATAGCCTGTTACTAATGTAGAACAAATATCTGCCATAGGAAATGAAACCCAAACCCCCCAAACACCAAAATAGGTGGGCAGTATTAAAATTAACGGAATTAAGAAAAACCCTTGTTTTGTTAAACTCAGTAATAAGGCAGGAACAACCTTCCCTATGGCTTGAAAATAAGAGCATCCTATGAGCTGCACTACAATAACGGGGGTGGCTGCAAACACCCAACGCAAAGCATTAGGAGTTTTTTCTAAAAGTAGCGCATTGTTGGCCATTGCAGCGGGCTGTGTTGCCGTATCGCTTATAAAAACACCCACAAAAGACTCTGCAAAGAGCATGATAAGAATAAAGATAAAAATTGCTAAAACCCCTGAATATTTGATAGAGATGTTAATGGCTTCTCGCACCCTTTGTAATTTTTTAGCTCCATAATTATATCCCGCAATAGGCATAAACCCTTGGTTTACTCCAATTACAGGAAACAGTGCAAACATAAGGGCCCTGCTTATAATCCCATAGCTTGCAACATCAATGGCATCTCCTACTCTTATAAGCACGTTATTTAGTAAAACCGTAAGTATTGCAATTACCCCTTGTCTGGCTAGGGTCACAAAACTAAGACCACTAATTTCTTTTACAATTGCACGGTCTAACAAGAAACTTTCAGGGCTAAGACGCAGCTCACTTTTAAAAACAAAAAACCATAAAATAAAACTAAAGCAAATACCATAACTAATAAAAGTAGCCCAGGCAGCCCCTTCCATGCCCATGCCCAAAACATTGATCAACAGATAATCCATGCCAATATTTCCTACGGCAGGAAGCATCATGGCATACATAGCAAACTTGGGTTTGCCCTGGGCACGTATTACGCTGTTACCCATCATGCACATGGCTAGCATTACAATGCCGTACAACACAATCCTGTAATAAGTTAATGCCAGGTCTCTAAAGCTATCATCTGCGCCGAAAAAATTTATTAACGTATCTTGAAAAACAAGCCCTACAATGGCTAAAAGTCCTGAGGATAAAAAAGTTAAGGTGCTCATGTTTCCAAACACACCAAGGGCTTTTGTAGTTTGATTTGCACCAAGTGCACGAGACAAAACAGAGCTACCTCCTATACCAATAGCAAGGCCAAGTGCAGCAATAAAGAAAGTGATTGGAATAACCACTGTTATAGCAGAGATAGCCAAAGGGCCAATCCAGCGGCCTACAAAAATGGTGTCTACAATCATGTTTAAAGACATGACTAAAATACCAATAGAGGCAGGAACCGCTTGTTTTACAAGTAAACTACCAATGGGTTGTAATCCTAATAAATCGGAACTTTTCTTCAAGGAGTTGTGTTTCTCTTTACAGTAGATTTATATGGCTGTGGCATTTGTCTCTGCAGTTTGCCAGTTCTCTATCCAACTGGCTAGTAATTGTGCAAAAGAGTCTCTGTCATTTAAACACGGTATGGTGTTAAATACTTTCCCGCCAACTTCGTGAAAAATTTCTTCTCCCTCCATGGCTATTTCCTCTAGAGTTTCAAGACAATCACTCACAAAAGCCGGAGTGACTACTGCCATTTTTTTGAGGCCTTCTTTACCCATCCTTTCAATAGTTCTGTCTGTGTAGGGTTGCAACCATGGGTCAAAACCTAATCGAGACTGAAAAGTGGTAGAATAGGTGCCGCGTTCTAGTTTTAGATATTTTGCAACATTAACCGTCGTGATTTCACATTGATGTCTGTAACAAAACTCATGTTGTTTGGAACCTTTTTTAAAGCAACACTTGCCATCCATTTTACAAGCTCCGCTTGTGATATCACTTTTTCTAATGTGCCGCTCTGGAACACCGTGATAGCTAAACAATAAATGCTCGTAATCTATGTCTTTAAGTTTTTCTCCAATACTCTCTGCCAACACCTTGATATAATCTTGTTTGTGGTAAAAAGCTGGCGTGGGGGTTATGGTAAGGCTAGGGAAATGTTCTGCTACCAGCTCCTCTATTTTTACATCAATGGTCTCTGTGGTGGCCATCGCAAATTGAGGATATAACGGTATGGTTTTTATTTCTGTACATCCTTTATCTACTAATTCTTGTAACCCTTTTGTTAGGGTCATTGATCCGTAGCGCATAGCAAGGGCAACGGGAATAGAAACTTTTTCTTGGACCTTTTTTTGTAATCGCTCAGACAGTACAATGAGCGGAGAGCCTTCTTCCCACCAAATTTTTGCATACGCCTTTGCAGACTTTTTAGGGCGTGTGTTTAACACAATACCTTTTACAAGCAATGTTCTAGCCCATTTTGGCACATCAATAACGCGCTCATCCATCAAGAACTCGCCCAAATATTTTTTTACGTCTTTAGGATCTGTACTATCTGGTGACCCCAAGTTTACTAAAAGAACTCCTTTCATAATTTTATTAAATAACTTCTCTAGACTATAGCATGAGATTGTTTTGATATGCTAATGATGTAGGGAGAAGACCGCTACAAACACTTACATAAGAAACTAGTAACAAAAATACCTTTTAAATATGTGTTCTTGTATTTAGCCATGATAGATTAACATAATAATAAGAAAATAGGTGCTGACATTTGATGGCTTATGCCCCCTGAGCGATAATAAATTTCTTAGGGGTTGTACCAAATTTTTTCTTGAATGCGGCAATAAAATGACTAGCTGTTGAGTAACCTACTTTAAGGCCAACCTCATTTACATTATGTGATCCCGAAACCAGTAATTGACGTGCAACTTCCATCTTGTAATCAAACAGAAAGGCAAATACAGGATCTCCATAGATTTGTTTAAAGCCTTCTTTTAATTTATTAATTGGAAGTTGTATTTCTTCTGCTAGCTGCTGAAGGGTTGGAGGTTCTGCCATTCGGGCAATGATAATTTGTTTGGCTTTTTTTATTTTAACAACATTCAGCTCATCTGCCAAAAAGGGACACTGTTCAATATCTACATCTTCCTCTCTGTTAAAATAAAGGCTTAACAGCTCGTAGGCTTTTCCTTTAAAATAAAGAGGTTTAATTGAGCTGTGTAGGTTGTAATTCATGAGCTGGTTAAGCACAATGGCCATCGAAGGTGAAATTTGAGCATCTTTATAATATTTTCTGTCTTTGTTTTCTCCGCTTAGAAATGGAATATAGTTTGTTTCATTAGAAAATAGTGTGTGAAATTTTTTAATAGGTAGCAAGACCGAAATTACCCAAGAATTTGGAGCTACCATAACCTCAATGGGTAAATCTCTTTGCGGATTGTACAAAAGCAATGAGCCATTCTCTTGTATGGGCAACCTATAATTTCCGTTATTAAAACCAAAAGATCCTGAGCCTTTCACGCAAAAATGAAATTGAATGAAATCTGCATTTACATCTCTTTTAAATAGCTGATTTTCAGGGGTTTCGTTGTTGAACTTTAAAATATGAAAACCAGGTTCAATCATGGTTTCTTTATAAATACCTTGAGCGATACTTTTTGATACGTTTGAGATGTCCTGTGCCTTCATTTTATTTAGAATTAATATAAATAACAAACAGCCGTTATTTTGTAAAGATAGCAATATAGTGACTTACAGCGGTTTTTTATAGAATAACATCAAAAAATAACGGGTATCGATATTAATGATACCTCTTGCGTTGTTTTTTGATTGTTAATGCCTCTATTTTTGCCAAGCATACTCTCTTTTTATTACAGGAGCAACTTGTGGTTTATGAAAAACAACGCTAAAAGCCCATACGAGGCATCTTCAAAGGATACATTCTTTGCCATTGGCCTTAATTACAAAAAAGCTGATGCAGAAGTAAGAGGACGTTTTAGTGTTTCAGAAAATGTTCAAAAAGATATTTTAATTGCCAGCAAACAATCTGCAGTAAGATCACTCACTCTTATTTCAACGTGTAACAGAACAGAACTTTATGGGTTTGCCCAAAAGGCTAAAGATTTAGTTACATTACTGTGTGAACACACCACTGGGAGTATTTCTGAGTTTGAAAAAGTAGCCTATGTGTACCAAGATCAACGGGCGGTATCACACCTATTTAAAGTAGGTACTGGTCTTGATAGTCAAATCTTAGGTGATTTTGAAATTATTAGCCAACTTCGTAAAAGCCTGAGTCGCTCAAAAAAAATGGGAATGTTAAACCCATATATGGAACGGCTTGGAAATGCAGTAATACAAGCAAGTAAGCGAATTAAAAATGAAACTGAAATTTCTACCGGTGCAACCTCTGTTAGTTTTGCTGCGGTGCAATACATAATGGCAAGAGTTCCCTATGTGAGCGAAAAAAACATCCTTCTTTTTGGGATTGGAAAAATTGGTCGTAATACTTGTGAAAATCTTATAAAACATACTAAAAACGATCATATTACCCTTATCAATAGAACTAAGACTAAGGCAGAGGTAATGGCTGGAAAATTTAATCTAGTTGTGAAAGATTATGCTAATATTCAAAGTGAAATTGCTAAAAGCGATATTATGATTGTAGCAACAGGAGCACAGCAACCTACCATAAGTAAAGAACTATTGTATTTAAAAAAGCCCCTTTTAATTTTAGACTTATCAATTCCAAAAAATGTGGCCAATAACGTGACACAAAACCCTAATGTTACACTTGTACATTTAGACGAGCTTTCTAAGGTTACAGACGCAACCCTAGCCCACAGACAATCACAAATACCACTAGCCCAAAACCTTATAAAAGAAGCTGAGGCAGAGTTTGATACTTGGGCGCAACACAGGAGTTTTGCCCCTACAATAAAAGCATTAAAAAACAAACTTGGTGAAATAAAAATTGGTGAAATTGACAACCAACGTCGTAAACTTTCTGGTTTTAATCAAGAGCAGGCAGAAATTATAAGTGATAGAATAATCCAAAAAATTACCACTCAGGTTGCTAACCATTTAAAAAACAGCAGCAGTAACCCCAAACAAACGGCAGGCTTAATTGAGCAAATATTTAAATTAAACCAGGAGCATCATGAATAAGGTTATCAAAATAGGCACCAGGGATAGCCAACTTGCCCTATGGCAGGCACACACTGTTCAAGACAAGTTACAGGCGTTGGGCTATAGCACAAAAATAGTTTCTGTAAAATCTGTAGGGGATCTAAATTTAGACACTCCTTTATACGAGTTAGGAATTACAGGTGTTTTTACAAAAACACTAGATGTTGCCATGTTAAACAATACCGTTGATATCGCAGTGCACTCTTTTAAAGACGTACCAACCACGCTCCCCAAAGGGATTGTTCAGGGAGCGGTATTAAACAGAGCCAGTACCCAAGATATTTTAGTTACAAAGCAACCCGTAGATCTCTCAAAACCTTGTACCATAGCAACGGGATCTTTAAGGCGCAAAGCACAGTGGCTCCACCGATATCCAAACCACACCGTGGTAAATTTAAGGGGTAATGTAAATACCCGTTTACAAAAACTACAAGACAACCCTTGGCAAGGTGCTATTTTTGCCAAAGCTGGCCTTGAGCGCATTAAGGTTTTACCCAAAAACTATACCGACCTACATTGGATGACCCCTGCTCCCGCGCAGGGAGCTATGGTTGTGGTTGGTTTGCAAAACGATCTTTTTTGTTTACAGGCAATTGAAAAGTTGAATCACGCCCCATCACAAATATGCACACAAATAGAGCGTGATTTTTTAAGAACTCTTGAAGGAGGATGTACTGCACCCATAGGCGCACTTGCAAAAATACAAGGGGATACTATACTATTTGAAGGGGAGCTCTTTTCTCTTGATGGCAGTAAAAAAGTTGCAATAGAAAAAACTATTTTACCCCATCTAGCTTTCAAAGCAGGCGAGAAAATTGCAAAAGAGTTGCTGCAAAAAGGTGCAGATATGTTGCTTAAAGAGATTAAAAAGAACATGAATGTATAGCTAAAAATGAAAAACATTTTATCTACTAAAAAACTAAACCCAGATCAAAGAGAGCTTTTATCTCAAAAAGGGTTGTGCATAGTAGATTATGATGCCATTGCTATAGAATTTTTAAATTTTAAAATTCCTGGAGCAATAGATAATGCAATTTTTACTAGCCAACAAGCGGTACGTTCTGTTGTAGCAAAAAATAAAGGAGATTTAGGTATAAAAAATTGTTTTTGTGTTGGCAATAAAACAAAGACCCTTTTAGAGAAAAATGGGTTAAAAGTGGTAGAAATTGGCCAAAATGCTACAGAATTGAGTCAAAAGATAGTAAAAAACTACAAAAACAGGGTTTTTTATTATTTCTGCGGAACCATCAGAAGAGAGGAGCTTCCAAATGTCCTAAAAAATGAAAAAATGACCCTTTTTGAGGTAAAAACATATAAAACAGTGCTAAAAACAAAGAAATTTGACCAAAAATGGAGTGGAATCTTGTTTTTTAGTCCAAGTGGCGTAACAAGTTATATTTCAGAAAATAATCACCAAACAAATGCCCATGCTTTTTGCATTGGACAAACAACAGCTACTAGCGCAAAAAAATATTTTAAAAGTGTTGTTGTAGCAAATTCAAATACAATCCAAAGCGTGTTGGAAAAAACCATAGCCATTTTATAAAACTATAGTATGATTAAAAATGATTTATTCTTAAGAGCTCTAAAAGGAGAGACAGTAGATAGACCCCCCGTTTGGATGATGAGACAAGCGGGCCGTTATTTGCCAGAATTTATGGAAATTAAAGCAAAGTATGATTTTTTTACGCGCTGTCAAACTCCAGAACTTGCAAGTGAAATAACCGTGCAGCCTATTCGTAGATATGGTATGGATGCCGCAATATTATTTAGTGACATATTAGTGATTCCGCAGGCAATGAATATAGCCGTTGAGATGAGGCCAGATGTTGGACCTTGGTTACCAAATCCCATAAGGTCTCAAAAAGATCTTGACAGGGTAGTGGTTCCAGATATTCATCAAAGCCTAGGGTATGTAATGGAGGCCATTAAAATGACTAAAGAAAAACTCAACGATGAAATTCCACTCATTGGTTTTGCAGGGAGCCCTTGGACTATATTATGCTACTGCGTGCAAGGACAGGGAAGCAAAAATTTTGACAAAGCAAAACAGTTTTGTTTTACCCAGCCCGTTGCTGCTCATGAGCTTCTTCAAAAAATTACAGACACAACCATTGCCTATCTAAAAGAAAAAGTAAATGCAGGAGTAGATGCTGTTCAGGTTTTTGATAGTTGGGGTGGCATGCTATCTCCTGTTGATTATGGGGAATTTTCTTGGCAATACATCCAACAAATTATTGATGCCTTAAAAGACCATGCCCCTGTAATTGCTTTTGGAAAAGGGTGTTGGTTTGCCCTAGACACTATGGCAAAAAGTGGTGCCAGCGCACTGGGAATAGACTGGACATGTTCTGCTAAAAATGCACGAAAATTAACTGGCGGGAAGATTACCCTGCAAGGTAACTTTGATCCAACAAGGCTTTTTAGCCCCCCTAAGGAGATAAAAAAACAGGTGAAACAAATGATTGACGCCTTTGGAAAAGATAGATATATTGTAAATCTGGGCCACGGAATTTTACCCAATATCCCTGTAGAAAATGCAGCTGCATTTATAGAGGCGGTACAACAATACAAAGCAACTTAGTGAATATCTGGGGGCGCATAACAAAATTACATCTAGGCCAGCTCACAAGGCTATCGCTTTTGTTTTTGTCACGTCCGCACTATATTATACCCACCATTAGGGCAACAAAAAAAACACTACTTATCTGTGATAGGCTCTATAAACAGACCCATCACAAAAGCAATAAAGCAAATGCATTTAGGCATGCTCTTTGGAATGTATTGATTTGTAGAAAAATAATGAAATATGCCAAAAACAAGCAAAAAAGTGTGTTTTGGGCTCAAAAAGTGGGTGATTTGTATGAAAAAGTCACTCAAAATGAAATTTTAGATCAAGAAATGGATTTACACAATAACACTATTGGAAGAATCTTTTTTTTGAACCATTTAGATCAAAAAGAGGCAAAAATCATTGATTTATTGCAAAAAATGAGTCAAAAAGCACAAAAAACAAAGAAAATTGAACAAATGCACCAGCATAAAAATGAGTTGGTATATTTGACAGAGTAAAAAAGCACCTCATGGTACAAAATATCTTTAAAGGCATTAAGGCATACCCAGGCGCATTGGGGCTTATTGGTCGCTTGGGTTTGTGGAAATACTTTGCTATTCCTGTTTTAATAAGTTTTTTTACAGCAGTCTTAATACTATTATTTGCCTGGAGTCTAAGGGACCCTATTGCTGATATCATTGACCAAATTTGGGTATGGCAATGGGGCGCTGATTGGTTTCATAGCCTTGCAGAAATACTTGGGGGAGTGTTAATTATTGTTTTAGGCTTAATTGTATACAAACACATTGTAATGGCCTTAAGTGCTCCTTTTATGAGTCCTGTTTCTGAGGCAATAGAACGGCATTTTTTAGGTACCCAGCATATCCATAGAAAGACCAGTAACACTGCTCAATTATGGCGTGGTATACGGGTTAATGTCAGAAATTTAACCCTAGAAATTTTAATTACAATACCGCTACTAGTTTTAAGTCTGGTTCCGGGATTAAACATTATTACAACGGTAGTATTGTTTTTGGTCCAAGCCTACTATGCTGGTTTTGGTAATATGGATTACACACTTGAGCGCCATTATGGATATAAAGAAAGTGTGCAGTTTGTAAAAAGGCATAAAGGCGTTGCTATAGGTAATGGTATTATATTTACCATGATGCTTTTTATTCCTTTTATTGGGGTGCTACTTGTATTACCTTTATCTGTAACGGCTGCCACATCACAAACTATAGGATTTATTGAAAATAAAAAATGAAAGAACAATTTGTAGCTTATATAAAAGACCTTCAAAATACCATTACCTCAAAAATTGAGGCTATTGATTGTGGGGCTACTTTCAAACAAGACCTTTGGGAGCGTCCACAGGGCGGAGGTGGGCGTACTAGAATTATTGAAAACGGAACCGTATTTGAAAAAGGAGGCGTAAACACAAGTGAAGTCTTTGGTGAATTGCCAAAAAGCATGCAAACATACTTTGGTGTAAAAGAGGCCAATTTTTTTGCCTGTGGCCTTAGTTTGGTATTACATCCTTTAAACCCTATGGTGCCAACGGTGCATGCTAATTGGCGTTATTTTGAAATGTATGACAAACAAGGTTCTTTAATAGATCAATGGTTTGGGGGAGGTCAAGATCTTACCCCGTATTATTTGTTTGAAGAAGATGCAATACATTTTCACAAAACATGCAAAGCTGCCTGTGATATTCACAATCCTTTATTTTATCCAAAATACAAAGCGCGTTGTGATGACTATTTTTACAACCCACACAGAGAAGAAGCAAGAGGGGTGGGAGGCTTATTTTTTGATTATTGTAAAAAATCTCCACAGATGCAAATCAAAGATTGGTTTAATTTTGTTACCCAAATTGGAAACAGCTTTCTTGATGCCTACACACCTATTGTTGAAAAAAGAAAAGAGTTGCCCTACACACAAGCACACAAAGACTGGCAAGAAGTACGCCGAGGACGCTACGTAGAGTTTAATTTGGTACACGATAAAGGCACCCTCTTTGGTTTAAAAACCAATGGCCGCATAGAAAGTATTTTAATGAGCCTGCCGCCAAGGGTACAATGGCGCTATAACCACCAACCAGAAGCGGGTAGCGAGGAAGAAAAATTAATTAAAGTGTTAAAAAACCCTGTTAACTGGGTTTAAAATTAACTTGGCATAAGATCATGTATCAAGTGCCGCAAGAGGTAAAAAAATGATGTTAAGAAGAAACAGAAGACTTAGAACAACCCAGGCCATTAGAAACCTAGTGAGAGAGACAAGTATTGCGCCAACAGATTTTATAGTTCCCGTATTTGTCGTTGAGGGGAAAGGGATAAAGCAAGAAATACCATCTATGCCAGATTACTACCGGTATTCTTTAGATCTATTGCGAAAAGAAATACTAGAGCTCTGGGTAATGGGGCTTACCAGTGTGCTGGTGTTTGTAAAAGTCTCTGAAAAACTTAAAGACAATAAAGGGACAGAGGCTTTAAATGCCCAAGGGCTGATGCAACGAGCCATTAAAACCATAAAAGATGTGTGTCCAGATATGATTGTAATGACAGATGTGGCATTAGACCCGTACTCAAAATATGGTCATGATGGCATTGTGGAGCAGGGCATTATACAAAATGATGATACAAATAGCGTCTTGTCAGAAATGGCGTTAAGCCATGCACAAGCAGGAGCAGATATTGTTGCTCCCAGCGATATGATGGATGGGCGTATTTTAGATATTCGCTCTTTGCTCGAGCAAGAAGGATTTCACAACACAGGTATTATGAGTTATAGCGCCAAATATGCTAGTGCTTTTTACGGACCTTTTAGAGATGCCCTTCAAAGCGCACCAGTGGATCTCAAAAACATTCCAAAAGACAAAAAAACCTATCAAATGGATCCTGCAAACAGGAAAGAGGCTATCAAAGAAACTCTTATGGACATTAAGGAAGGGGCAGATATAGTAATGGTAAAGCCAGGTCTGTGCTATCTAGACATCGTAAGAGAGATAAGCAATGCCGTTGATGTCCCTGTAGCGGTGTATCAAGTAAGTGGAGAATATGCTATGCTAAAAGCTGCGGCACAAAAAGGGTGGCTAGATCATAATGCAGTAATGATGGAGCAACTCTTGAGCATAAAAAGAGCGGGAGCTCACATGATTGCCAGCTATTTTGCCAAAGATGCTGTAACAATACTTTAATGGCCTGTTATTTTAGTATTTAAAAATAATAGCGTAATTTTAATGTCTACTCCCCGCTCACATTATCATGATAAAACGTATAAAACTAGAGCACATCCTATTTTTGGATATCGAAACCGTTCCTCAATTTGCTGATTATAACTCACTAGAGAAACACACAAAACTACTTTGGGAGGCAAAAACTAAATACCAAAGAAAAGAAAACTTCACGCCCGAAGAGTTCTACGACAGGGCTGGAATTTGGGCTGAGTTTGGTAAAATAATTTGTATTTCTGTGGGATACTTCAAAAAAGAAGAAGACCCAAGAAGCTTTAGGGTTACCAGCTTCCATGGACAGGAAGCTACTATTTTAAAAGACTTTAAAACCCTACTAGAAACCCATTTTAACAAATCTAACCACTTGTTGTGCGCTCACAACGGAAAAGAATTTGACTTCCCTTACATTGCGCGGCGCATGGTTATTCTTGGTATTGATTTGCCTGAAAAACTCAATTTGTTTGGCAAAAAACCTTGGGAGATCCCACATCTGGACACCCTAGAATTGTGGAAGTTTGGTGATTATAAAACCTTTACATCTCTTGGTCTTATGGCGCACGTTTTAGGAATCCCATCTCCAAAAAATGATATTTCAGGGGATCAGGTAAGAGATGTGTTCTACAAAGAAAATAACATTGCCAGAATTGTTGCCTACTGTGAAAAGGACACCGTCACAGTAGCGCAAATTATCTTGAAACTGAGAAATCAGGAGTTGTTAAGCCCCAGTGAAGTTTTAACGGTGTAGCTGTTATTAGCAAGTTTCTCAAAATAAAAATTGTATGCTGTCTCCATCTGTGATTTCACTATCTTTGATACAATGGCAACAAAAAAAATACTTGACGTATTAGAGTTAAACATTTCTTTTGGGAAAAACAAAAAGACAACTACCGTTGTTAAGGATATTAGCTTTTCATTGTATGAAAATGAGATTTTAGCCATTGTAGGAGAATCCGGAAGTGGGAAATCCGTTACATCAAAGGCTATTATGGGCTTGCTTCCAGATAATAACACTTATATAAAGGGCTGTATAGAATTCGAGCAAACCTCCTTACTCTCCTTACACCCTAAGGCATTTGCTGGGCTTCGAGGCAATGATATTGCCATGATTTTTCAAGAACCAATGAGCGCTTTAAACCCATCTTTAACCTGTGGTTTCCAGGTTGCTGAAATATTATTACAACACAATAAATTTAATGCCTCACAGGTAAAAAAAGAAGTACTTCAGCTTTTTGAAAAAGTACAACTTCCAAGGCCCCAAGATATTTACACAAGTTACCCACACCAAATAAGTGGGGGGCAAATCCAGCGTGTAATTATTGCTATGGCTATTGCTTGCAAGCCAAAAATATTAATTGCAGACGAGCCAACAACAGCGCTTGATGTTACTGTACAAAAAGAAATTTTACAGCTTCTCAAAGACTTGCAAAAACAAACTGGCATGAGTGTGCTTTTTATCTCTCATGATTTAGCACTTGTATCTGAACTTGCAAACAGGGTAGTGGTAATGTATAAGGGAGCTATTGTAGAGAAGGGAACAGTAAAGGAAATATTTGAGACTCCAAAAATGCCTTATACCAAAGCGCTACTAGGGTCAAGACCTACACTTGATGTGCGATATAAAACCCTGCCAACCATTGCCTCTATGGCAGATAATAGTTTTATTCCTAAAAGTATAACCTCTCAGCAACGCGCAAAAAGACATCACAGTATATACACTAAAACTCCTTTGCTGCGAGTAGAAAATATTGCTAAATCTTATTTTACTAAGGTTGGTTTATTTGGGCAAGCTCAAGAAATTAAAGCCGTAAATGGGGTCAGTTTTGATGTTTTTGAAGGAGAAACTCTGGGCCTTGTAGGAGAGTCTGGTTGTGGAAAATCAACCCTTGGAAAAGTGATTCTTCAACTTGAAAAAGCCACAAAAGGAGCTATTTTTTATAAAGGAAAAGAAATCACTACCCTAAAAATTAAAGACTTAAGGTCTTTGCGCAAAGATATTCAGCTTATTTTTCAAGATCCGTACTCTTCTTTACACCCTCGAAAAATTATTGGAGAGGCTATACTGGAGCCCATGGAAGTACACAACATTGGAGGCTCCAAAAAGCAGCGCAAAGAAAAAGCAATGGAGCTACTGTCTCGCGTTGGTTTAGAGACTAGTTATTTTTATAGGTACCCACATCAGTTATCTGGAGGTCAGCGCCAACGAGTTGGGATAGCAAGAACCATCGCCATGGAGCCCAAACTAGTTATTTGTGATGAAAGTGTTTCTGCTTTGGATATCTCTGTGCAAGCGCAAGTACTTAATTTACTGAATGAGCTTAAAGAAGATTTCGGTTTTACCTATATCTTTATTTCTCATGATTTAGCGGTCGTAAAATACATGGCAGATCAATTATTGGTAATGAACAAGGGAGCCATCGAAGAGTTGGGAGATGCAGATGAAATATACGCAAACCCTGTTAAACAATACACCAAAAGACTTATAGATTCTATTCCAAAAGGAATACAAAAAAATTAAAATTTCATTTGAGGAATTTCCCCCTCTATAATTAGATCTCCTAAGGTTGCTTTTTGAATTTCAGAAACACTCACCCCAGGGGCTCTTTCTAGGAGTTTAAACTTTCCGTCCACAATCTCTAAAACAGCGAGATTACTAACAATTTTTTTAACGCAATTTATACCCGTTAAAGGGAGGCTACATTGTTTTAACAGTTTTGATTGCCCAGCTCTATTGGTGTGCATCATAGCAACAATTATATTTTCTGCGCTGGCAACCAAATCCATGGCGCCACCCATCCCTTTTACCATCTTGCCGGGGATTTTCCAATTGGCAATATCTCCGTTTTGAGATACCTCCATGGCTCCCAAAATGGTTAAATCTACATGTTGGCCTCGAATCATCGAAAAGCTAGTGGCGCTATCAAAATAAGAAGCTCCTTTAAGGGCTGTAATGGTTTGTTTTCCTGCATTTATTAAATCTGCATCTTCTTCTCCCTCAAAGGGAAAAGGACCCATGCCAAGTATTCCGTTTTCGCTTTGAAACTCAACCTGTATATCATCACGCACAAAATTTGCCACCAAGGTAGGGATGCCAATTCCAAGGTTTACATAATAGCCATCTTTTACCTCTTGGGCGATGCGTTGTGCTATTTGATTTTTATCTAACATAGTTTTTTGTTTAATGTGTAGCCTTGCTTTGTCTATGGTTGTCTTACTGTTCTTTGCTCTATGCGCTTTTGATACTGCGCTCCCTGAAAAATTCGTTGCACAAAAATACCGGGGATATGGATTTGATTTGGATCCAACTCACCTGCTGGAACCAACTGCTCAACCTCAGCCACTGTGATATTTGCAGCCCCACACATATTTGGATTAAAATTTCTTGCAGTTCCTTTAAAAATTAAATTACCTGCAGTGTCTCCCTTCCACGCTTTAACAAAAGAGAATTGCGCTTTAAAGGCGTGTTCTAGTAGGTGCATTTTCCCGTTAAAGTCTCGAGATTCTTTACCCTCACCTACCTCTGTGCCATATCCTGCAGGGGTATAAAATGCGGGAACCCCACTTTGGGCAGCCAAACAACGCTGGGCAAGTGTTCCTTGAGGGATGAGCTCCACTTCCAACTCTCCGCTGAGCATCTGTCGCTCAAACTCTGCGTTCTCTCCAACATATGAGGAAATCATCTTCTTTATCTGTCGTTTTTGAAGCAACAAACCCAGGCCAAAATCATCTACCCCAGCGTTGTTTGAAATACAGGTTACTTTTTTAACATCAAGGCGTACCAACTCTGCAATTGCATTTTCTGGTATCCCACATAAACCAAAACCTCCTAACATAAAAGTCATTCCATCCTGTACGCCCTTACAAGCTTGTTGAACATTTGCCACTGTTTTATTAATCATGTGTCTTTAATTTTTCATAAAAATACAAAAGCCAAAGTACATTACACATGCTTTGGCTTTTGTTTGATGTTTTTGAGAATTTAAAAATCAAATTCATCAGGTACCTGGTCTATGTCTTTAGGCGTGGTTTGTGACCTCCATTTTTCACAATCTACCTCAATGGTAAGATCTGGGGGTACGATAAACTCCTCTTTTGATATATCCAGTCGCTGGTCATTGTAGCAGTCTTTCATGTACAAGGCCCAAACAGGCAATGCCATGGTGGCTCCTTGCCCATACATGGTAGTCTCGAAATGGACAGAGCGATCCTCGCCCCCAACCCAAACTCCTGTAACAAGATTAGGTACCATGCCCATAAACCAACCATCACTATTGTTTTGGGTGGTTCCTGTTTTACCCGCTATCGGGTTTTTAAACTCATAAGGATACCCCGTTACTGTAGTTTTATATGCGCTGTTGGCGCCGGTTTTATGACGCAGTCTAGAACCAGATCCAGCCTCGGTAACACCTTGTAATAAATTAATGGTAACATAGGCTGTTTCACTACTTATAACGTCTTTGGTTTGTGGTGTGTGTTGGTACAAAACAGTACCGTTTTTATCTTCAATTCTAGTGATAAGTGACGGCTTTACATACACCCCTTGGTTAGCAAAAGTGCTATAAGCTCCTACCATTTCATATAAAGATACATCTGGTGTGCCCAGGGCTAGAGAAGGAACGGGTAATATGTTTTTTGTGTCTATTCCCATTTTCTCAACTAAAGTAATCACTGGCTCAGGACCAACGCGGTCTATGAGTCTTGCAGTAACGGTATTTATAGAATTTGCCAGCGCATTTGTTAGCGATAGCATGCCTCCGTATTTATCACTAGAATTTTTAGGGCACCAATCATTCATGTTTCCTCTAGTACCAGCTGGAATACAATAAGGGGTGTTAGGCAATGTATCACAAGGCGACATGTGCATTTGATCTATGGCGGTGGCATAAACAAACGGCTTAAAGGTGGAGCCAATTTGCCTTTTACCCGTTGAAACCATATCATACTTAAAGTGTTTATAATCTATACCACCCACATAAGCTTTTACTTCTCCTGTTTGAGGATTCATAGACATCATAGCGCCTTGTAAGTAATTTTTGTAGTATCTAATGGAATCTCTAGGAGTCATTACTGTGTCTATATCACCATTCCAAGAGAAAATGCGCATCTTTCGTTTTTTATCAAAGCTTTTTAAAATTTCTTCTTTGCTTTTTCCTTGGGCATTCATTGCTCTGTAGCGTTCGCTTCTGCGTATAGCATTGCTTATAATTCTATCAATTTCTTCTGGCTCTACATCTCTAAAGGGAGCTGTTTTATTGTATTTGTTTTGCTTGGTAAATTCGTTTTGTAGGTTGGACAGATGGCTTGTCATTGCTTTTTCTGCATAGCTTTGCATGCCCGCGTCAATGGTAGTATAGACTTTTAACCCATCTCTGTAGATGTTAAAGTTAGTGCCATCACTCTTGGGATTATTTTTAGTCCAATCTCCCATAAAAGCACGGGCATACTCTCTAAAATAAGTTGCCAATCCCTCAACGTGTCCTTGTGGGGTGTATTTAAACTCAAGGGGAGTTGCCTGTAGGCTGTCTTTAAGCTGTTTTGAAATAAAATCATACTTATGCATTTGAGATAAAACAACATTTCTTCTGTTTTTAACCCCCTCTGGATTTCTTAAAGGATTGTATAGGGAAGAGTTTTTAAACATCCCAACGAGCATAGCAGATTCGCTAACATTTAGTTGGCTAGGTGCTTTGTCAAAATAAATATTGCTGGCAGATTCTATGCCAATGGCTTGATTTAAAAAATCATACTCATTAAAGTACATGGTGAGGATCTCATTTTTTGTATAGCGGCGCTCCAAGCGAGTTGCTATAATCCACTCTTTCACTTTTTGTATCCCTCGTTGAAATTTATTTCTTGAGGCTTGGTTTGTAAATAATTGTTTTGCTAATTGTTGTGAAATAGTACTTGCCCCTCCTTTGCTCCCTAAATAAACAGCTGCACGAAGTGTTCCACGAATGTCTATCCCACTATGGTCATAAAACCGAATATCTTCTGTAGCTAAAAGGGCATTTTTAAGGTGCTCAGGAAGCTCCTGGTATGCCACAGGAGTCCGATTTTCTTTGTAAAATTTACCAATAACCTTGCCGTCTGTAGAGATAATTTCTGTAGCAAGATTTTTTTCTGGATTTTCGAGACTAGTTTCATCTGGAAGACTGCCAAACACCCCAAATGAGGCTAATAAGAACAATAAAGCAACAGCCGCTACTGCACTTAGTAACAACAACCAAAACAGGGTAATGAAGCTACCCTTTTTTTTGTTTTTCTTTTTTTTTCTAGTGGTTTTTTTTTGAGCCATGCTGTACTACTTTTTGTGTTAAGGCCTAGAACTTTACTCTCTTTTTAATTTTAAATAGTGGTCCAAAAAACTACTTTACAATTTCAATGCTATAGCCTATATCTGTAATTCCCTCAAGTTTGCTAACGCCTTGCGGCTCTCCATTATTGCGTACTGCGTGGGTAATGTTCAAAGTATAATTTCCTTTTTCATTAAAGACAATCTTTTGCTTATAAAATAATTTATTTTCCTTCACGTTTCCAATACCTGTTCCTAGCCAAGATCCATCTGGTCTTGCCATTTTATATTCTAGTGTATCTACCACTGTTTTGCCAAAAGGATGCTGTAGTGAAACAATCAAAAACAAATTGCTAAAAGGATACTTGTTGTTGTTTCTTACGGTTATAAATGCATTGTAAGTCCTTTGACTGTCTAGCATTGGTAGCTCAAAAATAGCAGGGTCTTTTACCTGCCAACCATCAGCGCTAATTGCCTTGGTGTCTGCAGTAACCGCGCTGTAGTCACAGGCAAGAAAAAGCAGAGATAAAACACTTACAAAAAAACACTTATACATTACTTTTTTGGATTGTTGGGTTTACTACGATTGTTACGGTTTTTATTTCTTGAGTTTGATTTGTTTGCTTTTCCAGGAGCTCCCCCTGTTTGTTTTTTATTTCTAGCATTTGGGTTGTTTGCTTTTCCAGATGTTGCTCCTACTGGTTTTCTAGAATTGCGTCTTTTCTTCTTCTTTCTACGATTTGATGATTTTGGGGCATCAAAACGAGTAAGGCTATCTTGCCCAACCACATTACTGAAAAGCTCGGTGTCATCAATTTTAGTTTCTATTTTATACTCTTCAAGGTTGGCTACCGTATTTCCTTTTTTATTAATGGCAATAATTTCATTGACCCTCTCTAGGGTTAGTTCGTGCCAATTCATAGCCTCTTTTTCGTAGGCAAACCACAATAATCCCTTGAAAATATCTGTTTTTTGACAAATGGCACTCCCTTTGTCTGTTTTGAGCTTTACATCATTTTTAGGGAATGTTGCTAATGTATCAATGTAGGTGTCTAGTTCAAAGTTTAAACAGCATTTTAGTTTACCGCATTGACCTGCAAGTTTTTGAGGATTTAAAGAAAGTTGCTGATATCTTGCCGCTGAGGTGTTTACAGATCTAAAATCTGTTAGCCACGTAGAACAACATAATTCCCTACCGCAAGAACCAATACCGCCCAAACGAGCTGCTTCTTGCCTGAAGCCCACTTGCTTCATTTCGATGCGAGAATTAAACGTACGAGCAAATTCTTTAATTAATTCTCTAAAATCTACGCGCTCTTCTGCCGTGTAATAAAAAATAACTTTAGAGGCATCTCCTTGAAACTCCACATCACTAATTTTCATGCGCAGCCCCAACCTAATGGCAATGACTCTAGAGCGTTTTTGAATATCTGCTTCACGGTCTCTTGCCTTTTGCCATATATCTATATCTTTTTGGGTGGCTTTTCTGTATAGGTTTGGAAGTTTGGTGGCATCTGGGTTTTCTTTTTTCTTTTTCATTTGCACTCGTACCAACTCACCAGTAAGAGTCACAATGCCAATATCGTGTCCAGTTTCTGCTTGAGTGGCAACAATATCACCAATGCTTAAAGAAAGATTTTCGTTGTTTTGATAAAAATGTTTACGTCCATTTTTAAAACGCACCTCTACTCCAGTATAGGGAGTCATATTTGCAGGAAGCGACATATTTGAAAGCCAATCAAACACCGTCAATTTGTTACAGCCATCGGTTCCACAAGTACCATTGTTCTTGCAGCCTTTTGGTTGTCCATCGGCGCCAGAGGCACAGCTAGTACAGCCCATATTAATTATATATAGTGGAGTTTTGGAAGTATTGTTTATTGCCCTGCCCTAGACCTACGTTAGTACCAACCTCATTGTTCAGTTACATCTTCACGGTGTTTGAATAAACAAATCATTACAACCAAAAACTCTCTAATAAATGAAACACTATTGTTTACAATGTAAAGGTATTAAATCTTACAGAATAAAAATTCAGAATTATAAACTACTTCTTAAATTGAAGCTTCTGAGATCTTCCTTTTTTAAATATCTTATTGCTTGCGTGAACTCCTTTGCGAAGTTCTTTTTGTTTTTCAAGGGGTAGGTGAATAATTTGGTGGCACTCATCACTACAGGTATGCTCCATTTTTTCTGCGCAAACATCGCACTGAATAAACAACAAATGACAGCCTTCATTAGCACAATTGGTGTGGCTGTCAAAGGGGTTTCCACATTGATGGCAATTAGAAATGATATCCTCACTAATGCGCTCACTGCGCCTGTGATCAAAAACAAAGTTTTTCCCTAAAAATTTATTTTCTAGCCCCTTATCTTTTACCTGGCGGGTGTATTCTATGATCCCCCCTTCCAACTGAAATACATTTTTAAAGCCTTTGTGTTTATAGTACGCGCTTGCTTTTTCACAACGAATTCCACCGGTGCAGTACATCACTAATTTTTTATCTTCTTTATGGTCCTGCAGGTCTTGCTCTATGATGTCTAGAGAATCTCTAAAAGTATCTACATCTGGTGTAAGAGCGTTTTTAAAATGTCCGATTTCACTTTCATAGTGGTTACGCATATCTACCAAAACCGTATCTGGATCTTCTATTAAATCATTAAAGGTGTTGGCGTCTACATGAACTCCTTTGTTCGTAACATCAAAGGTGGTATCGTTAAGACCATCTGCTACAATTTTATGGCGCACCTTTACCTTTAGCTTTAAAAAAGACTTTAGGTCTTGCTCTATTGCAATGTTTAATCTACAATTTTCCAAAAAATAAATACCGTCCAAGAAGGCTTTAAACTCATTGAACTTTTTTCCAGGTACAGAAAGCTGTGCATTTATACCTTCTTTGGCTACATATATACGTCCTAAAACACCTAGTGCGTCCCAGGTAATAAACAAATGATTTCTAAAAAGTTCTGGATTACCAATATGCGCATATTGATAAAAGGAAAGGGTTAAGCGTTCGTCTGCAGCTTGTTCTAGCAGAGTGGCTCTTTCTTTGGCACTTAGGGTATTGTACAGTTGCATGCTATACGAATGTTAAGGGTTAAAAAGAAATAAGGTTCAAAAGTAGAAAAAAAGACGGGTAAAGCAATGTTATATGGATTAAATACTTATGATTCTTAAATCTATAGCAAGGAAACCTTCCAAAATTTGGAATATTTCCAAATTTTTGTATATTTGCATAGTAAGAATACTTAAAAGCAAGTGTTCACAACCTTTAAAAAACAAGCAAGCATTTGATTGTTTTAAGCAAAACGAAGGTTTATTTTTAACACCAAAATAAGACATAAAAAACAGCATTATGGCAGATAAAGAGAAAGACGCAAAATTAAAAGCACTAAAACTTACTTTAGATAAATTAGACAAAACCTATGGTAAAGGAACTGTAATGAAAATGGGAGATCAAGCCATTATTGATGTAGATGTTATACCTTCTGGTTCATTAGGTCTTGATGTGGCCCTTGGGGTGGGTGGATATCCAAGAGGGAGAGTGATTGAAATCTATGGCCCAGAATCTTCGGGAAAAACAACCCTTACGATTCATGCAATAGCAGAGGCACAAAAAAAAGGGGGTATTGCTGCTTTTATTGATGCAGAACATGCCTTTGACAGGTATTATGCAGAGAGTCTTGGTGTAGATGTTGAGAATTTAATTATCTCTCAACCAGATAATGGAGAACAAGCCCTAGAAATTGCAGACAATCTAATTCGTTCTGGAGCCATTGACATTATTGTTATTGATTCTGTGGCAGCGTTAACTCCAAAAAGTGAAATTGAAGGAGAAATGGGGGATAGTAAAATGGGCTTACATGCTCGTTTAATGTCCCAGGCATTAAGAAAACTAACAGGATCCATCTCTAAAACCAATTGCACGGTGATATTTATCAATCAATTGCGTGAAAAAATTGGAGTTATGTTTGGAAACCCTGAGACTACCACTGGGGGTAATGCCTTGAAATTTTATGCATCTGTGCGTTTAGATATAAGACGATCAACTCAAATCAAGGACACAAACGGAAGCGTTTTAGGAAATAAAACACGAGTAAAAGTCGTAAAAAACAAAGTTGCTCCTCCTTTTAAATTAGTTGAGTTTGATATCATGTATGGAAAAGGAGTCTCTAAGGTGGGAGAAATTATAGATCTTGGAGTAGATTTTGAAATCATTAAAAAAGCAGGATCTTGGTTTAGTTATGACGAAACCAAATTAGGTCAAGGTAGAGATGCGGTTAAAACATTACTTCTAGACAATCCAGAGCTTATGGAAGAGCTAGAAATTAAAATAAAGGATTGTATTAAAGCTTTGGCAGGCTAATTGCAAAGGCTAATAGAGATAGTGAAATCTATATTTTTGTAAAGTAAACATCGCTTTCAATGAGTAAAAAAAATAAAGTATTACTTGCTTTAGTAATTGGTATAGTATTTTATGTGTGGGCAGAACTAGCTGTTGGTATTTTCTTCCAAAACAGCTGGGGAGGAAGTTAAAGTTTGGTTTATTGAATCAACCTTTTGTAGGTTTTACAATTTAATTCCAGAAAGAGATATAACTAAAAAGCGGTGCAATTGCACCGCTTTTTTTTAAACATAAAACAATAAGTTTTTACGCCTTGGCCATACGTGCATTTACAGCATCCCAGTTAATTACATTAAAAAAGGCACTCACGTAATCTGGTCTTCTGTTTTGGTAGTTTAGGTAGTATGCGTGTTCCCATACATCAATACCTAAAATTGGTGTCCCGCCACAACCAACACCTGGCATAAGAGGATTGTCTTGGTTAGGGCAACCACATACATCTAAGGATCCATCTTTAGCTACACACAAAAATGCCCATCCAGACCCAAATTGGGTTTTGGCGGCCGTAGCAAAAGTTTCTTTAAAAGCGTCAAAACTTCCAAAAGAAGCATCAATAGCTGCTGCTACTGCGCCTGTTGGTGCACCGCCACCCTCTGGAGACATTACTTCCCAAAACAAAGAGTGGTTGTAAAAACCGCCACCATTATTTCTTACTGCTTTGTTGTTCATGTCAAGGTTTTGAAGAATTTTTTCAATGCTATTTCCCTCCATGTCTGTACCCTTAATAGCTGCGTTGAGGTTGTTTGTATATCCTTGGTGATGTTTTCCGTGATGGATCTCCATGGTTCTTTGATCTATATTTGGTTCTAATGCATCGTGAGCATATGATAATTGTGGTAATTCAAAAGCCATAATATGTGTTTTTAAAATTATTGTTTTTTAAGCTATGCAAAGTTACACATTAAGGACTAATTATTGTGTTATAGAAATATTAAGGTTTTAATACCTCTTTAGAAAGCTTTTATTAGCCTCTACTTTTGCGTATTTTAGTGCAAAATATTGCGACTTGAAAAACAACCCACCCTTTTTAATTTATGATGCCGCAGCAGGCAGCGGTAAAACGTATACACTAGTGAGAGCCTACCTTGGTTTTTTGCTGGGCCAACAAAAAAACAATTATTACAGCTCCCTTTTAGCCCTTACCTTTACCAACAAGGCTGTTGCAGAGATGAAAGATCGCATCATTGAGAATTTAGTTGTCTTTTCTTCAATATCTTCTATTACTACACCACCACAGATGATGGAAGATCTAGCATCAGAGTTGCAAATAGGATTGCCCAAAATACAAACAAGGGCAAATGCAATTCTTATACACATATTACACAATTATGCAGGCTTTAGTGTAGAAACTATCGATAAGTTTAACCACCGCCTTATTCGAACTTTTGCAAAAGACCTCTCCTTGCCCAGTAATTTTGAGGTGGTGCTTGACCCAACGGTACTACTCACAGAAGCTGTAGACAAGCTTATAGATAAAACAGGGGTACACCAAGCCATCACAAAGGTCTTAGTTGACTTTGCTCTTGAAAAAGCAGATGATGACAAATCTTGGGATATTTCCAAAGATATTCTAAAGGCTGCAAAGCTTCTAAACAACGAAGATGATGCCCTACATCTCTCTGTTTTGAAAGACAAAACACTTTCAGACTTTGGAGATTTTAAAAAAGAGTTGCAGAAGCATAAACATCTTTGTGAAGAAATCATATCACAAGCAACCCATAAAGTTTCTGATATTTTAATTACACATGGCCTGGATAGAAACGCATTCTCAAGAGGCTCGTTTATTACCTTTATAGAAAGGTTAAAAAGTAAAGAGTACGCTAAGATAGAGTTTTCTGCCGCGTGGATACAAGACCTTGCACAAAAACCAATGTATAGCGCTACTTGGGCAAAAAAAAATGAGATCCTTGCAGCAATCATAGACAAAAACCAAGTGGTGTTTGAAGCCTTTGTTGCCACTGCACAAAAACAAGTAAATACCCTTAGGTTTGTAGCGGCTATTTTAAAAAACCTTACGCCGCTGTCTGTAATTAATTTGGTAAGTAAAGAACTTGCCACACTACAAGAGGAGCAAAACTTGGTGCCAATAGCGCAGTTTAACGCCTTGATTCATAAAGAAATAAAAGACCAACCCGCGCCCTTTATCTATGAGCGTTTGGGAGAGCGGTACAGTCATTTCTTTATTGATGAGTTTCAAGACACCTCTGTCATGCAATGGCAAAACATGATTCCTTTGTTAGACAACTCTTTATCTCAGGCACAAAGTTCAAAAGAAGGTTCGCTACTTTTAGTGGGAGATGTAAAACAAGCAATTTATAGATGGAGAGGAGGTAACCCAGAACAATTTTTATCTCTCATCCATGAAAAATCTGATTTTGACACCGTAGATCCCGTAGTAGAAAATCTCGAAAAAAATTACCGTAGTTTAAAAGAGATTATTTCATTTAACAATGATTTTTTCTCTTATGTAGCACAATACTTAGAAGATCCACAGCATGAAAAATTATATCTAGAGGGTAACAAACAGCAGAGTACAGAAAAGGTACATGGATATGTTAATTTAGAATTTATTGAAGCCCAAAATAAGGAAGAAAAAAATCAATTATACGCAGAAAAAACTCTTGCCATCGTTAAGCAACTAAACCAGAGAGGGTTTGCTTACAGTGATATTTGTGTATTAACCCGCAAGAAAGATGATGGGGTGTTTTTAAGCACCTATCTTATGGAACATGAAATAAGTGTTATTTCTTCTGAGACCTTACTTTTAGAAAACGCAGCTGTTGTTAAATGTATTTATAACACCATTTTACTAAGTGTACAACCCACAGATACACAAACCAAAATACGTGTGCTAGATTTCTTGCACGCTCATTTTAAAATAGCCATAGATAAACACTCCTTTTTCACCTCATTTTTGGAGAAAGGTGCCTTGTTGTCTAAAACACTAAAAAAATACAATATTGATTTCGACCTTCAGCAGGTCGTGCAAAAATCTTTGTATCAAGGGGCAGAGTATATTGTAAAACACTTTGGCTTAGATAAAATAGCAGATGCTTACTTGTATGGTTTTATGGATCTTGTTTTTGAATACCAACAAAAACCACAAGCAGACACCTTGGGTTTTATAGATTTTTGGGAAACAAAAAGACAGAAAGCTTCCATAGCCCTAGGAGAGAGCACTAACGGCGTTCGGTTTATGACTATCCACAAGGCCAAAGGTCTCGAGTTTCCCGCTGTGATATTTCCATATGCCAATGTAGAGCTCTACAAAGAGCAGGAACCCAAAACGTGGATTTCTGTGCCTGATACTTGGAGTCAAGACTTTGATCATACACTTATTAACTACAATAAAAACATTGCCACTTTTAACGATCAAGGGGCAGCTATTCATAAAAAAAGAAGGCAAACCCTAGCCCTAGATAATTACAACCTATTGTACGTAACCCTTACCCGCGCCGTAGAGCAGCTGTATATTATTACAGAGAGCCCTAAAAAAGTGAAAGATACCCTCAAAAATTTTCAACAGCTTTTTTCTGAATTTTTAAAACATAAGGGCAAGTGGGATGACGGCCAAAAGGTGTATACCTTCGGAAATTTTAGCCCTCAGACCTACGGTAAAATCAAACAAACCAGTACGCAGGTTTCCCCAAAGTTTATAAGTAGTACTCCTCAAGGGCATAATTTGCATATTATAAACAACACGGGTATTTCTTCAGATATCAATACAAAAGAGGCTATCGCAGAAGGAAATCTTTTTCATGACGCCATGCAGGAGATCAAACATCATGGTGATGAAGCTTTTGTTTTTCAAAAATTAAGGCGTTTAGCTATTATTTCAGAAGAAAAAATAGCCGCCTTACAACTAAAGGTGCAAACGGTATTACAAGAACCGGAGCTAGCCCCTTTATTTGATAATGATGTCCAGGTGTATAATGAGCGTGATATTATTACAAAGCAAGGACACACCCTAAGGCCAGATAGATTAAATTTTTACCCTCAAACCAACTCAGTAACAATTGTAGATTATAAAACAGGTACTCCAAGCTATGACCATGAAGATCAAATTAATGGCTATGCAAGCGCCCTTGCTGAGATGGGTTACAATGTTAAAGACAAAATTTTGGTCTATACAAACCAAACAATACTGATAAATAAAATCTAACTTTGTTTTTTTAAATTCATCGTAAACCACACATATGTACGGAAACATCAAAGAGCATTTACAAAAGGAAATTCAGGAAATTAAAGATAATGGTCTTTTTAAAACAGAACGAATCATCACTTCCCCTCAGGGCGCAGAAATCACTATCAATACTGGAGACACGGTTCTAAATTTTTGTTCTAACAACTACTTAGGGCTTTCTTCTCATCCACAGGTTGTTCAAGCGGCAAAAGATGCCATGGATACTCATGGTTTTGGAATGTCTTCAGTTCGTTTTATATGCGGCACCCAAGATATCCACAAAAAGCTAGAGTCTAAAATTGCAGATTTTTATGGTACTCAAGATACCATTTTATACGCAGCTGCTTTTGATGCTAACGGAGGAGTTTTTGAACCCATACTGGGTAAAGAAGACGCCATTATTAGCGATTCTTTAAACCATGCCTCCATTATTGACGGGGTGCGTTTGTGTAAAGCTGCAAGGTACAGATATGCAAACAACAACATGCAAGAGTTGGAGGATAGATTAAAACAAGCCAATGAAGATGGAGCTCGTTTTAAAATCATTGTAACAGATGGAGTGTTTTCTATGGATGGCATTGTAGCTTCTCTAGATAAAATTTGTGATTTAGCAGATGCCTATGACGCCCTTGTCATGATTGATGAGTGTCATGCCACTGGTTTTATTGGCCAAACAGGTAGAGGAACTCTTGAAGATAAAGCAGTGATGGGACGCATCGATATTATCACTGGAACTTTAGGAAAAGCTATGGGAGGCGCTATGGGAGGATACACCACGGGTAAAAAAGAAGTTATCGAGTTGTTGCGTCAACGCTCTAGGCCTTATTTATTCTCAAATTCTCTAGCCCCTGCAATTGTAGGTGCTTCTATAAAAGTATTTGAAATGCTCGAGAATGACACCTCACTGAGAGATACACTAGAAAACAACACCAATTACTTTAAAAAAGCGATGAAAGAAGCTGGATTTGATATTGTAGATGGAGACTCTGCTATTGTTCCTGTTATGTTGTATGATGCCAAGCTTTCACAGACCATGGCAAACATGCTACTGGAAGAAGGGATCTACGTAATAGGCTTCTTCTACCCAGTAGTACCAAAGGGAAAGGCTAGAATTAGAGTGCAGTTATCTGCAGCGCATACCAAAGCACATTTAGACAAGGCTATTGGTGCTTTTATAAAAGTTGGTGAGAAACTAGGGGTGATATAGCCTAAAATGATACAGAAAAGCACAAAATATCTTTATTTTAATTAAAATTTTAATAGATTTGTTTTTGTTAATAAAGTTTAACAACTTACTTTTGTAGCTAATATTATATATAAATAAACAAATTAATTATGAAACATCTTAAAAGTATCTTAGTTACTGCCCTAGTTATTATGGTAGTTGGCGTAACAAATGCTCAAGATAAAAACAATCCATGGGCTGTTGAGGTTGGTGTAAACGCTGTTGATACCTTTCCGGTAGGTCTTAGAGACGGGCAATCAGGTAAAGATGCTCAAAACGGAACTCTTTTTTCTGAATATTTTAATGCAAGAGATCATTACAATATCCTACCATCTGTATCAAGAGTTGCAGTAGGGTATTACCTAGGTGATGGATTTACAATGGGTTTTGCAGGTTCTGTAAACAAAATAGACAGGCTCGGTCGTGTTGAAATTGAAACAATGGCTTACTATGGTCTTGACGGAGAAATAAAATACAGTTTTAGAGAAATGCTTGGAAATGGTTGGATAGATCCTTCTATAGGTATTGGTGGAGGTTACACTTGGTTAGGTGATGCTAGATTTGGAACTGCCAACGGATTAGCGGGTGTTAAGTTCTGGATGTCAGAATCACTAGCAATCAACTTCCAGTCTACTTATAAGCATTCTTTTGAAGACTACGGAGCTAAGCATTTCCAACACTCAGTTGGTGTATTGTTTAAGTTTGGTGGAGTAGATACAGACGGTGATGGTGTGTATGATAATGATGATGCTTGCCCAGAGACTGCAGGTCTTGCACAATTTAACGGTTGTCCAGATACAGATCTTGACGGTGTAGAAGACAAAGAAGATACGTGTCCAAACACTCCAGGTCTTACTGAATTTAACGGTTGTCCAGATACAGATGGTGATGGTGTTGCAGATCCACAAGATGCATGTCCTACTGTTGCAGGTCTTGCCTCTATGAATGGTTGTCCAGATGCTGATGGAGACGGTGTTACTGATGCTGAGGATGCATGTGCTACTCAAGCCGGTGACAAAGCTAACAAAGGATGTCCATGGCCAGATAGTGATAACGATGGTGTTTTAGATAAAGACGATGAGTGCCCTGAAGTTGTTGGTACTGTTGCAAACAAAGGATGCCCAGAGGTACCTCAGTTAACAATGGAGATCATGAAAGAATTGAATGATATGTCAAAAACTATATTGTTTGATATTGGAGAATCTACTGTACATGCAGATTCTTATGACACTCTTCAAAACATGAAAGATATCATGAGTATGTACTCAGATGCTTCTTTTGTAGTTACTGGTTACACAGACAACACTGGTAGCGATGCAAAAAACCAAACACTTTCTGAAGAAAGAGCAATGGCTGTGAAAAACTACTTAGAGTCAATAGGACTTGCTGCAGGTAGATTATCTACAGAAGGTGCTTCAACTTCTAATCCAGTTGCTTCAAACAATACAAGAGCTGGTAGAAAACAAAACAGACGTGTAGAGATTTCTTCTAAGGAATAATCTACCTCAAATAAATAAAAGAAAACGCCTCCTTTTTAGGGGGCGTTTCTTATTTTTATAACATGCATACTTTTCTTGAACAAACCATTGAATACCTTACTAAAAAACACGGTTCTTTATCACAGCTCACTATTATTCTTCCAAGTAAAAGAGCAGGAGGATTTCTTCTAAACCACCTAAAAAAGCAAGCCCTTCACACAAGCTTTGCCCCTAAAATTATTAGCATAGAAACATTTATTGAAAATGTTTCTGACCTACATATCATTGACCCAACTGCATTGCTATTTAAAAGTTATGAAGCCTACCTTAAACTAGATAGTATTCCAGAGAAAGAAAGTTTTGATACCTATAGCTTATGGGCAACGACATTACTAGGAGATTTCAATGAGATTGATCGCTATCTTTTAGATACTCATTCGTTTTTTAATTATCTGAACGATATTCAAGATTTAAATCACTGGTATCTTAGAGAAGATAGAACCCCATTAATAGAAAAATACCTCGCTTTTTGGAATAGCCTTCAAGAATTTTACAAGATTCTTAAAGAAAGCTTACTCAAAGATCATCAAGGCTATCAAGGCCTTGTGTATAGAAAAGCGGCCGAAGACATTTCTCATTACTTAGAGGCTAATCAAGATACCAAGCATGTTTTTATTGGGTTTAATGCACTTAATACCGCAGAGCAGCACCTATTTCAAGAACTTCTAGAACTAGATCAAAACGAGGTTATTTGGGACACAGACAGCTATTTCTTTGAAGATACTGCCCATAGTGCATCTTTATTTTTAAGAGGGTATAAAAAAAATTGGAAGTATTACCAAAAAAACCCTTTCACCAGTATTGCTAGTAATTTCAATAAACCAAAGGCATTCTCATTTGTTGGAGTCCAAAAAAACATAGGCCAAGTCAAATATGTAGGCAATCTTTTGGCCACATATACCAAAGAGCAACTAGCCCAAACAGCAATTGTTTTGGCAGATGAAACCCTTTTAGTTCCTTTATTACATTCACTGCCAAATAATGTAGATCAAGTAAATATCACCATGGGTGTGGCATTAAAAACGATGCCTTATGCAACTTTTTTTGAAATTCTGTTTACAGTAAAAGTGAAACCTGCAGGCAGTTACTACTATAAAGATGTACAATCTATTTTAAGCCACCCTTTTATAAAACAGATTATGGTAAGTGCAGGCGTTATGTTGGCTCAGATTAAAAAAGAGAATATAACCCATAGTACCCAAGAGTATTTGCTGTCAATTTCAGACCCAAAAGATCATGAGGTATTACAGCTGTTATTTCAAGATTGGGGCCTTGATAGTAGTATAGCCATTGCCTGTTGTAATACACTTCTCAAGCGTGCCACCCTTCAAAGTCAAAGCGCTATTGAGGAGGTTTCTGTATCTCACCTGCAAGAGATTTTTTTGAAAATTGCTGCTCTTAACGATTCCTACAGCTATATAACCTCACTTAAAACAGTGCAACAGCTTTACAGAGAACTAATAGCAAATACAACGCTAGATTTTAAGGGAGAGGCTTACCAAGGGCTTCAAATTATGGGTGTTTTAGAGTCAAGAGTGTTAGACTTTAAAAATGTAATAATGACCTCTGTAAATGAAGGGACTTTACCCTCCGGAAAATCAAACGCCTCTTTTATTACCTATGATTTAAAAAAGCAATATAAACTGCCAGGTTTTACAGAAAAAGATGCGATTTATACCTATCATTTCACCCATTTATTACATAGAGTAGAAACAGCTACTCTATTATACAATACACACTCAGAGGGACTTAATACAGGTGAGAAAAGTAGATTTTTATTACAACTTGAAGTGGCTAATGAGGCCAATCATACAATCACCCAAACCACTGTAAGCCCAAGGGTAGCTATAGCTCAAAAAACACTAGCACACATAAAAAAGACGCCAAAGATATTGGAGCGTTTGCAAGAAATAGCCTCTGGAGGGTTTTCTCCTTCCTCTCTTACCAGTTATATACGCAACCCTATAGATTTTTACTTGCAGAAAATTTTAAAAATAACAGAACAGCAAGAAGTAGAAGAAACAGTGGCTGCCAGCACCCTTGGAACCATCGTACACGACACCCTTGAGGTCTTGTATACCCCCTTTGTATCTAAGGTGTTATCTGTTGCAGATTTAGAGAGTATTTATCCTAAAATTACAGCACAAATTACGATACAGTTTACAAAAAGCTTTAAGGGAGGAGATTTCTCTAGAGGTAAAAACTTGCTCATATTTGAAGTTGCAAAAAAGTATGTGTCCAATTTTATTGATTTTGAAATCAAAGAGGTAAAAGCGGGAAATGAAATTATTATTAAAGCTCTTGAACAAGAAGATTTGTTCATAGATCTAGAAGTTCCTGGATTGGATTTTCCAGTACGTGTTTGCGGCAAGGTAGACCGCATAGATAAATACAATGGTGATTTGCGTATTATTGATTACAAAACAGGCAAAGTAGAGCAAAAAGATCTGGTGGTTTCGCACTGGGAAAAAATCAGGGAAGAATACTCCTTTAGCAAAGCATTCCAAATACTAACCTACGCGCTTATTTACAATAATACAGTGCCAATTACCCAGGTATATGGAGGGATTATTTCTTTTAAAAACTTAGGTGGTGGGTTTTTAAAATTTGGGGTTAAAGAGCAATCTAAAAAAGACCATGTTATCACTCAACAAACCCTTGAGTTATTTAAAGAACAGCTGGTGTCCCTTATTCAAGAAATATGTGATATGACCATTGATTTTAAAGAAAAAGAAGTGTAATGCGCATAAACACAAACCAAGTACTAGCTCCTTTAAACGCTTCACAAAAACCTATTGTGTATGATGCCTACTATAAGAATAACGATAAGGCAAAGGCTATCGTAATTTTTTGTCATGGTTATAAAGGGTTTAAAGATTGGGGTCCTTGGCATTTGGTAGCCAATGCTTTTGCACAGGCAGGATTCTTTTTTCTGAAATTTAATTTCTCCCACAATGGAGGAACTGTAAAACAGCCCATTGATTTTCCAGATCTAGAGGCTTTTGCACAAAATAATTACTCCTTAGAGCTTGAGGATGTAGATAGAGTGTTAGATTTTATTTGCACAAGTACTACATATAAAAACCAGATAGATATTTCAAAAATTAATCTAATTGGCCACAGTAGAGGGGGTGGTATTGTGCTTATTAAAGCTCAAGAAGACCCAAGAGTAGCAAAAGTGGTTACCTGGGCTGGAGTGAGTGACTACAGAGCGCGTTTCCAAGAAAACACCCCAGGATTTTTAGAGTTTAAAAAACAAGGAGTGTATTATGTGCAAAACGGAAGAACAAAACAGCAAATGCCTCACTACTGGCAGTTTTACACCAATTTTATAGAAAATAAAAAGCGACTAACTATCAAAAGAGCAGCTCAAGAATTACTAAAACCCCTGTTACTTATTCATGGAGATTTGGACAATACAGTGCCCTTGCAAGAGGCCCAAAATTTACACCAATGGAGTAGTTTTAGCGAGCTTTTTATAACCCCAGAAGCTAACCATGTTTTTAATGGTAAACATCCCTACCCCCAAAGTAGTATGCCAAAGGCACTTACTAACGTTGTAGCAAAAACAATTTTATTTTTAAGCGATTTGTAAAGCCACTTTTAATCTTATTATTTAAATTGCAATAAAAATTAAGCATTATGAAAAATCTCTTTTATATAATTATAGCCCTATTGATTATCTCCTGTGAAACCGATGAGAACGGGTGCCCTGGAGAACTTACATTAACCGCTAATTTATTGGAGGCAGAGGTGCGTTACACTGCAGTTTCAAATGTTGAGAATTGTTTAGCGTACAAAGATGCACTCACCCAGTATATTGATTGTTCTAATTTACTTGCAGATTTTGAGAAAGATATATATCGTGAAATTGTTGCTTTTTTACCCTGCTCAGACAATGAAAACTCACTGTCTTTACAAGGAAGATGGAATTTAACTTCTATTGTCAATGCAGGTGGCCCCGTAGATTTAATAGCAACCTGTGCAAATGAAAATTACATCACTGCAACTGCTAGTTCTGGGACGGTATATTTTCATTTTAATGAAGATCAAAATGGCAACTCTGTACCTTGTTTTGTAAGCGATACAGATAATTTTACCTATACAAATTTTCCAGAAGGTTCTAGCCAGTTTGTATTCACTACAGAATCTGGCGAGGTCCTAGCGGGGATATTGATAGAATTTGGAACTGAGTTATCTATAACCGATAATGATGATATTCTACTATTTACAAAGCAGTAAAAACTATTTTAAACAGCTCCCAATACAAAACCCTTACAGAAATGTGAGGGTTTTCTGTATCAAGGTTGTATCACACCTCTTTTCCCTTTTAGTTATATTTGTTTAAAACAAAAATAGTATGCAAGAGTTGTTTCAGATATGCGTAGATATATTAAGATGGATAGCAAGTAAGACAGGCATAACATATGAAGAGGCAAATATTTGGATATTTGTTATTATTCATCCCCTATTAACACTTTGGTTATTGATAAGAAATAGTATTCTAAAAAAGAGATTACAAGAAAAGTAACCCTCAAGTGTTCACCATTCCTAGAACAAATATATGGAGCAAAATAGCTTGTTAAAAAAGAAAAAACATAAAAGTCTGTCAATTTTTAGTAGTTTTATGCTGTTCTTTGAGTTGTATAGATAAAAGTAGTGTAAGCCTTTTAGAAGGTTTCACAACTGGCTAGCCCCCATAGACCATAAAAAAAGCAACACCGACAAGATGTTGCTTTTAAGTGGAGAATATCGGATTCGAACCGATGACCCTTTGACTGCCAGCCAAATGCTCTAGCCAACTGAGCTAATCCCCCTTTTTTGTTTTTTTTACTCGTGCTCTTTTAATATGAGAAGCGGTTTTGTGGTAAAAAATTGTTCTTTTAAAATAACCTCACTTTGGCGTAGTAACTTTTTAAAAAATCCGCCGGTATCTTTTCTTCTCAAAACACACAACATTTCTGGTTGTAATGTATTAAAATGCTCTACAATTCCTTGAAATACCGTTGCGTTTTCTGAGGTAACTTCTCTTTGGGCTAAAACCTTTAACTCTGGCTTTATCTCTCTGTTATTACCTGAGGTGTCTGGAGTGACTACTTGCAGTAAATCCAGCTTTGCATGAAACATATCTATAAGCGATTTTAATGTTTGTGATGCTTTGGTGGTTTCTATTTTAGAATTTTTAAAGGCAAATAAAATTGTATCCAGTTTTCTAAAAAGATAGTTTGGTGGTACTATAAGTAAAGGGATGTTTGTTTGGCGAATTATTTTTGTAGTTACCTTTCCTAAATAGACCTCATCTTTAATCTCAACACTTTGAGGAGATAGCACTATTACATCTATTTTAAGACTCTTTGAGAGCTGAGACACCCCTTCAAAAATATCTCCGCTGATGGTCTTAGAGACTACTTGAACATCTTTGGTGCTTACATTTTCTAACACCTCTTTTAGAATAAGCTCTGTGGCGAGTGTTTTGATACAAGTAACATAAATGCGGGCATTGGTCATGGCAGCAAAACTAGTTGCATACCTTAGATTGTTAATGCCATTTTCGATAGATCCAATAGGAACAAGAATGTTTTTCATAAAGAAATTTTAAGAGCACAAAAGTACAACTATTCTATTTGTTAATTTAGCTTATTTGGCTTAATAACTATAGTTGGTTAGAGAGCACCAACAAGGGTTTTGAAGTATGAAACTCTTTTTTTAGCACTACAGTTTTACCCCATAATTTTTTAAAGAAGCCTCGTTTTCTTCTAATAACACATACCATATCTGGATCATGACTTTGGAAATGCTCTAATACTCCTTGAAATGTAGATGCATTTTCACTTTTGATATATGAAGTTTGTAGCTTTTTAAGTTTCTTGCTCACACGCTGCATCTCTGGAGTACATTCTGGGGTTGTAACGTGTAATAATTTTATTTCAGATCCGAAATGGATTAAGAAACTCTTGAGGGGCTCCAAGGTACTTTTATATTTAAAATTTCCGTCCTTAAAGGCCATTAAGATACTCTCAGGACCTTTAAACACATCACCCTCTGGTACAATAAGAGCTGGAATGTTTGTGTTTTTAATTAAGTTACCCGTGGTTTTTCCTAGATATACTTCTTCTCTGATACTATTAGATCTGGGTGAAAGCACCATAAGGTCTACCGGGACATATTTATTAAAACGTACGAGTGTTTCCAACACACTTCCTTTTATAGGGTGTGCAATTACGGTAATTCCTTTTTTATCTACTTTAGCCAACACCTCCTGCAACCTGTTTTCGCAATCTTCCTTGATAATAGCATTTACCTTAGCAAGTCCCCCAACTTTTGAGAGTTCTCTAAAGGCAGAAAAAACATACACATAGGCATCTACATGGTAGGCAAGATCTATAGCATACTGTAAATTTCCTACAGCATTATCATTGGATCCAATAGGAACTAATATATTTTTCATAGAATTGGTATATTTAAAAAATGGGAACAAAATTACATTTTAATTATGATTAGAAAGGCTAAAGAATCAGAAATCATTCAACTGGTTGCTGTCACTAAGTTGTGTGCCGCCCATTTAATTTCAAAAAACATTTACCAATGGAACCAACACTATCCTAACATAAAGGCCTTTGAGCAGGATTATAATAGAGGAGAATTATACGTTTTATATGTCCAAGACACCTTGGTGGGCTGTATAACAATATCTAGTAAAAAAGACCCAGAGTACGATGCTATTTCTTGGGGAACCCAAGACACAAAACAATATTATATCCATAGGCTAGCCATTTCGCCAGCATTTCAAAAACAAGGGCATGCAAGAAAACTAATGGATTTTGCTGAATCATTTGCAAAAGAAAACCAGGCACTCTCAGTAAGACTAGATACCTTTAGTCAAAACAAACGCAACCAGCAATTCTATGAAAATAGAGGATATCAACGCCTTGGTAATATATATTTTCTAAATCAAAGTCAGCATCCTTTTTATTGCTATGAACTTGTTTTATAGTGTACTTTTACTCTTGTAATGATTGATATTTCTTTTAAGCGTATCCAACAGTTAGCCATACCCGCTATAATTGCAGGTATAGCAGAACCAATTTTATCAAGTACAGACGCGGCAGTGGTTGGTAACATCCCTGATTTTGGAACAGAATCTTTAGCGGCCGTTGGGATTGTTGGTGTATTTTTATCTGCCCTTATTTGGATTTTAGCTCAAACAAGAAGTGCCATAAGCGCTATTGTATCCCAAAATGTTGGCGCAGGAACTCTAGCAGATTTAAGAAGCTTTCCGGCCCAGGCTATCTTTTTTAATATTTTATTGAGCCTTGTAGTGTTGGGTTCTACCTATTTTTTTGTCGAGGAAATTTTCACACTCCTCAATGCAAAGGGCATGATTTTAGACCTAAGTATAGCCTATTACAACATCAGGGTTTGGGGCTTTCCCTTAACCCTGTTCACCTTTGCTGTTTTTGGACTCTTTAGGGGGTTACAAAACACTTTTTGGCCCATGATAATTGCCGCCATTGGTGCTGGTGTAAATATTGGACTTGATTTTATATTTGTATATGGCTTTGATAATTTTATTGCTCCTATGGGTGTTGTTGGCGCGGCTTGGGCAAGTTTAGTGGCTCAGGGTATCATGGCGCTATTATCTTTATACCTGGTATTAAAAAAAACTCAGGTGTCTTTACGTTTAGTGTTTCCGTTACATCCTCAAATTAAGCGCCTTGTTATCATGTGCGCTAATTTATTTTTGCGCTCTATTGCTTTAAATGTTGCCCTTATACTTTCCACAAGAGAGGCTGCAGGACTTGGTAAAGAGTATGTTGCGGTACATACCATTGCTATGAATATTTGGCTGTTTACAGCCTTTTTTCTAGACGGCTACGGCGCTGCCGGAAATATTCTTGGAGGCAGGCTCCTGGGAGCAAAAAACTACCTCTCTCTCTGGAAATTAACCAAAAGAGTAACCTTGTATAATACCCTTGTTGCAATGGTTTTAATCTTTGCTGGGTTGCTGTGTTACAACTATGTAGGGCTTATTTTCAACAAAGATCCTTTGGTGCTTGGGATATTTACAGGCATGTTTTTTATGGTTTTAATTAGTTTGCCTTTTAATGCTGTAGCATTTACACTTGATGCTATTTTTAAAGGCCTGGGTGAAATGGCCTATCTAAGAAATGTATTGTTGGGGTCTACTTTTTTAGGGTTCCTCCCTATACTGTTACTCTCAAACTATATGGAGTGGGGGCTTATAGGTATTTGGGGAGCAATAATTGTATGGGTAGGATGGAGAGCATTGGCTTTAATTATCAAGTACCGCAAGAAGTATTTACCCTTGGCACTTGAAACACAAAAAGAGCTTATTTAACACAAAATTAAGTCACATTAGGGAACATACTTGATTACTTTTGTAAAAAAATTGAATTATATGAGCGATTTTCATGCCTTAAAAATATCACAAATAAAACAAGAAACACCTACCTCTGTAGCTGTTACTTTTGAAGTTCCTCAAGCGCTTAAAACTTCCTTTAGTTTCTCGGCAGGGCAATATATTACTTTAAATCATACTATAAATGACCAACAAGTAAGACGAGCTTATTCTATTTGTAGTTCACCCTCAAGTGGCGAGCTTACCGTTGGTATTAAAAAAGTAGCTAATGGTACTTTTTCTGTCTATGCGAACGACCAATTGACCGTGGGTGATGTTTTGCAGGTTATGCCCCCACAAGGAACATTTACTCTAGAATCTAACTTGCAACAGGGACAACATATTGCTGCTTTTGCGGCAGGGAGTGGGATTACCCCGGTGCTCTCTATAGCCCAAGCAGTATTAGAGCAGGAGTCTAACAGCAGTTTTTTATTGGTGTACGGAAATCAAACAAAGCAGCAAGCAATGTTTTATGAGACTATTGAGCAATTAAAAACTCAATTTCCAGACCGATTTTTTGTAGAATATATTTATAGCCGCTCTCAAGAGATTAATGCCGCTCGAGGTCGTATTGATAAAAACGTTGTGAGCTATTACCTAACCAACAAGTACAAACAAACTTCTTTTAAAGACTTTTATTTATGTGGCCCCCAGGCCATGATTGATGAGGTTTCAAACACTCTTGTTGCCTCTGGAGTTTCAAAAAGCCACATTCATTTCGAACTTTTCACCACCTCACAAGCAGCAGTTCCAGAGACAATAAAAGAGGGTACAACGTCAATTTCTATTATCGTTGATCAGGTCACAGAGCAATTTACCATGGCTCAAAATAAAACCATTCTAGAGGCAGCGTTAGAAAAACAATTGGATGCTCCCTACTCATGTCAAGGTGGTATTTGTAGCTCTTGTATTGGTAGAGTTACCCAAGGAAAAGCCCAGATGCGCCAAAATCAAATCTTAACAGATAGTGAGGTTGCTGAAGGACTTGTACTTACCTGTCAAGCACACCCTATTACTCCAACAGTGGTTGTTGACTATGATGATATCTAGAAAATTATTATTGTAATAAAGACAGTACCTTTTCAATAATAGCGCTAGGAGAAATCGTTTCTATGGCCTTCTCATATCCATCAGGATAGCTATTGCCATACACTGAACTTGGCACTAAAGGGTATTTTATTCTATCAGCGAGGAGTTGATTTTTTGCCTCTTGGTTAAAAGGAGCAAAACCCAAAGCTGGATGTGTAACTCCCCAAATGGTAAGCACAGGGATATCATACAAAGCAGCAAGATGTCCATTACCACTATCCATGGCTAGCATTAGATCAAGGTTTGATATAAGCTCCAGCTCTTGAGTAAAGGTAAGTTTCCCTGCAATGTTTGTGACTCCTTGTAAATTCTCAGCAAGCTTGTCTAGTCGTGCTATTTCTGTAGGGCCTCCACCAAATAAAAAAATAGTATACTCTCCAGAGTTGCTTAACTGGGTGATCACTTGTTTTATTAGATCAGTCGGGTATGCTTTTGCTTTGTGGGCCGCAAAAGGAGCAATACCAATATACTTTTTGGAGCTAAGTCCTATAAGTTTTTGTGTCTTTACAGACAGCACTTTTCTTGCAGGATATTGGTGTTTTGTTAGATCAATAGTAAAACCTAGTGCAGCAAAAACATCGGCATACCTCTGATGGGTTTTTTTAAGAGCCTTTAGTTTGCCCCCTTTGGCTCGTGTAAGTTTCTTTTTATCACCTCTTGCTTTATCTATACTTGCTGTTTTTAGGCCTCTAAGCCATAAAAAAGACCTAATTATTTTAGATCTCAAAACATTATGGGTGTCTGCAACGCAAGTAATATCTAACTCTTTAGCCTCTTTAGTTAGTTGAAATAAACCTAAAAATCCTTTGTGCACACCCTTTAAATCTGCAGGCAATACCCTTACGTTTTTTAGGTCTTTAAACAATGGAGCTAAAAATCCTTTGGTCACTACTGTAATGTGGAGTGTTGGGTATGTTGCTGTTAGCACCCGTAAAACAGGAACCAACATTGCCACATCTCCCAGGGCCGAAAGGCGAATTACCAAAATGTGTGCAGCGGTTTTCAATATAATTTACTTAGGTAAAAAAAGATTTATTTTTGCCCTCTCAATACTGGATTTAGCTCATCATCGTTATACATTTTCATTTGCTTGTATACCTTCATGTACTTATCTCCTGTTTTGATATCATGCAGTAATTGATCTATAGCAGTACTCAAATCAACGCGTTGTTCTAGCAATATGTCAAGCTTTGTTTGACATGTATCGCGATGGCTTTTTGAAGCATCGCCCCTGGTAGCCTCCTGATGCATATGAAATACTTTTAAGGCCAAAATAGAGAGTCTGTCTACTCCCCATGCTGGGCTTTCTGTGTTGATTGTTGCATTTTGGTTTGCTGCAACATCTTTATTTTTATCTAAAAAATAACTGTCTATGTACTCTACCATATCTGTACGATCTTGATTACTAGCATCAATTTTACGTTTTAAAGTGAGTGCTGCTACAGGATCAATTTGAGGATCACGAATGATATCTTCATAGTGCCATTGAACGGTGTCAATCCAACATTTACGGTACAATAAGTGCTCTAATAAATGAGTTTCTTTTGAGTAACTATTTGTAAAGGGTTGGTCTACGGTATTTATAATGTGATAGGTGTCTATTACTTGCTTGAAAACAGAGTTTGCAATTTCGCTAAAATTCATGGGAACTATGGTATAAAGTGTTAATATATAGACTACAAAGGTATCATAAATTTTTTATTGCATATAGGCAAACACAAAGGGTTTTAACAGCGCATTAAAGAGTATACAAACCCTATTCTAGCCATGGCAAAACCAACACTAGTAACAAAATTGACCACAAAAATAGTTCATTAAACACCCGGCGATTTTTTGATGTTCCAGACTCGATATAATTTGAGGTAATAGCTGCTAAGGGGGCAAAAAGGAAGAATAGCTCACTACCGTTTTTTTGCGTTTTGATTAAAATAATACCAAAACTAATAAGGGCAATGAGTAATATGGTAACGGCAGAGGGCCTTTCTTTTTTTGATAAAGCGGCTAGTTTTGAGAGTCTGGCCATACCCATCCAAAGCAGCACTCCTAACAAAAAAGTAGTTGTAATAATAAGCTCTTTATTTGCATAGGCACTTAGGTCAAAATCTATTTGAGGGAACCATTGATATAGCCAAGTGTAAGAATCTGTAACCAAAAGTTGATATGCCACAGCAATACTTGAGATGCCTACAAACCCTAGAATTGGAATAAAAATATAGGGTAGCTTAAATTTAGTTTTATTAGTAATTGCGGGGTACAGCGCCAAAAAAAATAAAATAGCCCATCCATAACAAAAAGAGGCTAAAGTGATGTACATAGTGGCATCAAATATTTTTTTTACGGTATTTTTTTCTGTGGTTAAACTTAAAATCCTCCTTGTGGCCAGAAGCACGAAAATATTTGCTAAAATAAGTTGTGGAGATTTATACACCTGAGGGACTAGTAACACAAAAAACACAAACAATAAAATAGCAAAGGTGTTATTTTTTGTAACATTATTTTTTCTGATGATAAAATCCAACAATAAAACTGCAAATACCATTAAAAAAATTAGGATTCCCTCAGTGCCCAAAGAATCCAGCCCAAGTGATAGCTCTTGGCTAGTTAAAAATCTAAGAAAATACCCAATTATTATGGCAATACTAAGAAGTATGTAATTTATGGGTTTAGATTTACCGAAAAAGCTTGTGAGCATATGGGGTATTTTATACTTTTGTAAAATAAAATTAAAGATATGGCTTTAAGAGATATTTTCTACGCAATTCAAGAGTTTACAGAAGAAGTTTTATTTGCTCCTTTTAACGCACTAAGAGCCTTAGAGCTTGAAAACTGGACTGCAGCAAATGTGATGAACTGGTTGTTTATGCTTATTGGATCTGTAGCATTTGTATATTGGATGATTCAGTTAAAGAAATTTAATGACAACAATGAAGAAGACACCTCTTCTACATCACATTCTTATCTTGGGGGAGATAATTAATACCCTAAGTACTTTAGTATAAATCAAAACCAATATCGGTTCTGAAATTCATCCTACTGAAAGATAGTTTTTCTATATTTTGATAGGATTTTTTTATTGCTTTTTTGTAATCTACATCCATAGATGTAACAGCAATAACACGACCTCCACTTGTGACAACCGCACCGTCTTTCATAGCCGTTCCTGCATGAAATACGATAGAATCTAAGACAGTCTCAAGACCAGAAATCACAGCTCCTTTTTCATAAGCCTCAGGATAGCCGCCAGAGACCAACATAACAGTTGCAGCAGCTCTAGGGTCTAACTCAAAATCTAAGGCAGGTAGGCTTTGCTTGAAGGTGGCTTCAAATACATCTACCAAATCTGTTTTAATTCTAGGCAAAACCACTTCAGTTTCTGGATCCCCCATACGCACATTGTATTCAATTACAAAAGGATCATCACCCACTTTAATTAAACCTATAAACACAAAACCTTTGTAGTCTATATTCTCTTTTTGCAAGCCCTCTACGGTAGGGATTACAATACGGTGTTCAATTTTTTGCATCAAGGTGTCATTGGCAAAAGGTACTGGAGAAATAGCCCCCATACCTCCTGTGTTTAGTCCTGTGTCTGCTTCCCCGATGCGTTTGTAATCTTTTGCTGTAGGTAATATTTTATAGTTTTTGCCATCTGTTAGCACAAAAACACTAAGTTCTATCCCGTCCAAGAATTCTTCAATGACAACCGTGTTACTGGCAGCACCAAATTTTCCGCCCAACATATCTGCCAATGCCTGTTTTGCCTCATTTAAATCTTGAATGATTAACACCCCTTTTCCTGCTGCAAGCCCATCTGCCTTTAATACATAGGGCGCCTTTAGGGTTTCTAAAAACTTTTTCCCCTCAGCTAATGTTTGTGGAGTAAAACTTGCATATCCTGCCGTTGGAATATTATGAGCCATCATAAATTCTTTGGCGCGCTGTTTACTTCCCTCCAGCAAAGCTCCTTTTTGAGAGGGACCAATAATTTGTACTTTCTGTAAACCAGGTGTAGCCGCAAAATAATCTACAATGCCCTTAACAAGAGGATCTTCTGGACCTACAACTACCATATCAATAGCATTTGTTAATACACATTGCTCTATGGCTGCAAAATCTGTAACAGATAGGCTGATATTTTTTGCAATAGCAGCAGTACCCGCATTTCCAGGTGCTACAAAAAGATTTTTACAACGCTTACTTTTTGCCAATTGATAGGCAAAAGTATGTTCTCTACCTCCAGATCCTAAGACTAATATATTCATGAAATATAGATTTTATGCATCACAAAAATAGGCTCTTTTTTGAGGCTAAGAAAATTATTTTTAGCATGAAATTGTTTTTTTGGTTTAATATATAAAAATACCGCACAACTTATTTTATCCCTTGAAGCAATACGGGTTAATTATAGATATTTCTCATTCATGGAATCCATTTATTTTTTAGTTAAAATTGATTAAATTTGCTGCCTTAAACAATTCACAGTTATACTAACAAGCTTCCTTTTTAGGAAACTTAATTACTCGCAACCGCGATTTTGTAAGATGAGCACAAAATTTAAAGAATATAAAGGATTAGACCTCCCAAAACTTGGAGAAGAAATACTCGATTTCTGGAAAGAAGAACAAATTTTCGAGCAGAGTATTTCCATTCGTGAGTCAGCGGCCCCTTTTGTGTTTTTTGAAGGACCTCCATCTGCAAATGGATTGCCGGGGATTCATCACGTTATGGCTCGTGCAATAAAGGATATTTTTTGCCGCTATAAAACTCAAAAAGGTTTTAAGGTAGATCGTAAAGCAGGATGGGATACTCATGGGTTGCCCATAGAGCTTGGCGTAGAGAAACAACTTGGGATCACCAAAGAAGATATTGGTACAAAAATTTCTGTAGAAGAGTATAACACCGCTTGTAGAAAAGCAGTAATGAAATATACAGATGTCTGGAACAAAGTAACCCAAGGGTACGGATATTGGGTAGATATGCAGGATCCCTATGTTACCTACAAGCCAAAATACATGGAGAGTGTGTGGTGGCTTTTAAAACAGATATACAATAAAGACTTATTATATAAAGGGTATACCATACAACCCTATTCTCCGAAGGCAGGAACCGGCCTAAGTAGCCATGAGTTGAACCAGCCTGGAACCTACCAAGATGTAACAGACACCACCGTAGTGGCTCAGTTTAAAGCGGTAGCAGATACCTTGCCAGATTTTTTAAAGAAGTTTGACCACCTGCATTTTCTTGCCTGGACAACTACTCCTTGGACATTGCCTTCAAACACCGCCTTAACTGTTGGAGCAAAAATTGAGTATGTGATTGTTTCAACCTTTAATCAATACACCTTTGAGCCAACTCATGTAATTCTTGCTAAAAACTTGGTTGCAAAACAATTTACCGGAAAATACGAGCAAACTCAAGATGCTACTGTTGTATCAAATTACTCTAAAGAAGATAAAAAAATCCCGTACTTTATTGCTGCCCACTGTAAAGGAAGTGATTTATTAGAAATTAGGTATGAGCAGTTGCTAGATTATGCAACACCAGATGCTGGAGTAGCAGATGCATTTAGGGTTATCGCGGGAGATTTTGTAACCACAGAAGACGGAACTGGTATTGTACATACAGCCCCAACTTTTGGTGCAGATGATGCCATGGTGGCCAAACAAGCCAATCCGCAGGTGCCTCCTATGTTGGTCAAAGATGCCAATGATAATCTGGTACCTCTTGTAGATCTCCAAGGAAAGTTTAGACCAGAGCTTCAAGAATTTGCTGGTAAGTATGTAAAAAACGAGTATTATGATGATGGCCAAGCTCCAGAGAAATCTGTAGATGTAGAACTTGCTATTAAACTTAAAATAGAAAACAAGGCTTTTAAAGTGGAGAAGTATGTGCATAGTTACCCTAACTGTTGGCGCACAGATAAACCTATATTATATTACCCACTAGACTCTTGGTTTATTAAAGTGACCAACTTTAAAGACCGCATGCATGAGTTAAATAAAACCATTAACTGGAAACCAAAAGCAACTGGAGAAGGGCGTTTTGGAAATTGGCTGGCCAATGCCAATGATTGGAATTTATCCCGCTCCCGCTACTGGGGGATTCCTCTCCCTTTATGGCGCTCAGAGGATGGCACAGAAGAGATTATTATTGGGAGTATAGAAGAGTTGAAAACCCAAATGCAGAAGGCCGTCACAGCAGGGGTGTTAGAAAAAGATATTTACCAGGATTTTGTTGTGGGTGATTTCTCCCAGGAAAATTACAACAAAGTAGATCTTCATAAAAACATAGTAGATAACATTGTCTTAGTTTCTGCTACCGGAAAACCAATGCATCGGGAGTCAGACTTAATTGATGTGTGGTTTGATTCTGGCGCTATGCCTTACGCTCAGTGGCATTACCCATTTGAAAACAAAGAAAAAGTAGAAAACACGTGGCGTAAAGCAGATTTTATAGCAGAAGGAGTAGATCAAACACGTGGGTGGTTTTATACACTTCATGCCATTGCTACCATGATTTTTGATGATGTTGCTTATAAAAATGTAGTGAGTAACGGGTTGGTCTTAGATAAAAACGGACAAAAAATGTCTAAACGCCTAGGGAATGCTACAGACCCTTTTGAAACTTTAGAAAAGTATGGCCCTGATGCAACACGCTGGTACATGATTAGCAATGCCAATCCTTGGGATAACCTTAAGTTTGATATCGATGGTATTGCAGAGGTACGTAACAAGTTCTTTGGCACCTTGTACAACACCTATAATTTCTTTGCTCTATACGCCAATTTAGATGGTTTTAATTACAGTGAGCCAGCTATTGATTCAGAAAAACGTCCAGAAATTGACCGTTGGATATTAAGTGAGCTCAACACACTTATTCTAAGGGTAGACCAAGCATTTGCTGAGTATGAACCTACCAAAGCAGCAAGGGCAATACAAAATTTTGTGGGAGAAAATTTAAGTAACTGGTTTGTACGCTTAAGTAGAAGACGCTATTGGAAAGGAAGTTATGGGGAAGATAAAATATCTGCCTACCAAACCCTGTTTACTTGTTTAAAAACCATCGCCAAATTGGGCGCTCCAATAGCTCCATTTTTTATGGACAGGCTATATAAAGATTTAGTGGCCGTTGTCTCAAAAGATGATGTGAAAACATCTGTTCACTTAACTGATTTTCCAGTTGCAAACACGGCACTGATTGATAGCGCCTTGGAAGCTAGAATGCAAAAAGCTCAAACTATTTCCTCTTTGGTTTTATCTTTACGACAAAGAGAAAAAATAAAAGTACGTCAACCCCTGCAAAAAATAATGATACCCGTTTTAAACCAGATGGCTAGAGAAGAAATACAGGCGGTTAGTGATTTAATTAAAAGCGAGGTAAATGTAAAACAGATACAGCTTATTGATCAGGATTCTGGGATTTTGGTTAAACAAATTAAGCCAGACTTTAAAAAGCTAGGACCTCGTTTTGGAAAAGACATGAAGGCGGTAGCTGCAGTTATTCAGCAGCTTGGTCAAGATGAAATTAATTTGTTAGAAAAAGAAGGGCAAATGCCTATTAAAATTTCAGAAAAAAGTACTACATTGACCTTGGATGACGTTCTAATTAGCTCTCAAGATATTGAGGGTTGGTTAGTTGCCAACAGCAACGGGATAACTGTTGCCCTTGATGTCACTATTTCTGAAACATTAAAAAATGAAGGAATAGCAAGAGAGATTGTCAATAGGATACAAAACCTACGTAAAGATTCTGGTTTTGAAGTTACAGATAGAATCCATGTAAGCTTGTTATCTTGTGAAAAGTTAGACACAGCTGTCAAGCAAAATATTGAATACATCAAAGAAGAAACCCTAACAGATACCCTTTCATTTGAGACTCAAATGAGTAGTGCGACAGAGATTTCATTTGACGGTATCCATACAAAATTGAGTATAAATAAATAAAATCAAATCCTTATGGCAACAGATCTTAAAACTAGATATAATGATGCAGAGTTAGAAGCTTTTAGAGCCCTTATAAAAGAGAAAATTGTAACCGCTCAAGAACAACTGGAGCTCATGAAAAGCGCCTACAGGAATGATAGCAATAACGGAACAGATGATACCTCTCCAACCTTTAAGGCCTTTGATGAGGGAAGTGAGGTAATGAGTAAAGAAACCTCATCTCAATTAGCCATACGTCAAGAAAAATTTATTCGTGATCTTAGAAATGCTTTAATTAGAATTGAGAATAAAACCTATGGGATTTGCAGAGTTACCAAAAAGCTAATCAATCCTGAGCGTTTAAAACTAGTGCCTCACGCAACCTTAAGTATTGAAGCAAAAAACATGCAGTAACCTACTTTATTGCCCAAGCATATTAAAAAAGACCTTACAACACTGTAAGGTCTTTTTTAGTGTAAAAATATCATGTTGTCTTCTTTTGAGCCTTTATCAATAGCTCAAAAGGGGGTCTTGCCATCATGTTTTAAATCAAATAATAATGTTATTTTTGTCTACGTTATTTATACCACATGACCTTAAAAAAATCCATCCTTCTTATTGTTTTGATCTTATTGATTGATCAAATTTCTAAAATATATATCAAGACAACCTTTCAGCTTCATGAGGAGGTGGGTGTGTTTTCTTGGTTTAGAATTTTATTTGTAGAAAATGACGGGATGGCTTGGGGCGCAAAGATTCCGGGAACCTACGGTAAATTAATACTCACCCTATTTAGGCTAGTGGCCATTTGTGGTATTGGGTATTGGCTTTGGGATAGTGCTAGAAAAAAAAGTGCAGGGGTGCTGCTAAGTGCTGTTGCCTTAATTTTTGCGGGCGCGCTAGGAAACATTATTGACTCTGTGTTTTATGGTCTTATTTTTGACGCTAGTTATGCCAATGTAGCAACTGCCTTTTCAAGTGATCCGTACGGTACACTGTTTCATGGTAAAGTGGTAGATATGCTATCTTTCCCACTATACGACGGTGTATTACCAAATTGGATACCTTTTTGGGGAGGAGAACGTTTTACCTTTTTTGATCCCGTTTTTAATGTTGCAGATGTAGCCATTAGTACAGGGGTTGGGATGCTTGTGGTGTTTAATAAAAAGACATTTCCTAAGTAAAGACAACTCTTGTCTAAACAAGTGTTTTGTTAAGCATCTTTTTTAAAAAAAGCAATATCCAGAAATTTTTAAGTTTTAAAAAGTATAGGTGTTTTTTGGTGTAACACAATAATCAAGCGCAATGTCATGCGGGGCGCTAGGAATTTTGTTTTCTGGGTCAAAAAAGGAGAGTCCAACAAAGCGAGTATTTGGACCACACTGTCTTAAAAACCGATCATAAAAACCCTTTCCGTATCCTACTCTATGCCCTTGTTTGTCAAAAGCAAGAAGGGGCACAAAAACGACCTCTAACGATGAAGCTTCAACCTCTATGCCCTTTTGAGGTTCTGGAATGCCAAAATTTGAAACAGCAATAGGAGTGTTTTCTTGCAACAAGATGTGCTGCATGGTGTGGGTGTCAAAATTTGACTTTGAGAGAATAATACTTTTGTCTTTTCCTTGTAAAACACTAAGCAAATAACTGGTGTCTACCTCTACTTTATGCTCTATAGGTAAAAATATATGGTAGTTGGTGAATTCCCAAATAGGGAGTTGTAATACCTGGTTTGCAATGGCAATGCTTTGATCTGCCACATTTGACGGGTCCAAGGAGGCTCTTAGTGATTTGTAGTGTTGTCTGAGTGCTTCTTTGGTCATTGTACTGTCTGTTGTTTAAGCGCCTGTTCAATTGTTTTGCTTTGTGTAGAAATATGAAAAATGGCATCTCCTTGGTATACAATTGGAGCTTGATTTACATTTATAATATACCCTTTATTGGGGGCCAATACCTTAAAGCGCATTGTGCCATAAGGATCTGTAATGGTAGCCAAAAACTCTCCTTTCTCTACATATTTGTTGCAAGGAATTTTAACATGCAATAGCCCACTTTTTTGCGCTCTAACCCATCTACTGGAGCTAATAACTATAGTTGGAGTCTTATTTGTAGGAACATCAATACCTAAACCCAACATTCCTAGATGGTTTAAAAAGCGCATGACTCCCTCAACACCTTGAGTGACAATTTTCTTATTGCTACTTTGTGATTTTCCTCCTTCAAAAAGCAAAATGGGAGTTCCAATTTTATGACAGGTAGCTCTGTAAGATTTTGAAATATTTGAGGCAAATACAGTAAAAGGAGCGTTGAATACTGCAGCTAACTTTAATAGTTCAGGGGTTTTGGGGGTAATGCGTACTTGTGATGCATTAAATCGTTGGGCACCTCCTGTATGAAAATCTAGGCAATAATCTGCAAAAGGTAGTATTTCTTTAGTGAAATAATAAGCCACCCTGCTAGCTAGCGACCCTGTTTTAGTGCCTGGGAAAACCCTGTTGAGGTCTCTTCCATCGGGGAAGGCTCTATCGGCATTTAAAAAACCAAAAGTGTTTAATATAGGAATACAAATGGTAGTGCCTACTACTGGAATATTGATTTTTTTTGCAATGATTTGCCGTACAACCTCTACTCCGTTAATTTCATCTCCATGTATGCCTGCTGTGATGAGAACCGTTGGTCCTGGGGTTTTTGCTCGCTGAATAACAACGGGGATTTCTACTTTGCTTGAGGTGTAGAGTTTTGCAAAGCTAAAATTGATGGTTTTACTTTGTCCTAAGGCTATTTTTTCACCGAGGATA